>Ga0207868_1000206_pt1 | contig 76805 bp, 68 predicted proteins | sample Passage237B_FD_187370 | JGI IMG/M metagenome (GOLD analysis project Ga0207868, IMG submission 187370) | Cellulose adapted compost microbial communities from Newby Island Compost Facility, Milpitas, CA, USA - Passage2 37B (SPAdes) (version 3) ...
TCAAGGCTTTCCGATCCTCTTTTAGAGGAGTGAGAAATGTAACGTTTTTTCTTTACAGACTCGCTAATATCTATGCTTGAAATAATTATATCTCCCCCCCAGATTTTCCGATTGATCCGTAAAACTCGCATAAAAACTTGCCATAAAATACAAAAACTCTGCAATTTATTCAATTACAGAGCTTTGTTTTTGCCTAAGTACCCAGGGCCGGAGTCGAACCGGCATGTTCTTGCGAACACTGGTGTTTGAGACCAGCGCGTCTACCAATTCCGCCACCTGGGCAAACGGGTCCCAAAAGTAGGGAAACTTCATTTAAAACCAAAATTTTTTTGGCTTTTTTCCTTGTGGGCCAACCGACATACAGTACATAAAAGATAATTGCCATAAGTGTACTTACCGGTTGTAATAGAAAATGTGTTGAAAATTAATGGGATAGGTTGGTGTGTGAGAATGCATTATTTTTTCCTTAATTTTTCCAAAAAAGACAGCCCATAAACTTTTGAAGGGGAAACAGGTTTCTTTATACACTGATTCGATTTCGTTTTTAGTTTTTATGGCAAGCTTAAATTTGAAAATGAAAGTGCTTGGTGGAGAGTTAAAATTATTGGCCTGTTTCTTTGTTCAACCGTATGCCTCATGTTTTCTACTGGATCTTTTTTAATGTTTTTGTTTTAATTGTTCTGGCAGTTGATTTAGGGGTATTTCACAGAAAAATACACGCTGTAACTTTTAAGGAATCTATACTCTGGACGGCATTCTGGATTGTGCTGGCGTTTAGTTTTAGCTTAGTTATTTACTTCTGGCAGGGTAGTGCCCAGGCCCTTGATTTTATTACCGGATACCTCATTGAGAAATCTCTCAGTATTGATAATATATTTGTAATCCTGTTGATTTTTGACTACACCCAGGTGCCTGATCAGTATCAGCATAAAATTCTGTTTTGGGGCATTCTTGGAGCTCTTGTGATGAGGGCTATCTTTATTTTTCTGGGTATAGAGCTGATTGAACGTTTTCACTGGGTGATTTATCTGTTCGGGGTATTTCTGGTTGTTATTGGCGTTCGGATGGCCTTCCGGAAACAAACCAAAGTTGATCCTGAGAAAAATATCCTGATTCGTCTGGTGAAGCGGGTACTTCCTGCAACGCTAACCTATGACGGAGGTAAATTTTTTACCACCATAAATCATAAAAAGCACATGACCCCTTTATTTTTTAGTCTGCTTATGATTGAAACTACAGACCTGGTGTTTGCTGTAGATTCTATCCCGGCTATTCTTGCCATTACTACGGACAAGTTTATCGTCTATACCTCTAATGTTTTTGCGATAATGGGCCTGAGGTCTCTTTATTTTGCATTTGCCGGGTTAATGCAAAAGTTCCGTTACCTGCACTATGGACTGGCAGGTATTTTGGTTTTTGTAGGTGTAAAAATGATTTTGACAGATCTTGTGAAAATTCCAACCTTTATTGCGCTGGTGGTGGTAATTGGGATCTTAGCGCTAAGTATTGTGAGTTCTGTTGTAGTGAAAGCGCGCAGGCAGTAGAACAATAATTTTAAGGGAAATGCTTTGGTTTTATTTCCCGGGTGTGATAAACATATTCTTCTTTGGAAATTTGTCTGCAATAGTTTCCGGGATACCGAAGTTCGTCATAAGAACTTCTTTAGGATTGGAGCTTAGCCAGGAGCTGAGGTCAATCGACTCATAAAGACCATTGTTAAAACCAATCAGTATTTTACAAACATCGTTTCCTGTATTTTTGATGTAGTGACCTGCTCCCATGGGCACGTAGCCAACATCACCGGCATCGAATTGTTCTGTTACGGAAGTGCCTTCTGCCAGAAATACTGTCATTTCTGCGGAGCCGGAAATATAATATTGCCATTCATCAGCATTGGGATGCCAATGCAGCTCACGCAACGCCCCTGGTTGTAACTCTATAACCGACCCGGCCATGGTAACACTTATAGGAAACTCATTCACTGATACAATGTACTGCGTTCCTCCGCCGGGGAATCTTCTGGGTTCCTGTGCATATAATGGATACCGGTGGGTGGAGACAAGTTGGGGATTGGGTCTGAACGCTGAAGCTGAAGAACTGTCATCAGGGGCTTTTCCGGAAGTGAAATAAACCTCTTTATCGGGAAGCTTGTTGACTTCTTCCAGTGTTATTCCAAGATTTTGAGCAGCTACCTCTTTGGGTACACATGCTATAAAATCTGTAATGCTAAACGTATGATCTTCAGAAAAATCACCATTATCAAAGATGAGAATAAAGTGGCATTCTTCGGGACCCAGCCCCTGTATGGAATGTCCAAAGCCTCTGGGAAAATACCATACATCACCAGGTCCAAAGGTGTCTATATAGGAATTACCATCAGGATGCAGAATGGTCGTACGACAGTTTCCGCTTACAACAAATCCCCATTCCGCTGCATTGGCGTGCCAGTGCAACTCCCGCATTCCTCCAGGCTCCAGACGCATCGATACACCAGCAATGCCAACAGAAGCTGGAAATTCTCGTACGGAAGCTCCCCGTGTAGTGCCTCCCGGTAAGGCTTTGGGCGTCTGCTTTTCCAAAGGATAGCGGAAGCTTTTAGAAGCTGTTGTTACCATGTCTCGTTCTTTGTGATGATAACTACAAGCATTTTTAAAGGTTTAAGATTCTTTTATAGTTTGTCGGGGGCGTTATAGCTAAAAATAGGAAGAGTAAATTTTGTCTGAATGAGGTCATAATTATGAACTCTTCCATGGAAGCTTATTTTCTTCCGAATGGAATCGGCCAGTGAATCGATATCCATCCACAAAGGATTAGGGTATTGGTGTTGGAGGATGTAATCGTTAAAGTCGTTTTGGTTAAGGAATCCTTTTTCATTGCTTAACCTGGCATCTATGATAAACCATCCTGTGGGAGCAGTAGTACGGTTCACAAACGTTGAGTCTCCATCACCAACGTTACCGCTAAGAATATATATAATGCTATCCTGTACATCTACTTTTTTAACATTATACGTTCCAAGTAACTTAACAAAAGCAATGTCCCACCGGCTCAGGCCATCCTGAGGGTTGTAGGTACGAAGTTCATAGGGTTTTATCAATGGAATTCTGTTATAATCGTAACCGGTAAAGCTTTCATAGAATGAATCAGGGGTTGGTTGTTCTTTTTTATTCATGCACCCTTCAAGAGTAGTGGTAATCATAACCAGTAATAGAAGTAGCGAGCCTTTATTCATTGTATGTTTACGTTTGTTAAATTCTTTTAATTCTGTATTCATTCAGTTCATTGTTTACTTTTTGTTATGTTGTCTGCCTGTCCGGGTGACAGGCAGGCAAATTGAAAAATGAACAGCTCAAAAAATGGGTTAACTTATTCGCCAAAAAAAAATTCTGTAATCATTCTAAAACTTGAAGAGTTCAGAGTATCCTGTGCCTTTAGATTGACAGTTGAAAAGAACACTAAAAATATACTGCTTACTGAAAAAAAGATTTTTGTAAAAATGATCTGTCCCATATAGTTTTTTCTTCAAAACTATGAGACAGACTCAGGTGCTGAAAGAGGTATTGAGTATGCGCAGAAAAAATTGAGTAAAAGCCGGCTTTTTTTAGTCTAAGAAGATTTGTTTAAAAACTGAAAGAATTGGGATTTGGCTCTTTGTGAGATGATTACGCTGCCACCATTTTTAAGCGTCAGGGTTCCGTCGTTTTTAATTTCTTCAATGAAATCAATATTGATCAGGTGACTTTTGTGTACCCTGAAAAATTTGGAAGGGGGTAAATTTTCCTCAAAATATTTCAGTGTTTTGGCTACTGTAATAATTCTGGAATCAGTTAAATATACTTTCGAATAATTGGAATCCGCATCGCAACGGATGATTTCACTGGGCGATACCAAAATATGTCCGTCTTTTACGGATAATGGAATTTTGCCCGTGCTATTGGAGCGGGTAGCGGCTAAAAGCTCCTGTAACTGATCGCGGGAATATTGGTTTTGATTGCGCTTCTTGTACTTTTCGATGGTTTTTTCCAGTTTGTCTACATCGATCGGCTTGGTCAGATAATTCAGTGCGAGATGATCAAAGGCTTTATCACGGTATTCGCCATAGGCGGTTGTGAAAATGACTTCATAGTCCCTATCAGACGTTTGTTCCAGTACCTCAAATCCGGAATTTTTTCCCAGTTTTATATCCAGAAAAATCAGGTCAGGCGTATGTTTCCGGATCTGAGCAACTGCCTGGGGAACATTGGATGCTGTTCCGGCAATAGTAATTTCCGGAATAAAGGTTGTAATGATATCTTTTAATACCTCTATGGCTGAAGCCTCGTCATCTATAATCAACGCTTTAATGGACATGCACAATTGAATTTATGATTGGTAAAAGTAAAACGACTTCTGCCCCTGGCTCATGTTCAGAAGCACGAAATTCTATTTTGGCATTTACATTATGGACTTTGTTAAGGATTTCAATACGTTCCACTATATTTTTTAGGGCTGTAGATCCTTCTTTGGCAATATGTTCCTTTGAAAAACCTGTTCCGTTGTCTTTTACGTAAAAAATGAAATAGTCATCCTCGTAAGGGGTGATTTTTATGGAAAGCTTTGCTTGTTGTCCCTCATTTATCAAAGGGAATAAAGCATGCTTAAAAGCATTTTCCACCAGTGGCTGAACAAACATGGCTGGAATATATTTCCCATTCAGCTTTTGGTCCGGTTTAGTAAAATCAATTTCAACCTGATTGTTCATTCGGAGATTTTCCAGCTGAAGATACATCTCCAGACTCTCAATTTCTTCACCAAGCGTAATGTATAGTTCTCTTGAGTGATTGAGGTATTTTCTTATCAGGTTGGCAAATAATACCAGGTATTTGTTGGCTTTTCGTTTGTCTTCTTTCAGCACAAACTGCTGAATGGAGTTAAGGGTGTTAAACAAAAAGTGTGGATTCATCTGATTCCTGAGTGCTGATTGCTCTAGCTGAAGTGCTCTCAGTTTTCTTTTTTGAATGTGCCTATAGTTGATAAACCAAAGGTAAATAAACAGCAGAACAAGGGCCATTATAAGCAGTACCATCAGTAGAAGAAACCAGATGGAATCTGTAAAGTGGGCTTTAATGGAGAATTCCTGTGAAGCCGTCTCTTTGCTGATCTTGCCATGTTTGGAAATGGTACGGACCTTAAACGTATATTTTCCGGGTTTTAATCCTGAATAGGTAACCTCATTGTTTTCAGCATTTACCCATGACTGGTCAAGCCCTTCGAGTTTGTACTGATAGCTTATATCTCCCAGACTGGATATGGAGATACCTGAAAATCCGAACGTAATAGTATTCTGATTCCAGTCAAGAGTAATTTTTTTACCAAAATTATAGGGTTCTTTATTAACTTCCATAGAGGTAATAAAGATCTTTGGATGGACTTCAGAAGTAGATGCCTGTGAGGGAATAAAGTAAGATATCCCTTTTTCTGAGGCTACAAATACTGTATCCTGCTTAAGGCAAATGGAATTTAATTGTACGGGTAATAAGCCTTCTGTCCCGGAGTAGCTGATGATAGTCTGTTTTTGGGTATCGTAGTAATTCAGCCCCCGATTGGTAAGGATCCAGATATTATTTTGGACATCTGTTTGCAGTTCGAATATAATGTGTCCGTTCAGGCCATTGGATTCCGTAATATGTGTTGTGCTGTCTTCATGAAGGATATACAACCCATGGCCATACGTTGCAACTGCAGGAGTGCCTGAGAGGTTTTTTATAGAAGTGATCCGTTTGCCAGGAAGTATATCGCCAGATGGTTGTAGTGTGTCAGAGGAACTTTGATAGGTTTTTATGCCTCCTAATGTTCCGATATAAAGTGTGTTTCCAATACGGGCCACTTCGGTTGTTCTTTTAGTATAGATTTTTTGGATCCCTTTTTGAATACTGTAAAGGCCAACATTGGACGCTATCAATAATGTCCCGTTGGTGTAACTTAACTCTTTGACGGCTATCCCGGGCAGTATTTTGTTTACCGTTCCTGAGTAGTTGTATAAACCATTATCACATCCGATCCAGATAATTCCGCGATTATCTTTGACAATACTTTTGACACGGTTATACGCACGTCCACTTTCGAGCTGGACCTTCTTTATATCATTGGTTTTTCTGTTAATGATATAAAAAGAGCCCTGGTCGGTACCGGCATAAATACTATCGCCTGCCGTATACAAGGTGATGATGGGAGGAAGTAACTGGTCCTGTTCGTCTCTCAACTCAAAAAACGCTAAGGAAGGAGCCATAAAAATACCTTTCCCCAGGGTGCTTATCCAAACATTACCTTCAGCGTCCTCACTTAATGAGGTTATGGTTGTTCCTGTCAGATAGTGCTGCGTTTCTTTTTTAGTGATCTGAAATAGTCCGTTTGAGGTACCTACCCAGGAATGTTCTTTGGAGTCATGCAAATAGCATAAGACTTTTTCTGATGGTACTTTTACTGTTGAGTTATTTCCTTCAATGATTTTTTGCATATCATTGAGTTTATATATGCCAGGCTTTTTATAGGACTTTGAAAGGAAATAGGTAGATGCTTCTTTTTGCAGGAACGTACTATCCGTAAATAAAAGAGTGTATGCAGGTGATGATGCTATGATCGTATCATTTTTTTGAATAAATGTATTGACAGAGTTAAACGTACCTTCTCCATCAAAATAAGTTTTTATCCGATTGTTGGGGAGTAATACCTTTATCCCTTCTTCCTTGGAGGAGAACCAAACGTTTCCTTTACTATCAGGGTATGCATCTTTGACGAAATAAGAGAAACTAAGTCTTTTTAGAAATGGTGTATTGCCTGGATGGTGAATAAATCCTTTGTAGTAGTAGGAGAGTTGTCCATTGTAACTAAGGAACCAGATACGGCCTTTCTGATCTTCGACAATTTTAAAAATTTCGTTGTCGCCAAGGTCCGTTTGGGTGGTATAGTTTTTAAAATATTTACCGTCAAACCGGCTTACTCCACTTTCCGAGGCGATCCAGATATAGCCTTTGCTGTCTTGAATAACATCGTAGCAGACATTGCTGGGTAAGCCATTACTGGAGGTAATATTTTTTAAAACCAGTTTCTGTGAAAACGCCTGAGAGAATAAAAAAAATAAAAAAATAACTATCAGGAATACTTGTTTACTGAAGATGAAATAAAAATATTCAATTTCGGCTAGAAAAAAAATACAATTATTTCAGTCAGTTGAGGCTTAGGCTTTTGGTGAGGGGGGAACTTTCACTTCTCTTTTGTATTATTGGTCCTGAATAGTCGTGTCCCTTCCTACAGCACCAGCCCCTCTTCCTTGTCCTGTATTTTCATTTTGTTCAATGGAATCGCCCTCTAGTATTTCTCTGTCTCTTGTGGCCTTTGCTGCAGTGGAGTCGTCCTGAATATTTTTGTTGGAGGTTCTGTCGTCGCAGCTTGCCATAGCCATGATTATTCCTGTTAATAGGAGTAATGATCTTTTTTTCATAATAGGTTAATGTATTATATTAAAGGGTAACTCTTTTTTTTGAAAAATGTTTATTCCCTGTTACAGTTTTTAGGCCTGTCATTTTGTATCGACGGGAACAAATCATTATAAGGTTCGTACGTAATACTTTGGTCATGAGAGGAAGGATGAACACCTGTCAGGGCTTATTTTATAATTTTATTTGCTTTCGTATACTAAATTCGTTCAACAGGTTGTTGATTAACTTTTGATAGCTTTTCGTTTTAGGAGCGTTTAGCATTAGTAAAAAATATGAGTTTTTCGTTTTTTAAAAGCAAACCTGTTTTTCCCCAGTTTTTCCTGGCAACTTTTTTTTCGTTGCAGCTTTTTGGTCAGGATACCTCAATAGTGGTGAATGATGTAACACAGCTTAATCCCGTGAAAGTAGCAGCAATCGTTACTCCCCGCTATACGCAGGAGATAATTGAGGCAGTTAAAATGCATAATGGTCCCATATCTATTGGTGGAGGAAGGTATAGCATGGGAGGGCAGACGGCAACCGATCAGGCATTGCAACTTGATATGCGAAATTTTGACAGTATCATTTCTTTCTCGAAAGAAAAAAAGGAAATTGCTGTTCAAACGGGAATAACATGGAGGAAAATTCAGGAGTTTATTGATCCGTATAACTTGTCGGTACAAATCATGCAGACCTATGCCAACTTCACAGTGGGAGGTTCATTAAGTGTAAATGTTCACGGACGATACATCGGGGCCGGACCTGTTATTTTGTCTGTGAAAGAAATACAAATGGTATTGGCTGATGGCACTCTTGTTACCGCAAGTCCCACAGAAAATAAAGATCTGTTTTATGGTGCTATCGGTGGTTATGGAGGCCTTGGGGTAATTGTTCAGGCTACTTTGTTTTTGTCAGACAACGATAAAGTAGAACGAACGGATAAAGTGCTTCCGATTAAAAACTATGCAGCATTTTTCCGGGATGGTATCAGGTCTGATACTACAGTGGTTTTTCATAATGCAGATATCTATCCTGACAGGTATAAAAAAGTGCGGGCAATTTCCTATCGCAAAACGGCGAGGGAGGTGACGGTACAACATAGGCTGAAACCGAACAATAAACACTACCGGTTTAACAGAATTGCGTTTAAAGTAGTTTCTGAATTTCCCGGTGGAAAATGGATGCGACAGCATTTAATTGATCCGGTACTATATGCAGGCAAACCTGTTGAGTGGAGAAATTACGAAGCAAGTTACGATGTGTTCGAATTAGAGCCCCGTTCGAGAGAAAAGTCTACGTATGTGCTACAAGAGTACTTTGTGCCGGTTGAGAGGTTTAATGATTTTTACCCTTTAATGGCAGAGGTGTTACGAAAAAATAAAGTTAATGTGATCAATATTTCCATCAGGCATGCCCGACAAGATCCTGGCTCCATGCTTGCCTGGGCAAGAACGGAGGTGTTTGCCTTCGTGCTATATTACAAGCAGGGGACGACACAAGCGGATAAAGAGGACGTGAAGCGCTGGACCAGGCAATTGATTGATGCTGCTTTATCCTGTGAAGGGACTTATTATCTTCCCTATCAGATCCACGCCACGATAGAACAGTTCTTAAAAGCTTATCCCTCAAGCGAACGTTTTTTTGCGATGAAAAGACAGGTTGACCCAACCAATAAATTCAGGAATAAGCTATGGGATGCTTATTATAAATGATACTAATATTTTCGTACCATAGGCTCCATACAAGGAGTCAAAGTTTAAAAAGACGAAATAATTACCTGTGAATGATAAGAATGATTAACTTCATAATTCCGCAAAATGAGTAGTATAAGAATTTAAACCGGTTGACCTATGAAGAATAATGAACGAGTGTTTAAAATGTCTTTTGCCAGTGTTTATCCGCTGTACATACAAAAGGTGGAGAAAAAAGGACGGACGAAAGAAGAAGTAGATACAATTATATTCTGGCTTACAGGGTATGATGCTCAGGGATTGCAACGGATCCTTGATGAGAAAACAGATTTCCGAACTTTTTTTGCTGAAGCTCCACAATTTAATTTGAATGCATCCAAAATTACCGGTGTAATTTGTGGTTATCGTGTAGAGGAGATTGAGGATCCATTGATGCAAAAGGTTCGATACCTGGACAAGCTGATTGATGAACTGGCTAAAGGAAAGGCAATGGAAAAAATTTTAAGGAAGTAATTTTGTACCTGAAAGTCAAACAGCGTAGCAGGAAACAGGTTTGTTGGTATTTTGTACATTTTTTTAAGGGAAGGCTATCCGGATTTTAGACAGGTGACCTCATTTTTTTTGTAAATCCATTTGCTTTTGACTTAATGCGTCTCTGTTTTGGTAGTTGTGTTTCTAGGGGCTAAACTTTTTTATTTCAGGTACTTTGTCTATCGGATTTAAAATCATAAAAATATTTGGTGTGCTGAAAGTAGACGTTCCTCAATTCGTAATGTACTATGATAAAATGGTTTATAGCTGGCAGGTAATTTTTTTTATCTATGTGAAAAAAATAATAACACATGGTACAAAAATTAAAGAAAGCGTTTGCGGCAGCCTTATTGGTGTCCGCATCTCTGGTAGCCAACGGACAGGCCACCAGACTTCAGTTTCCAAATCCAAATTCAATAAAAGAATGGGGGTTCTCAGTTACCCAGTACAATGGGTACTCACTTGTTGGTTCTGAGTTCGGGAACGGACTAAATGTGTTTAAGAACAATCAGTTTTTGTTTCAGGCTTCTGGACCAGGAACCGGTTTGTTCGGTTATGCACACAGTATGAACAGCTCTTTCATTGCAGCTGGTGCACCGCAATTTGGCAATAACAGTCAGGGGGTAGTATTCCTTTCAAAACATGTGAATGGAAATCCTCAGAACAACTTTAATACTGCAATTGCAGCTTTAACTCCTTCTCCTAATGATCAGTTCGGACGTGCTATCGACATTTACGGAGACTGGATGGTTATTGGAGCTCCTAACGTAAGCGGTTGGGAACACGGTGGGTACATAGAAATATGGAACTATACAAATAACAACTGGGTAAGAAAGACAAAGATTGTGAACCCTACCAGCAATGTGCATGCTGACTACGGGATATCTGTAGCTATCTGGGGAAACAGAATTGTGGTTGGAGCTCCTGGTGACAATAAATTATATATATATGGATTTTATAACAATACGTGGTTGCCAGAGCAGTATTATACTCTAAATACTCCGGATGCAGGAAATTTTGGATATGATGTAGATGTTACAGACAACCATATTATTGTTGGTGATCCGAATGGAAGAAAAGCCTATGTGCTTTCTTATATAAATGGTGTGTTGGCAATAAAAAGCGTATTGGCTCCTCCTGCAACTGCAGGTCCTGGAGGGGACAGATTCGGACATTCTGTAGCTATTCAGTACAACAGAGCTGTAGTAGGTGCTCCAAGACCAACCAGTTCAGGTCCGAACCCAAATCAGGGAAAAGTTTACCTATTCACAGACGAAGGTGGTTACAAGTATAAAGGTATTTTAAACGTTGGAAATCCATCTAATCTTGTTGTAAGAGCACTAGGATATGGAGTGGCTATCGACAGTGATATTGTACTGGCTGGTGCATCTAATTCAGATAACCTTCTTACCATAAATAATGAAGGAGCTGCCTTTACAATGCCTTTCTATCAATATTCTCAATACAGATCAGGCGAAGAACTTAATGTGTCTTCTGAGTTAGCAGGAAGAGCTTTAATTTATCCAAACCCATCAGCCGGAGACATGGTAAGACTGAACATCGAAGCACCAGTAGTTTCAGCAGAGGCTGTGTCTGTAACAGGAGAAACTACTCCGCTTGTTGTAAGCGATGGAGCTATCAATGTTAGCACATTGAAAAAAGGTATCTATACCTTAAAATTAAGAACAGAATCAGAAACCTTAACAGAGAAGCTAGTGGTAGAATAATACAACAGTTTTTATTAATAGTAATTTTTTTGTTAGGTTGGATTTAAAAGGAGGAGTCGATAGATTCCTCCTTTTTTATATTGGATTCATCCGGATAGTTATTTTTAAAAACCTACTGACATAATGCTGTCACCTGATCCTCTTTTCTTTGTGTTATAGAATCATAAACCTTTAACACAAATGGAAACTACAGCAGTAAAAAATCAGAAAGTTGTCATCAGCGCACATCAGCTTTTAGATCACTGGCAGGGACATAGAAGATTGACCCGTCGGGTTATTGAAGCATTCCCCGAAGATAAGTTGTTTACGTACTCTATAGGTGGAATGCGTACCTTCTCCGAGCTTGTAATGGAGATGATTGAAATCGCTTATCCCGGCATTCAGGGGTTGATCGATGGGAACTGGAAGGATGAAGTAAAGGAAAAACCAGCAAGCAAAACAGAACTTCTTCGCATGTGGGATGTTGTAACAGAAAGAATAGACCGATTATGGTCACAGATTCCGTTAGAACGTTTTCAGACAGTAGAAGCTGCTTTCGGATTGTACGAAGATGCGTTGTACTCTACAGTGCTTTATTTTATCGACAATGAAATTCATCACAGAGGACAAGGATATGTTTACCTCAGGTCTCTCGGAATTGTACCTCCGGCTTTTTATGAAAGGTAAAAAGGATTCTCCAGGATATTCTGAGATGTATGTATCTTTAGGATATCTTGTGTTAATTTGGTCTGTGGCTTAATCTTTGTGAACTATGGTAAAACATAAAGTTATTGGTGAAACAAAAGACGCAGGTTTTCAATTTGGCCTGAGAAAAACATTTCACACTTCTTTTAAAGATGTCTGGAAGTTTATGTTTTCTCCTCAAGGGCTTGGCATATGGCTGGGCACTCTTGAGAACGAGCTGAAAGTAAAGGCTCCTTATAAAACTAAAGAGGGGATAGAAGGAGAAATACGGCTTTTGAAGCAGTATTCGCATATCAGGCTTACCTGGAAGAAGAAAGAGTGGCATAATGTATCGCAACTTCAGGTCAGAGTGATAGACAATAATGGGAAAGCGGTGATTAGTTTTCACCACGATCATTTAGTGGGGCCCGATCAACGAAATGAGGTAAAAGAATATTGGAACAGGGTAATGGAAGAGCTATCTAAGGTATTGAGTTAACTTCTCTCAAGAAAAGGGTTGTCTCTAAAAGTATCCGGATAACAATTAATTGAAGAGCAATTTTAAGAGATTAAAGCTTTAAGGATGGCACTTCTTAATTTAAAAGAAAAGCCCGAAGCAAGAACCTTCGGGCTTTTCTTTTAAATTGTTTTTTTATTACCTATTGAGGAAGATGCAGATATCCGTATTTCCATAATATAAAGAATAAAATGCCAATCAGTATAGAGAGTAATAATACAATGGAAAGATATGGACGTTGCTTTTTGGTAAAAGGATCGTTCAGGTTCACCTTTGCACCCTTAGGTAACTGGGCTAGTTTGGTTAAGGAGTTTCCAAATGGTATGTTAACATTTGCCCTTGCGTTGATTGCCCAGCCATTGGCATCTAATAACGGAGCGAGGTTGCGTTTGCGTAATTTAAGGTAAGCCATTACCATTGGAGGACCGGAGATAACTAAAATAAGTCCGATAAATGCCAGTGGCATTTTCCACCATACCAGTCCCATAAAGCCTGCAACAATGGAAACGGCTGCAGATCCTATTGCTCCCAGAGCTAAGCCAATTGCAGCGAATATTCCGACAAACTTTCCTACGTCAAACGGCTGTCCAGGAGGTTTGGGGGCTTGTGAACTGGCGATTTCCGTCGAAGCTTCTTCAATACCCTTGACAGACTTTGAGTCTAAGTCGGCTTCTTGTTCTGCAGCAATTTTGTTAATCTGATTTTCTACAAATTTGTAAACCTTTTTGTAAGGAGACCAGAATGCCTGGGCGATACTGATTGGGTTTTCTACAATCTTAACAATGGTTGCATCCCAGTCAAGACCGTTTCGGTCATAGAACAATGCATTTCGCCCCACTACTAAGTTGTCAATGTCTCCATTGGTCAGTGCAGCGGCAATGGTCATTTTTTCTCCGGTTGTCTTGGAAACACAATCGCAGTATATTAAAAAGATACCGCTGTAGGAGCTCATGGTACTGTGCTTAGCCATGTCGGCCACTTTTATACAAAGATCACAGCTACGTTGATCTATGTACAGTGTTCCAGCCTGGAAAATAGCCTTGGTATTGGGAGAATAGAAATCATAGAAGGTGACAAAGTTCTTTAATAACGTATATAAGTCACGGTAATAGCGAACCAGTTTGTCTACCAGTATAATATTATTAGCTTCATTTTCCAGTGCAATATCTTCTGCAATCAGAGATTTTAGGGCTTCGGGATGGTTGCTGGAAAGTATTTCACGAATTCTTTCAATGCCTAATAACCCTACAGAAGTGCCGGAAGCTTCCGATTTCCATTGGATGTATGGAGTGAATTTTTCAGATATAACTTCCCAGTTTGGCTCGCTCAGTGCTGACTGCTTCGGAAAGAGCCTGGAGGCTATGAATTGGTTGAAGGCATTCATGGTACTTTCCCAGGCCGGGTTGATGCCGGTATAAAGGGGCAAATCTTTATTAGACTCGATCTTTGCCAGTGGATAGCTTGCTATTTCCTCGATACAGGTAGAGAGATCCTGGTTGCTGATGGCTTCAACACGGCTAACCATCAGATTGAGGACATCGGTAGCTCGAGGGTCAAAGGCTGCCAGCTTGCAGCGAAGGAAATAGTCTTCGATTTTCCCTTTGATTGCAGCGAAGTGCTGGTAAGCTTCTTCTGTTTCTGGTCCGAAGGGAAATATGCTGTCTTTGTTGGCATCTGCTTTGGCATGCCAGGTGTCATATAAGCTGCACTGGTCCAGAAACGACGTAATATGTTCCATGGAGATGCCCTGTTTTCCGCTTCTGTCAGTCGAAGAGCCGACACAGGTCATTATTTCACCGATCAGTTGTTTTAGTTTGGGATCATCGGTAGAATCTTCTGTGATGATACCGTCTCCATTGAACTTTGATGTGGCAAATATTTTGGTGATGTCTGAGGTTTCTTCAACGGTAAGCCTGTCAGCATCTTCTTTATTGATGTTTTTAAGAATGACTTTGGCAGAGGACAGAAGAGTGCGCCCCGCTTCAGTTTCGTCGTTGATTGCGGAAATAGGAAGACTGTTTTCCTGTTTCAGCAAATCATCAGGATTTTTAATTACGGAGGTAACCCAGTTGACGGCCGCTACGATTTCTGGCACCCGGATTTTTCCGTCTTTGTCAGTATCAATAAGTTCCAGCGTTTTGGGATCGATTTCAAGATCATGAACAGGACAGCTCAAGGCTGTCCACAATTTTTGATCAAGCGTACCTAAATGTATTAGGTCCTGGCCTGATTCAAGGTTTACCCGCTTCACTCCACCTACGGTAGAGAAACTCCAGGTATGGGTATTAGTATTCTTCATTTCAGTATATTAACTCCTTATAGGGAAGTCAAATTAGCAAATTCTTGACACTGTAAAAAATTCACTTTCTGGTGATACGTTACATACGATGTAATATTTTGTGAATAAGGGAGTCATCATCGTTTTGTTTTTTAAATGAATATAGGTAAAGCTTTGTTTGCTGATTAACGCTATAAAATAGGGGATATTTTACCTGAAAAAATTGGTTGGAAAAGTGCATTGCTCGCTTTCGATAGTGCAGAAATGCGTTTTTGTGTTCAGGCAAAAGCATATTCTCGTTACGCTTTTGCCTGTTGACATCCTTATAGGGAAAGAGTTTGGGTACGATTTACCATCCACCGCCTAATGCCTGATAGATATTAACCATCGCACTCATCTGAGCTTTTTTGGTCTCAATCAGTTCAAACCTTGCATCAAGGGCATCACGCTGGGTCATTAATACTTCCATGTAATCTGCTCTGGCGGAGTTAAAAAGCCCTGTAGAAATGTCGATAGAACGGTTAAGCGCCTCTACTTCCTTCACCTTCAGATTGTAACTGTTTTTCATATTGCTCACATTGGCTATCTGGTTAGCCACTTCCATGTAAGCTCTAAGTACTGTACGTTCGTAATTGTAAACAGCCTGAAGTTGTTTGGCGCTTGCTGACTTATAATAAGCCTTTATACCATTTCTGTTTACAAGAGGCTGTATAAGTTCACCTGCCAGTGTATAGAGAACTGACTCCGGAGTTTTTATTAAATGCCCGGTGTTGTAAGCGTTGTAGCCTGCGAATCCTGAAATTTTAAAGGACGGATAGAAATTTGCTTTTGCTACCTTAACGTCCAGTTTGGCAGCTTCCAGATCGTGTTCTGCCTGCCTTATATCAGGCCTGTTTTCTAACAACTGGGCAGGAATGCCAACATGTATGGAATCAGGAGTAAGGTCTGTGAAGTTTTGAGCGTTTCTTGCTATAGGCTGAGGAAACCTTCCTGCCAGGAAATTGATCCAGTTTTCTGTTTCAGTGACTTGTTGCTGTATAGAGAACTGACGGCTTTGGTTTTTTAACACTTCTGCTTCGAATTTACGGACTGGCAGCTCCGTAACTTTTGCCATTTCTTTTTCCAGTCGTACAATATGCAGTGCATTTTGCTGAATTTCTATATTCTTTTTAAGGGTTTCCAACTGATTATCTAAGGCCAGAAGTTCATAGTAAGCATTGGCTATTTCGGCAATCAGTTTGGTCATCATAAAGTTTCTTCCTTCTGAAGAGGCCAGATAGCGATGTACAGCGGATTTTTTGGCGTTGCGAAGCTTTTTCCAGATGTCAATTTCCCAGGAAGCTTTAACTCCCAACAGGTAATCGGTTAATGGTTCCGGAATTTTCTTTCCCGGTTCAATATCCAGCGTATGATCAATGGCCCCAAATCTGGTATATCTTCCCATCTTATCCAGTCCTGCTTCAATGCCAATGTTTACATTGGGTAAGTATTCACCTTTTCTAGCTCTTACTTCATTTCGGGCTATAAGGATTTCCTGGGCAATGATGTTAAGTTCCTGATTGTTTTTAAGAGCAGTATCAATCAGGGCATTGAGATAAGGATCATGGAAAAAATCTTTCCAGTTTATTTTTGCTGAATTAGTGGAATCCTGTATACTGCTGTACCTTTCAGGAACTGTCTTATTTTCTGTTTTATGTACAATTCCCGGAATACATGCAGTACATAAAAGAGCAAGACCGATTGTTCTGAGATAGTTCAGAATATAATACTTATGCATGGTGTTGGTGGTGTCCAATTTCTATAGATTCAATTTCTTCTGTTAATGGAGTTTCGTGTTCATCCCGGATGAGTTTGCGCCCTTTCGCTAAATTGCCAAATATGTAATACAGTCCTGGTACTATCACCACTCCGAAAATTGTTCCGAAAAGCATACCTCCGAGTGCAGAGGCACCAATGGTGCGGTTTCCGATAGCTCCGGCTCCATGGGCAAGTACCAGTGGGATCAGTCCTGCGATAAAGGCAAAGGATGTCATAAGGATTGGACGGAAACGGACCCTGGCACCTTCTATGGCGGCTTCCAGTACTGATGCTCCCTGTTGCTGTTTCTGGATGGCAAACTCTACGATTAATACCGCATTTTTACCAAGTAACCCTACAAGCATTACAAGTCCTACCTGCGCATAGATGTCGTTTGCCAGCCCCATCAGTTTAAGCAGTAAGAAGGAGCCAAAGATTCCTGCAGGAAGGGAGAAAATAACTGCCAGAGGTATTATAAAGCTTTCGTATTGAGCGGCTAAAACCAGGTAAACAAAACCTAAGACGATTAGGAAAATGTAAATTGCCTCGTTTCCACGCATTACTTCATCCTTTGAAAGTCCTCCCCAGTCAATGTCAAAGCCATGAGGCAGGACTTGTTCTGCTACTTCCTGCACTGCCTGAATGGCCTCACCACTGCTGTACCCTTTAGCTGCACCACCTCTGATAGAGGCCGTGGTATACATATTGTACCGGTTGATTTCATTGGCGCCCTGAGATTTTTTTATCTTCATGAAAGCTGAAAAAGGTACCATTTCACCACGATCGTTTTTTACCCACATGTTCAGGATGTCTTCCGGAAGCTTTCTGTATTCGGGTGAAGACTGCACAAATACTTTAAAAAAGCGCTGGTATTTAATAAAGCCCAGCTCATAGGAACTACCAATCAGGATGGACAAGGTATTCATCGCATTTCCTATTGATACTCCTTTTTGCATGGCAAGCTGATTGTCTATTTCAAGCTCATATTGCGGATAGTTGGCGCTGAAGAAGGTGAAGAGACCTGTTAGTTCTTTACGGTTTCTAAGCGCCTCCATAAATTCATCATTCACTTTCTCAAGCGCTTTATAATCCCCGGAATTGGTCTTGTCCAGCAACTGCAATTGGAATCCGCCGGCAGCTCCATATCCGGGTACAGCAGGGGGATCAAAAAATTCGACGGTTGCTCCGGGAATTTCTTTAGCCCTTTCTTCTAATTCATAGATGATTTCGTTAACCGTATGTTTCCGTTGCGACCAGGGTTTAAGATTGATAAGACAAGTTCCTGCATTGGATCCTCTACCTTCAGTTAATACTTCATACCCGGCCAGTGCCGATACCGATTGAATTCCTTCTACCTGTCTTGTGATTTCCTGTAGTTTCCTCGCTACATCATTGGTTCGTTCAAGTGTCGAGCCTGGAGGCGTTTGAATAATGGCATAAATCATACCCTGGTCCTCACTTGGAATAAAGCCAGAAGGAAGTGTTCTGCTAAGTCCGAGTATTCCAAATCCGAAAGCGATCAATATTCCAAAGGTGACGATTCTCCTGTTGGCGATGATGTTCAGTAGGCCCACATAGCGCCCTGTAAGTTTTTCAAATCCTTTGTTAAACCAGTCAATGAATTTATTAATCGGAGTTTTCTTTTTAGCTTTTCCATGATTGTTCTTCAGAATCATAGCACATAGAACGGGGGTAAGGGTAAGCGCTACAATACCTGAAATAATGATAGAAGAAGCCATGGTTATGGAAAACTGGCGGTAGAAGATACCGACAGGACCTGTCATAAACGCAACAGGGACAAATACTGCTGTCATTAAAAGGGTTATGGCAATAACGGCTCCGCTGATTTCTCCTATAACTTTTTTTACAGCCTTATAGGGCGACAGGTTTTCTTCTTCCATCTTGGCATGAACGGCTTCCACTACCACAATAGCATCGTCCACCACAATACCTATGGCCAGCACAAGTGCAAATAAAGTGATCATGTTTATGGTAAGCCCGAATACCTGCATACACATAAATGCTCCGACAAGAGACACAGGTACAGCCAGCGTTGGAATAAGCGTAGACCTCCAGTCGCCCAGGAACAGGAATACCACCAGGGCAACCAGTATAAAGGCATCTCTGAGGGTGTGAAGTACATTATCAATGGAGGCATTAAGGAAGTTGGAAACATCATAGCTGATTTCATAGTTCATGCCAGGAGGAAAGTTTTCTTCCATCTCCTTGAGCTTAGCTTTTACTTCTTTAATAACTTCTGTAGCATTGCTTCCATACGTTTGTTTTAGTACAATAGCAGCAGAGGGGTATTCATTAAGATTGGAATAAAGGTCATAGTACTCACTGCCAAGCTCCACTGTGGCAAGGTCTTTCAGGCGAAGGATTTCACCGTTGGAATTGGCTTTGATAATAACGTTGTTATATTCTTCCGGATCATTGAACCGGCCTTTATAAGTTAAAACGTATTCCAGTGCTTCGGCACGTTTTCCATCGCTTCGGCCAATTCTTCCGGGCGAACCGATAACACTCTGATCGCCCAGTGCTTCCATAATTTCATCCGCGGAAACATTGTAAGCACGCATCCTGTCCGGTTTTAACCAGATACGCATCGCATACTGACGGCTACCAAGAATACTTGCCTGACCTATTCCGTTGATCCTTTGCAACTCCGGAATCATATTAACCCCTGCATAGTTGAAAAGGAATTTCATGTCAGAGTTTTTGTCCGTACTGTAAAGGTTTACATACATCAGCATGTTGGGTACAATACGGTTAACAATTACACCTTCTCGCTGAACCAGCTCTGGTAATCTGTTCAGTACCTGCGCAATCCGGGTGTTTACGTTTACTACTGCCTGATCCGGGTCGGTTCCCAGGTTAAATACTATTTGTATATTGGCTTCTCCTGCACTGGTGGCGTCTGAAGTCATGTACTTCATTCCCGGAACTCCGTTAACAGCCTGTTCAAGAGGAATAAGCACCGATTCGGTTAATACGTGAGCGCTGGCCCCCGGGTAGGATGCCCTAACGATCACCATTGGAGGAGATATTTCAGGGAACTGTGAGGTGGGAAGGTTGTGAATAGCCAGTATACCCATGAAGATTATGACCAGAGAGATAACGATTGCAAAGACTGGCCTGTGAATGAATTTGCTAAACATCTTCTTTTTATAGGTTATCGTTAACTATTCGGTGTATACTTTTAGTTTGGGAAGTACTGTTCTGGGGTCTTCATAAGTGTAAGTGATCTTATCATTATGCTTCACTTTCCTGATCCCCTCCAGAAGTATTTTTTCGTCGGCAGTCAACCCGTCTTTTACTATATAGAGGTCGGGAATTTCTGCTTCTATGGTAATTTCCCGTTGTTTGACGACATCATTTTGGTCTACAACAAAGACATATTTCTTTTCGAGAATTTCGAAGGTAGCTTTCTGAGGGATGAGTAATGCATCCTCAAGCGGGACAACCATTTGGATGTTTCCTGTTTCTCCATGTCTCAGTATGCCCTCCGGATTGGGGAAGGTGGCCCGGAAGGCAATGTTTCCGGTTTCATTGTTAAAGTCAGCTTCGATGGTTTCAACAATTCCTTTATGAGGGAACAGCTTATTGTTGGCCATTATCAGGTTTACCTTTGTTGTGTCTCCTTTGACCTCTTTGGTTTTATAATCAAGGTATTCGGCTTCTGGTACATTAAAATAAACCCACATTTTGCTGTTGTCGGATAACGTAGTTAATAAATCTCCGTCAGAGACAAGACTTCCGAGTCGTACCTGAAAGCGGTCCATAATGCCATCGAAAGGAGCGCGGATTTCTGTAAAATTTAAATGTACCTGAGCCAGTGCTACTTCGGCTTTGGCTTTGTCGAGTTTGGCTTTTGCAAGCGCGAGTTCGTTGTAGGAAACAACGTTGCTGTCGGCCAGTCGTTTAGTGTTTTGGTATTCGATCTCTGCGAAGTTTGCTTCTGCCTGAGCTTTCTGTAATTCAGCATTATACAGGAGGGGCATAATTTTAAACATTAGTTGGCCTTTTTTTACAAAGCGCCCTTCATCCACATAAATGTTCTGAAGGTATCCTTTTTCTAATGCCCTAAGCTCAATGTGCTGGATTGAACGGATTTGACAAACATAGTCCTTGGTAAGGAATGTGTCTTTTTTTAAGGGGCTGGTGACCAGTAGTTTAGTCGTGTGGTCGTGGTCTTCTTTGTGTGAGTTGCAGCTTGCAAAAAACATCACAGAAACCCCTATCAGTAAGAGCAATCTCTTCATTCTTGAGTTGTATAATTTTCCAGGCCAAAAAATAGGGGAACATCCTGAAGAAATTTTGAAGACCGTATAAACCACTAAGGTTAATTACTGTGTTAATTGTTCGGTGTCTTCCATTGGGTTGGTATAACGAGCATTAACAGATTGATTGGTAGATAGGTAACTGTTTTATTATGAGGATGTTGTTGGTGGAGATGGGAATGTAAACCTTAAAAAAACTAAAAAGCAGCATTGGTAAAAAAAGGCTATAAAAAAACAAGAGCAAGAAGCTTAAAAAAACTCTTGCTCTTGTTTGGTAGAGCGTTCTCTATGCTAGTTTAAATTATAGAGAATATCTTAATGTAACTCCGAAGGTTCTTGGGTCACCTAGTACACCAGCATAGTGACCAGCATTACCAGCAGCAGGTAACAATTGCTCGAAGTAATCTTTATCAAGCAGGTTACGGCTCCACACGAAAACAGTTAGTCCGTTGTTAGCTCTGAAACCTAATCTTGCATTAAGTAGTGTGTAACCATCTACAACAAGGTATTTTGAAGGAGACGGGCTTGAAGAGAATTCAGAACGGAAGTAAGAATCAACACCTAAGAAGAATTTTCCTCTTGATCCTAAGAAATTGCTTTCATTGGTATTTGCTTCTCCACCAATTGAACCGGCCCATTTAGAAATACCAGGAAGTCTTCCACCTGAAATATCTTTAAATGCAGTAGGTCCACCAGTTTCTTCAAGAGGAACAGGAGCATTTTTAAAGGAAACGTATTTACCGTCAGTATAAGCTACTGCTGCGTTTATAGCTAAGTTATGGCTTACTCTGATGCTACCATCAAGCTCTATACCCTGAACTCTTACTCTTTCAGCGTTAGAAAGGTATCCACGGTTTACCCCAACTTCTGCAGTTTGTACCTGTGTCTGATAGTCTTTAATAGAAGTATTAAACACGATTAAGTTCAGTGTAGTGTTGGCAGTAGGGTTGGTTTTAATACCAAGTTCCACGTGTGTTACATATTCAGGTTTTACCTGTGCAAGATCTACTAAAACATCTCCGTTAGCAGTAGGTAGTCCACCAAGGTTTACACCTACTGGCTTGTAGCTGTTTGCATACGTAGCAAAAGTGTTGATTTGCTTAGAAGGTTTGTAGGCAAGGGTTACCTGTCCTGAGAAGTTGGTGTTTTCAGCTTTTGCATGATAATACTGATCCGTATATACCGCACGTTTTAACGCTAGCAAATCAGGATCGTTGGTTTCTAATCCTCCATATGTCTTACGATCGAAGTCTACTTCTTTAAAGTCGTAGTTGTAACGAAGACCTGGTAATAAGTGCAGGCTATTAGTGATTGCCCAGTCAAGCTGACCAAATACTGCACCACTGAAAGAGTTTAACCAGGATTTTGATTTGATTCCATAACCATCAAATAGTCCTGGCGTCTGCCAAAGAGGGCTGTTGGAGCTTTGAGAGAATCTCCACTGTGCTGCACCTGATTCTTCAATATGAACAGGATCTGTTTTTAGGTTTTGACCAAGAGCAAATACACCTACTACCCCGCTAAGACGAGAGGAGAATTCACCAGCATAACGTATCTCCTGAGACCAGTTTGTATGTCTTGAAGTAGCCTGAGATAATTTTAATACAGGAAGACCTGTAAAGTCTCTGTCGTTAGAAGGATCCCAGTTCCAGTAACGCCATGCAGTAGTAGAGGTTAATGTTCCTTTTCCGATTTTTATATCAGCGTTCAAAGATACTCCACCAAGTTCGTTTCCAGATCTCCATGGTGTATCCTGATCTACTTTTCTGTCAAATGCGTTAAGGCTTGGAAGAGAATAATTCAGGTCAGCGATAATCTGATTGAACTGGCGATAAGCCGGGCGTAATGTTGGAGCAACTCCAGCTACTACCTGAGCGTATCCTTCAGGATTTTGCTGGGACGCATCACCCGCAAGGGTAATTCTGATATTGTCTGTCAGGTTGTATAGAAGTTGAATTCTACCACCCAGGTTGTTAAGGTCGTTGATGTATTTGGAAGTCCTGACGTTGTAGATCAGACCATCACGCTGCGTTCCTGAAAAAGAAACACGAGCAGCAAGTTTCTTTGTAAGTGGACCTGTTACAGAAGCTTTCGCCTGGATGTAGCCATAATTTCCGTAACTCACTTCAAAGTTGGCACCTGGCTGGAACCTAGGAGCACGGGTGGTAATGTTAAAGGCTCCTGCTGTGGTGTTTTTACCGAACAGAGTTCCCTGAGGACCACGAGATACCTCGATTTGTTCAATGTCGATAAAGTCTAGCGTAGCTGCAGCAGGACGCGCATAGTATACACCGTCTACATAAAATCCTACTCCGGGGTCGATACCGTCATTGGTAAGACCAAACGTAGAACCAAGACCACGAATGTTAAGTGTGGTATTTCTTGGGTTAGAAGAGTACAGCTGAACAGTAGGTACAAGTTCTTTTACCCTGTTAACGTTAAAAGAACCGGAGTTCTCTACCTGAGATGCCCCAACTACAGAAATAGGAATAGGAATTTCCTGTGCAACTTCTTTTCTTCTTCTGGAAGTCACGACAACCTCATCCAAAAGATCATCCAGTGCCAGAGATACCTGAAGCGGAGTAGGAGTACTTGCTGTAATTTGAAGCTCCAGTGGTTTAAAACCTGTTGAGGTGATTTGAATATAATAAGGAAACTCCTTAGGAGCTTCTATGGAAAAGTTACCATCTGCGTCAGTAGCGGCAGATGCATTGGTCCCTTTTATAAGAATTAAAGCACCAGGTAAAGGTAAGCCCTGATTGTCTTTTACAGTTCCTTTAAGGTCATTTTGCGCGAAGGCAAAACTTCCTATAAGGAGGAAGGCAATAATGAATTGTAGTGTTTTCGTCATTGTAAGTTCAAGTTTAATGTGAATGAAAGGTCTTATTAATTAAACAGTTAAAAATCTTTTGTTGAATATATCATATATAGTATATAGAATTAGTAGACAAATATAGCTAAAAATTTAGTTTTCATAGGTTTGATTGAAAAAAAAATGCCTCAAAATTGAAACTTTTGTATAACTGGCTGATTTACAGCGATAATAAATAAGCTGTTTTTGAATAAAATCTGATAAAAAGGGAGAAGCATTTTGCAGGACTTATTCTATAATATATAATATATTAATGTATATATAATAAGGTGTTGATTCCATATTTCGAATTCCCTCAAAAGATACTGGTAAAGCATCTGGCTTTCTTCCCCAATAAGTTACCTTCTTCAACTGCCTTATGGGCGAAAAGATAGCGGTCATAAATTTTTTTATAAAGTTTTATGTGCGCAAAATGACTGCGTAGTTGGTGCTCAACTTTGAATTGTCAATCGGGGATTACAATAATAATTATTACCGATAAGGAGATTAAAAACGAAGTTATATGCGATTCAATTTTTAAACAGAAAAAGGTAGTTTCCAGATATGAAGGAGCTAGGTGGTATGCTCCACTTGTCAGTAGTGGTAAAAGGAGTCGTACAACCTGCGGATGAGATAAAGGAACTGCAGGGGTAATATGCTTTCAACTTTATACTTTTAACTTATATAATAACATGCTTGAACTAATTCAAAAGGAATTACGGGAGATCGGACAAAGAGAAAGAGTTACAATTCTCTATGCCTGTGAATCAGGAAGCAGGGCGTGGGGATTCCCTTCAGAAGACAGTGATTACGATGTTCGATTTATTTATACAAGGCCGAAAGATTGGTATTTAAGTATAGACGATCATAAGGATACCCTGGATTTCCCGGTTAACGATCTTTTAGATATTGGGGGATGGGATATCCGAAAAGCTTTAAAGCTTTTCAGAGCTTCTAATGCAGCTATTTATGAATGGCTTCAGTCTCCGATAGTGTATAAGGAAGAGCTGGCATTCAAAGAACAAATGGTTATGCTGTTCAAAGATTATTTTTCATTAAGGGCAGGAATGCAACATTATTTGGGGGTGATCAAAAATTCCTTTAAAAATGATTTGCAGAATGGCACTGTAAAATTGAAAAGGTATTTTTACGCATTAAGGGCGGCACTAGCTTGTAAGTGGATAAGAGAGCGAAACACAGTTCCGCCAATGGAGTTTGGGGCTCTTAAAACTATTCTTATCAATGAAGGAGAGCTCAATGATGTAATCGATCAGCTGTTGGTCAGGAAGAAAAGTGGTTGGGAAGGAGAAAGAGTTCCTGCATCCCGCTTGTTACATCATTTTATCCAAAATGAAATTAGGGAAAGCGAAGAATCTTTAATAAACTTTGAAAAAACGTATGGCTCGACAGAGCTTCTGGATAGTATCTTCAGACAACTGTTGTGTAAAAGTTTTAACCAGGAGGTCAGATGACAATCGAATACATCAGACGTAAAAGCAGAATAATATTGGAATGCATTAGTGGCAGCAGGGCATACGGATTAGACCTTCCTACTTCTGATACAGATATTAAGGGAGTATTTGCCCTTCCCAAAGAAGATTTTTATGGGCTAACCTACACAGAGCAGGTGAGTAATGAAACCAATGATGTTGTTTTTTATGAATTAAAGAGATTTGTTGAATTACTCGTTAAGAATAATCCTAATCTGTTAGAGCTTCTTTCATCTCCTGAAGACTGCATTTTAGTTAAAGATCCTTTAATGAACCTTATAAAGCCTGATATGTTTTTGTCCAGACTTTGCAAGACGACATTTGCAGAGTATGCCATCACTCAGATAAAAAAAGCAAAGGGCTTAAATAAGAAGATCAGTAATCCTATGGAGAAGGAGCGGAAGTCTGTACTGGACTTTTGTTATGTTGTAAAAGACCAGGGCTCTGTTGCTTTAAAAGAGTGGCTTATGGAGAAAGGGTATGATCAGAGCAGATGTGGCCTGGTAAAGATAACACACATGAACGACATTTATGGTCTGTATTACGATTATGACGGGACACTGAATTATAAAGGCGTTATCCAGAAAGCCTCGGCCAACGATGTTTCATTAAGCTCCGTTTCAAAGGGCATTTTACCTAAAGGTATTTTATCTTTTAACAGGAATGGTTATTCGGTTTATTGTAAAACATATAGAGAATACCGCGAGTGGGAACAGAAAAGGAATAATGAACGGTACGAAAATACGGTGGCACATGGAAAAAACTATGATGCCAAAAATATGATGCATGTATTCCGACTATTGGACATGGCAGAAGAGATTGCTTTATATAAAACGGTGATAGTAAGAAGACTCAACAGAGAACATTTGCTAAGGATCCGCAAAGGGGAATTTATGTACGATGCTCTTGTAAAGCAGGCGGAAGAAAAGATCGAAAGAATACAGGAACTTTATGAAAAGAGTGACCTTCCGGATGTTCCGGATGTCAGAAGAGCAGAGGAGCTTTTGGTGGTTATGCGGGAGCGTTTGTATTGGAGCAGGTAGCCGGAATCGAACCGGCGAAATCGGTTTTGCAGACCGACACCTTGCCACTTGGTTATACCTGCTTGTGTGGGAATCTCTGGTTTGGGAACCTCGTTTTCCAACCAACGATTCTAGTAAGATACCTTGATTCCTGTGTGAAAACAAAAATCCCTTAGATGATTGCCTAAGGGATTCTATTAATGCTTATGTGCTTAGTACCCCTCAGACATTTGAGTTGAATGATATAAAACAACAGAAAGTATAGAGTTGTCTAAATGTCATAGTTGTCAGAATATATATGAAAAAAGCCCGGGCTAAACAGGCCGGGCTTTTGTATTGAAAGTATTTATAATCAAAACAAATCTTCCTCAGGCCTTGAGATGAGGCAAACAACAGAAGAAGCATGTGTTTTGAGTAAGTGTCATGTCAATAATGATTAAGTAATACAAAGATAAAACTATTTTATTTTTACGGGACAAGTACAGATAAAAAAAATACAGGTGTCCACCATATCAACAAATTTATTCCTTCTGTTTAAGCTTCATTATTTTAATAGTACTTACTTTATTTAACCTGCTCTTAAAGGGTTTAAGTAGGTATATTATTAGCCTGATGGGGTAGCTTATTACATTTTATGTTAAAAACTCTTGTTTTTAACATGAGCAAATTATATTTGTGCTTCAAAAAAAAAAATTCAATGCTTACTCATCACGTTTTATTCTGGCTTAAGGCTGATACTACCGAAGAACAAAAGAAGGCATTTCGTGCCGGACTGGACTCTCTTAGTAAAGTTGAAACTGTTAAGGCTATTTATGTAGGAACTCCTGCTCCTATTAGCAGACCGGTGGTAGATACTACCTATACCTTTTCCCTGGTAATCGTATTTGAAGATCTGGCAGGGCATGATGTATATCAGGTACACCCCGTGCATAAGGCGTTTCTGGACGAGTTCAGACAGTATTTTGAAAAAGTGGTAATATACGATGCTCAGTAGTTTTTACCTGTTTTCAGCGTAACCAAAAGAGCTCTTTGCTGGTCCGGCGAAGAGCTCTTTTGGTTTGGTTCGGTCACGACCAGCAACCAGATCAAAATTGTTTACATCGCTTAATTGACGGAGAACCTAGGGAAAGGATTAACCTTTTGACCTTTCTAGTGGTTTCATTTAAAATGGGGGTAGACATGAAAACGATATATGCTTATTGTTGCATCGCCATTTGCGGGATCGTTTCCTTCGCATGCAATGGTACAAGTCGTGATACAGAGGATCGTGTTAAGAGCGAGCAAAAGGCTTTGAAAAAGAGAGCTAAAGATGAACAGCAACTTGATAAGAAGCATGCAAAGGAAAACGTCAAATTTGAAAAGCAGCGGAAGAAAGCCGACGAAAAATCAAATAGTGTAATTGAGATTCCGAAAAGCGAGCGAGGGCTGGAAGAAGCGAAAAGAGATAAAAAGAATTTGGATAAAAACGCTCTCTTTTGATTTTTGTGGTATTATTTTTATATGTAATTATATTTTTTTATCTTAGAACTAAACAAAAACTACTTCATATGAAAAAGATTTTTTATTACTTCATTCCTTTACTAGTATTTTTCAGTGCTTGTCAAAATGAAAAAAAAGAGTTAGTTGGGCCGGAATATAAATCTGCTGATGGTAATTTTGAATTAATTACCGGATTTTCTGCCTATACGGACAATGTAAAATTTGCAACCGGCGGAAAGCAGTTTTTTAATGCCCAGTTTAACGAAATTGTAACCTGGACAATCACTATAAAGGGGAAGACTTCTAAAGCTGAAAAAGCACTTACAGGCTTAAGCGATAAGGTAAATGAAAGTAATTCATTGTGGCTGGGTACACATGATGATCTTCTATTCTTTCAGTCAGGAGAAGAAGCTGAGGCTATACTTTCTGTTCTTGGGCACAAAGAAACGTATAAGGTAAATTTTACTATTCAGTCAGCCAGAGTGTATCCTGGTGCTAAAGAATTAGGAAACGGTTTTGAGAGCTTTAAAGAAAAGGATCCACTCTGGGGGTATAGCCCATATTTAGATGATAAAAAAGTAACTTTCGGAGGTCTGGTTACCAGCCCCAAACTGGAAGGAAAATATGCATTTAAACTATCCGGTACAGATTTAAACCATGATTTTTTTATTGGTTCAGTAAGAAAAACTATACCTTCAGATTTTGTACCACCATCAGTAAAAGATTTTTATGTTAACGTTTATGTTTACGGAAATGGTAGCACTACCTCTGAACTTAAGCTGTCCTTAAAACATGATACTTATACCAAATATCCCAATGGAAAACCCGATGGTTATGAAGATACTGAGGACGATGCTTTTGAATATTCCGTACCTTTAAATTTCAAGGGGTGGAAGTTGGTTAGCGTTAAGTATAGCGCTTTCACCAGAACTATTGATAAGGACTATGGAGGAAGTGGGCCCAATATTAAAGATCCAACGAAACTTGCTGCAATTGATTTTACATTGATCTCAAAGGCTGTTGGAGGAGATGCCGAAGTGGTGCTCGATTATCCTACTATTACGTTTGATAAGCCTTTTATGCCATAAATAAGCTATTGATGATTATTTGCCAAAAGAGCTGACCATATTATGGGCAGCTCTTTTGTTTTTTTACAATATGCAGGAGTACAAGTACCTATATTTCGAATATACAGGCTGATAGCCCGGATATCTTTGAGGGTGTGAATAAAATATTTCAATAGTCCTTCAATCAACAGTTTTTTTTTACCATTTTTAAAAGTTAAAAGGGAAAAAAACGTATACAACTTATAGTTATTAAAATTTATTTTGTTTTATGGGGTTAGGATTTTCGATAAAAGGGAAGGTAGAGGGAACAACCAATTCAGAATCAATTCTTAAATTAATTGCAGATTACACAGAGGTCGAAAGTAAAGGTATTTTTTCAACGTTTCTTGAAATTGATCTGGAAGAAGATACATTGTACCTGAGTTTCCATCCATGTGAAGAGCCTGTGAGCTTGTTTGTGGAGGATGGGTTTCTTTACTGTTCGGCAAAAACCAATAGTGTAGGACCTGGTTACCATGCTTACCTTGTAGAGTTTTTTGAAAAGGCAGGAAGGGACTTATCCATCGACTGGATATGGAATGAAGCCACTGACGATGAGAGTTTTGGGGATGAAACAGGGTATCAGGAACATAAAGACTTTAAGGCTTTGCAGGAATGTATGGCCGAATGGCTTCAGATGTTGTCTACCATATTCCTTAAAGATAATCAGAAAGGATATATGGTATCGCTGCCAGCCAATACGCCCAGAGTGGCCCACAAAGATTTCTTTGTAGCCTCTTCGTTAGGGTTCTGGTCCAGAAACTGGTTTGAAGAGCTACAGAAAAAAGATTCCGACGAATTGGAAAAATATGGAAAACAGTTCTTTATCTGGTGGGACAAAGAACCGGATGCCCGTTTCCTGGTCAGAACCGGGGTGGCTCTTTTGAATGCTGATTGCGGATGGCATCCTCCTCTTGATGACGATGAGGTGCTGCTTTACGAAGTGATCGATAAATGCTTTGAAGAAGCAAAGAAGCTGAATCCTGATGTAATCCTTCCTGAACAGGACTGGGAATGTATTAAAGCCTATCTCGCAGGAGAAGAAGATGTTGAAATACCCGAAAGCCCTCTTGGATTTAGAAAAAATGCCGTTACCTACGATATCGCAGGAGACTGGAGAATTACGGTGCCGGGATATTTTTACTCAGGACTTGATGATGAAACCGAAGTCTTCTGGTATGGAGATAAAACAATCAGGAATACCGTTTACGCATTTGACTCCGAAACAACTTCTGAGGAAATGCTGGCTTCTCTGCTCAGTGAAGAGGACTATCCAACTGCAGAAAAGGTCTTTTTCGATGATGGGAAAATAAAAGGGCACGGATATGTATATTACTATATCAATCCTGAAGAAGAAGCAGAATACTGGTTGTTGCAGGGGGTAAAAGTGGAGGACGGTTCTTTCATCTTTACTACCATCTGTTTTGCAAGCCTGGACGACAAAGACTGGGCGGTGGAAGTCTGGAATTCTGTTACCCATTAAGTAGTATAAAATAAAAATCCAAACACCCGAACCTTAAACCGTTCGGGTGTTTTTTTTTAAGAGATAAGGATATATCATCATATCCCTTCCCAGATTTATCAGTATTCCCAAAGGTGATGCTCGTATTCCATTAACTTATTGGCTTCCCATTGCGATGCCATAATTCCTTTGAGCTGATCAGAGTAAATATCAGTAAGGTAATAATCATCAGCATTGGAAACTTTTACAATGTATGAGCTGAAAAGTCTCAGGGCAAAGGCCTCAGAAAGGTTTTTATGCTGTGCTTCGTTCTGACAGTTATACCATATGGCTTTAGGGTTATTATTGAACAGACAGGTTGTTAATTCTTCAAAGTTGAAGGAGGCAACAGGAGCCTGAAGTCCTTTTATGTTGGCCGGATGGTCTGCAGGAATGAAGAGACTTATGGATAAAATGTTGTACATCAGTTTCGATTTTTCTTTATCAAAGAGTATCTCTTCTTTAATTTCAAGTTGATATAAATCATTAGCCAAATATTCTTCTTCTGTCGGAATCTGGTCTCTCCAGTCCGGACCGTAAGCAATAAACGCATCTACTGTATCTGCTGGGTTATTAATGTTGATAGTAGGACCTGCGGAAGGCTTTTTGAGCCTTTCCTGTAATTGTGCGGAAGTTAGTTTCGACACCAGGGAATCATTGCTATAGGCTGTAATTTTATTCTTTTTGGCGGCCTCAATTAATAACCGGGTAATTTCACAATTTTTAGAGAACAAGCCTTTGTTTTGTTTTTCTCTTAAATCCAATGCTCTGGTTATTGTCTTTTTATACATTTCGTCACTTTCCCGATGAGGGAGATTTTGTCCATAAGAAATACAGTGTATTAGCAGTAAAAAGCCTGATAATAAGAGTGTTTTTCTTGAATAGTGGTTGGTGTTCCAGGTTTTCATAGGCGTAATGCGTTTGTTTGAAACCCTGTAATGAATAAGAAGTAAAAAAGATACAGCGTTTAATAAAAAAAATAAATTTATATTCGTAATAAGCCTGGGACTTAATTCTGATTTTTTTTGGAAGATTATAAAGACATTCTTAACGAGGAAAAAGCAATTATAGAGAAGGCCAAAAAAGACCCTGAACAATTTGGTCTCCTTTACAACCGGTATTATAAAGCGGTGTTTATATTTATTCACAGGAGAACCAACGATCAGGAGTGTTCTGCAGACATAGCTTCACATGTGTTTTTTAAAGCGCTTACAAACCTTTCTAATTATGAACACTAGGGCTTTCCTTTTTCATCCTGGTTATATAAGATTGCTTTGAATGAAGTGAATGAGTATTACAGAAAGAAAAATAAAAGGAGGGTGGTAAGTATTGAAACTACAGGATTGGAACGGCTGACCAATGCGTTAACAGAAAAGGAATCGGACCTCGAACCGGACGAAAAGAGATGGTATCTTTCAGAAGCCTTGAAGCAACTGGAAACAATGGAAATACAATTGATAGAGCTTAGGTTTTTTGAGGAAAAATCATTTAAAGAAATTGGGTATATCCTCAATATTACGGAGAACAATGCAAAAGTTAAAACCTACAGGATACTGGATAAAATAAAGACAATTGTGCTTTTAAATTATAGATAAATGGAAGACATTGATATTGTATATGATTATAAAGAGCCATCTGACGACGAAATAAAAGCACATTAGAACTTTCAACAGCTCTTACACAGATACAAGACTGCTGATAAAAAGAAAGGTAAGGTACCTAAGTATATAAAATATATTAGTGGCATTGCCATAATTTTTTCAATCGGAGCATTGCTGTTCGTTTATAGTTTGGTTAGAAATGATAATCCTGAGAAAGGAAGTTTAGATAGAAAAGAGCAGGAGCACCTGCCTTTACCGGTTAATGAAGCTCCTGTTACGGAAGAGCATAAAAGTATAGTACAGGAGAAAGATACGCTGACTAAATCTGTACCGGTGCCAGCAAACTCTATAAAGAGAAATACAACACAGAAAAAACAATCGCCTGTAAATACCATGGTGCAATCTGCAACAAAAGACACCTTATCTGAATCTTCTGAAGAATTACCGAAAGGCGGACCTGTTAGAGCGGATAGTGTTACAGATCCGATAAGGAATAAAGTACGCGTGAATAATGGGAATCAGACGATTTATGAACAGGATCAGCAGGAGTTAGAGAAAAAGTTAATGGAGCGGTATTATCACAGAAAAAAATAGATAAAATATAGGTAAGCGTTTGAGAAGGAGGATAAATCAAAAAGGCAGTACAAGAACTGCCTTTTGATTCAAAGTAAGTTAGTGACGAACCATCGCAAATAAACGGCCATTGTCATGGTAATATTTCCAGTTACCAGTTTTACGATTGTTCACAAAGTTTCCTTCAGATTCCATAAAGCCATTGGAGTAATAAAACTTCCAGTAGCCAGATTGGTAGCCATTTTCAAAATTCCCTTCAGCTCTTAGTCTTCCATTGGGATAGTAAAACTTCCAGTATCCGGAAAACTGGTTGTTATTAATGTTCCCCTCTTTTTGCATTAGCCCGGTGTCGTAGTAAAATTTCCAGTAACCGGAAGGTTGTCCATTGTTGTAATTTCCTTCGCTTTTTTTGGATCCGTCAGGATAGTAATTTACCGAACTTCCCCCAATATCTCCCGGGGCATAGTCAAATATATATATACTGGTATCGCCCAGAAAGTAGTTGGACGAACTTTGAACGATAGGGGCAGGGTTGTATCTGAGACCTTCTCTGTGTGTGGTCCATTCGCAAGAGCTCAATGTAACCAGGCAGAAAAAGATTAGAGTATGGAGTTTTAGATTCATAGTTTATCTTGTTCGAGTATAATTTGTTCCCAAATTTAATAAAATCTCGCGTTACTTCTGTGAAGATTTTAAGAAGAGTCAACTAATTTGTCGTCAGTTGATTAGGTTGGTGAGGCATGGGAGGTCACCATACCAGTGGTTTAAAAGGAATAAAATGAATGGTTGGGTCAGAATAAAAATCTTATTCCAGCATGCACCATGACCAGGTTTCCATTTATCTTGGGGCGATTAAAAATCAGATTATTGGCCCCATCGATTCTGACAGAAGTGTCCTCGGTAAAACGAATGGCGGTACCGGACAAAAAGGTAGTTTTAAAGTTAAAGTAGGTAACGTCGTTTAGATTTATTTCAAAACCTCCTGCCACGCCCAGATCAAATGCCCAGGAAGTGTTAAAAGAAGCATCGATATTCAGTGAATCCTGTTGCTGATTGCCTTCCATATCGGTGAAGGTAAAAATACTTTTAGCTCCTGTAACGATGTCTGCATAAGGAATTACCCTGCTGGACCATAATGGCTTAAAGCGTACCATTCCATGAGCGTAGGCAATGTTATGGTTCACGGTAATATTGGCATTAATGGTATACCCAAGGTCAGTTGGAATGTCCTGGTTGGATTGTAATCGCCCAAAGGTCAGATAGGCAAGCTGAACGCCTACACTGACAGGCGATTCAGAAAGCGTTCGTATAAGACATAAATCCAGCCCTACTCCGACAATGTTATTGTTTCTGCTAAATTCTCCTACGGGGAATCCGACAGTGAGTGCAGGAGCCAGGCTCCATTGGGCCAATACAAAAGTTGGCAAAATGGAAAAAATAAAGACGATAAGCCTTACTATCATTTTCAAGGATTCTAATAGCTCCTTTATTAAATGCGATTGAGGGGGAATTGTTTAAAAAAGATTGAAGGAAAAGTGCGAAGCGGAAGGAAAGGTATAATTATAGTGGCTATTGCCTGAATAGCCACCTGTTTGATTTGAGTGCACTGAAAGGTTGATTCCCCTTAACAACTTTTAATAACCTTGCACGGGACTCCCGCAGCAAATACATTGGAAGGAATACTTTTTGTTACCACACTACCTGCCCCGATGGTTGTATTGTCTCCGATTGTTACTCCCTGACAGATTATGGAACCGCCTCCAATCCATACATTGTTTCCTATTGTGATTGGTGCGGCTAGTTCCGGTCCTTTTATGCGTTCTGATGCGGTAAGAGGATGATAGGCGGTATAGATCTGTACATTAGGTCCCATCATAACATTGTCTCCGATTGTAACTTTGGCACAATCGAGAATGATGCAATTAAAATTCATATATAAGTTTTCCCCTGCATAAATATTACTGCCGTAGTCGCAATAAAAAGGCATTTGCACATCGATCTGCTTTCCGGTGCCTCCAAACAATTCTTTTATTGTGTTGGTCCTTTCTTCTATGTTTTCCCATGGAATAGCGTTGTATTTAGTTAAAAGCCTTCTGGCTCTGTACCTCATTTCGGTGAGTTCCGGATCGGCAGCATTGTATAGCTCGCCGTCAAGCATTTTTTGTAGTTCTGATTTTGCCATTAGAACGGGAAGTTTGGATTTGTATATAACAGGATTATAGAACAGTTGGTTACTCTTTTTTTTGTTGTGTTTATGAAATCCTTTCCTTAGAGTTTTTATCTGTTGCTGTAGGCTTAGCTGTTCCCATTATCTGAGAGCTGTAAATACCTTTGTGTCCAGAAAAAAGGTAAGATGTAACACAGGCTATGGCTGCAAAAATTCCTGCTTCGGCGCCGAACAATTCTATGGCCATAAAAATGGTAGCCAGTGGCGTGTTGGCAGCTCCGGCAAATACTGCCACAAACCCCATGCCTGCAAGCAAGGCTGTGGGGAGTGGTAGAAGTAATGAAAGTGCATTGCCCAGCGTAGCTCCTATATAGAACAAGGGCGTTACTTCGCCTCCCTTAAATGCAGCTCCCAGCGTCATAGAGGTAAACAGAAGTTTCATGGCAAAGGTGTAAACGGGAAGCTGTTCTTTAAACGAAGCCTCTATAACCGGAATGCCCAGACCTATGTAATCTGTAGTACCAAGCAGCCATACTCCGCATGCCACAATAACTCCTCCGATAGCTGGTCGTAATGGTGGGTAGCTGACTTTGCTTTTGTATATGTTGCTGATAAGATGTGTAAAGGATGCAAACAATTTACCTGTAAGTCCGAATGCTATCCCTGCAATAAAGCAATAGAACAGGACCAGGCTGTCTATCTCAGGAAAGACAGAGATATGATAATGTGTATGTTGTACATTCCATAAATCGCACACATAATCGCCTGCTACAGCAGCCAGAAAGGAGGGAAATATAGCTTTATAACTAAGCTTGCCGATAAAATAGACCTCAAGACCAAAAACTGCTCCGGCAAGAGGTGTTCCGAATACGGAAGCAAAACCCGCACTTATCCCACAGATAAGAATCAACATTCTGTCATCCCGGTTAAACTTAAACAGATGGTTGAGCTGGTCTCCAATGGATCCACCCATCTGGACCGCAGTACCTTCCCGGCCAGCAGAGCCTCCAAACAAATGGGTTAACACGGTGCCAATGAATATCAATGGGGCCATTCTAAACGGAATGACTTTGGTAGGATTATGAATTTCATCAATAAGGAGATTGTTGCCTTTTTCTACCTCTTTTCCAAGGTAATGATACATCAGACCAATAAGCAATCCACCTAATGGAAGTAAAGCAATGATCCATAGGTGATTTTCTCTCCAGTGAGTGGCAGCATCAAGACTTATTAAGAACCAGGCAGATGCATTTCCTGAAAACACTCCTATCAGGGCGGCTATCAGAATCCATTTCAGGGTATAGAGAAGTACCGCAACTAAATCTTTGGTATTAATATTCATTGGACCGTTTTCCTGGTTTGAATAAAAACAATTTTTCAGACTGGTAAAAGAAAATGGAATAAATAAACACTTTAGAGAATGCGTTGCGCCGCCATAAATTGGAGTAGAAGCCTGATTGGTACGCTGTTATCTGACCGGTCAGTACTGCAGAATCTGGACATATTCTTTTAAAACCTGTTCGTTTTAGGCAGTAAATTTATTATTTTGAAAGAAAATAAACTAAATGGAGAATACCTGGCAGCCTCTACTGCTTTCTTTAAAATTGTCAGTTATTACAACACTGCTTTTGTGTGTGATAGGAGTTCCCATTGCGTACTGGCTTTCCAAAAGTAACAGCAGACTGAAACCCTTTTGGGAAAGCCTGATAAGTCTCCCTCTGGTGTTACCTCCTTCGGTACTGGGGTTTTATATGTTGCTGGCTTTTAGCCCAACATCTTTTGCAGGGACTTTTCTAAAAGAGCATCTTGGCCTCAGACTGATTTTCTCCTTTGAAGGACTGGTCCTGGCATCCGTCCTTTACAGCCTGCCCTTTATGGTGCATCCGGTACAGTCAGGCTTTCAGAATCTTCCTCTTTCTTTAAAAGAAGCGGCTTATACACTTGGTCTATCACCTTTTAAAACGTTCTTAAAAATATTGCTGCCCAACATTAAACCGTCTTTACTTACCGGTATTGTACTAAGCTTTGCACATACGATTGGTGAGTTTGGGGTGGTGTTGATGATTGGAGGAAGTATTCCAGGGGTGACTAAGGTGGCCTCTATTGCAATCTACGAAGAGGTAGATAGTATGAATTATGAGGAGGCTAATTTCTATGCACGGGTATTACTACTAACATCGTTCAGTATACTCTTTGCGTTTTTCCTGTTTAATAAAAAGCACAAAGGCTCAATTCTCTGATGTATAAACTACACCTTGTTAAAGAACTGCATTCTTCTGAAGGAAAGATGATTCTGGATGTTGGCTTTTCGGTCGCTCAGGGATCATTCACGTCTATCGTTGGTAAGTCGGGGGCTGGCAAAACGACAATTCTCAGAATGCTTGCAGGACTGGTAATGCCGGATAAAGGGAGCATTTATTCCGGAGCAAATAGTTGGTACGATAGCAGTACTGGTAAAAATTGCTCTCCTCAAGACCGTAATGTCGGCTTTGTCTTTCAGGATTTTGCTTTGTTTCCCAACATGTCCGTTGCTGAAAATTTGCGATGTGTGCAGAAGCATAAAGATGAACAGCAGATTCAGGAGTTACTGGCTCTGACAGAGCTTCAGGCCTTGGCCGAAAGAAAACCAGAGACGCTTTCCGGTGGACAGAAGCAGCGGCTGGCTATTGCCAGAGCTTTAGTACGAAAACCCAATTTGTTAATTCTGGATGAACCTTTTTCGGCAATCGATCAGGAAACCAGAATCAAACTACAGCAGGAAATTTTAAAGATACACAAAAGGTATAACCTGACCACCATCCTTGTAAGCCATGACTTAACAGAGGTTCTTCGTCTAAGCGATTACATTATTGAAATAGGCAATGGAAAAATATTAAGACAGGGTAATGCAGATTTATTTTTTTCTAATGAAGGTAAAACAGACCTGTTTAAAATGGGCGGACAGGTTGTGAATCTCTTTTGCGAAGGAGAAATATTTTGGGTCAGTGTAGTTGTTGGAACCATGCTCATAAAGATTCCTGTTGAGGAAAGACTTTTTGCATCCCTTAAAACAGGGGACAGGGTACTTGTACAACAGGAGAAATTTAGTCCATCTATTGAGAGTATAATCGTTTAGCATAGCATTGTTTTTTCCATTCCTTAAGACTTATCCATTGCATTTAAAGTAAAAGCAGAAATTAAACCAAAGTACCAGACGCTGGTTTATTTGATGGATGAACAGTCCATCAATTTGTAACCAGTGTTTAATGATGTACTTGTATGCTAAAGGAATTTAAAGAATTTATTTTAAGAGGCAATGTAATTGATCTTGCAGTGGGTGTTATTATCGGAGCGGCATTTGGAGAAGTGGTAACATCTCTTGTTAATGATATTGTTATGCCTCCTATAGGTTTGTTGGTGGGCGGTGTTGATTTTAAAGACCTGAAGCTGGTACTGGGTGGAACGTCGGATAAACCGGTTACCTTTAACTATGGAAACTTCTTTCAACAGGTGCTTATCTTTTTGATCATCGCAGCGGCTGTTTTTATTATTGTAAAACTGGTAAATCTGTTGTATAAGAAAAAAGAGGAAGCTCCAGCAGAATCATCTAAGGAAGAAGTGCTTCTAACCCAGATAAGAGATTTGCTTAAGGAACGAACATAATCAGTGAGTTGATATGAGTAACAGAGAACGGTCTCCCTTATATTATTTTCTTGCAAGGATCATTGCGTTCCTTGTGACACTGGTTTTGTTGTATGTCTTGTTTGAAGTCATACTCAAAAAATAATCTTATACACTCTAAGGAACTTTTTTTTCTTCCCTTAAAGAAATCCAATTACAGACACGATTAGTCTGTTTCCTGAAACAAATTTATCTTTCTTTTTCAAACATTTTTTCGTCTTAATGATTATTTCACACTGAATTTGTAATCAAAAAAAACATAGGGCCGGATATGTTTTCAAGTGTGGTACCTCATGTGTAATTGCATATTCATCATTGAAATATCCTGTGTTTATTAATAACCCAATTTACATACTAAAAGAAAACATCTTATGACAAGAGTTGCAATCAATGGATTAGGGCGCATTGGAAGAGCCACTTTTAAAATCCTTATAGAAGATAAGGATATGGACATTGTAGCAGTAAACGATATCGTTCCACCATATCAGCTGGCTTATCTTCTGAATTTTGATACCGTGTATGGCAAGTTGCCATCAAAGGTTAGTTTCGATGATTATAACCTTTATGTGAACGGAAAGACCATCCGTGTTACCAACATCAGAGAGCCTCAAAATCTTCCATGGAGAGAAATGGGAGTTGATGTGGTATTCGAATGCAGTGGTGTCTTCAGAAAACGGGAAGAGCTTCAGTTGCATTTAAATGCCGGGGCAAAACAGGTGATTCTGTCAGCTCCAGCAAAAGGAGATGATGTTCAGACTATTGTTCATGGAGTGAATACTCCTGAGGAAACCGACAGCATTATTTCTACTGCAAGCTGCACTACGAATTGCATTACTCCGGTAATAGAAATTCTTAGTAGAAGAATTGGTGTTAAAAAAGCTGTATTAAATACGATACATGCTTATACTTCTTCTCAGTCACTGGTTGACGAACCTTCAAAAGACCAGAGAAGAGGAAGGGCTGCTGCCTACAATCTAATCCCGACAACAACAGGTGCGGCAAAGGTTGCAGGAAAAGTATTGCCTGCATTTGAAGGAAAATTTGATGGTCTTTCAATCAGAGGTCCTATACCTGCAGGATCGGTTGCAGATATTACACTGGTGATGAACCGTAATACTTCTGTAGAAGAAGTAAATAAAGTATTCGGAGATGAAGCTGGCTCAGAAAGATACCTGGGAGTAGTAGGTGTAAACATTGAACCAATCGTTTCATCGGATATCATCATGGACCCAAGGGCTGCTGTCATAGACTTGTCGTTGACTCAGGTTATTGACGGAGACCTGGTGAAAGTCATTGCCTGGTACGACAATGAATGGGGATATGCCAACCAGATGGTAAAAGAAGCCAAACGCGTTTCAAAGCTACAGCTGGAATCCGTTGTTGCATTATAATAGAAGTAATAGTTTATAGGTTTAAAGGTTTAGGGGCAACAGGGGTGTTGCCCTTATTTTATTATAAAAATAAAATGGAACGATTCGCTTTTTTACCTATGTTTTTTAATTAAACAAAGGAGGAGGATATGGTTATTACAACAGAACCTGGAACAAGGGCCAGAAAAACTGAAGAGTCAAAACTTGTCAGGTGTCCTATTTGCGGTGAGTGGATGGATAAAAGCAACTGGGGAAGTGTATTGACTCATGAACATCGTGGAATGACACATCATATGTGGAAGAAAACCAAACTATGTAAAAAAGTAGAGCAAAAATAAGAATAAGTCCTTTTGGACTTATTTGTTTGTAGGCCAACCAATACCCTAAGAGCTATGAAAAGCAAGCTATTGAACGAAGACGGTGAACGTAGGTATTTTCTTGTATTCGAGGAAGGAGAGGAGATTATAACTACACTTGAAACATTTGCAGAGCAGCACAAAATTACAGCTGCGTATTTTGAAGGCATAGGCGCATTTAAAAATGTAGTAGTGGCTTATTTTGACTGGGACAGGAAGGAATATCTGGAAAACCCTTTTAATGAACAGGTAGAAATATTATCTCTATCCGGAGATATTGCCTGTCAGGGAGATAAACCTCGTGTACATGCTCATGTGGTGTGCGGAAGAAGGGATGGCTCAGCCGTAGGAGGGCACCTTTTTAAAGGATATATTCGACCTACTTTAGAACTTGTTCTTACTGAGTCAGATAGGATATTGAAAAGAGTAAAAGATCCTTCTACAGGAGTGTACCTGATACGTTAGGGGCTGCAATTTTTTTAGTTTTTATATAAAACCTTCACCTGTTTTTAAATAATTAGTTTTCCTGGCTTATTTATTGATATACCCGGCTAAGTATAGAAGTAGCTTTTAAAGGAATCCTTGGGAACTCCGTTATCAGTGACTTCTGAATCATGTAACAAACAGGTATAATTATGAATGTGCAAATTACTTTTTTGCTATGTTCCTGTTTGAAATACGGAAATACTTGTAAATAACAGTTATACACCATGAAAATCGTTTATCTTTTTATTCTGACTTTAGCCATGTCATTACAAACATCTTTCGGACAGGATTCCAGAGTACGTACACTTACAGCAGTAGGGAGGGGAGAGATTCAGACTGCTCCTGATCTGGTTGTTTTAAATCTTGAGCTTTCAGCAAAAAATATGGATTTCAATAAAGCCATAGAAGAGCTGAATAAAAAAGCAGCAGCCCTTGAGAAACAAGTCGTTGCTGCCGGTTTTAAGAAAGAAGATTTGAAAACAACATCGTACACAGTAAATAAAAATTACGAATACCATAACGGACGATCTGTCGATAGTGGTTTTATCGCTCATCATGCGTATACATTGGAGTTTCCGAATGAACAGACAAAAATTGTAGCGGTAGTAAAGGCGATTTCCAAAGGTATCGAGGTCTCGTATAATTTTGGTTTTACTCTTTCGGATGCAAAAAAGAAAGAGGTGAAAGCTGAACTGCTAAAAAGGGCTGTAAAAGAGGCTACGGAGGAAGCCAACGTGCTGGCTGCTGCATCGGGAGTAAAGCTTAAGCAGATTAACGAGATCACCTATGGGCTTTCTGAGATAGTGCCTGTGGCAATGGCCAATGTTCGCATGGCGAAAATGTCTGCGGAAAGTGATTTTGCAGGGTTTGAAGCAAAGGATATTTCTTTGTCTGAAAAAGTGACGATAACCTGGGAACTTGCGCAATAGTTCTAAACTGCAATTTCATATAAAAAGAACCCTTGCTTGTAACCTGATTTTTCAAGCAGGGGTTTGGAAACATTATAAACTTTTACCCCTTTGGATGTTTCCCCATACAGACTTCCAAGATGTGCATGACCGTGAAAGGTTACTTCCACAGATCTTCGGTTAATTGTATCCGCAAGTCTGGAGGATCCAAGAAATGGAAAAATTTGTTCGGGTTCCCCCACTACAGTAGATTTTATGGGAGAATAATGAAGGATTACCACTTTTTTAAGGTCGTCGTCCAGGCGCGCTAATGCTTTATCCAGTTTGAGTGACTCCTCTACAGATTCCTGTACATATTTTTTATTCATCTTTTCACCCCAAAGAGGAAGCATGTGTTTGTCAAATCCTCCTCCAAAACCTTTTGTGCCGGCAAACCCAACGCCTTTAAGAATTATGGATTCTCCGTCGAGAATATGAACATTGTGTTTCACAAGTTCGTGTCGTATCTCTTCCTGATGGTCAAGTTCATAGTCGTGATTGCCAAGTACGCCTACAATGGGAATATGAATACCTTTCAGCTCTTCTCCAAGCAGTACGGCTTCCTGTAAATGACCAGTATCGGTAAGGTCTCCGCAAAGCACGATGATGTCTGCCTGTTCAGCTATGTCTTTGAAGAAATGGTTCCATTTGCCTTTGTCAGACTCTCTTACGTGTATGTCCCCTAATGCAGCAATCCTCACAACCTTTCCTGTATCCATTTTTTTAAATGCTTTTTACGGTAATAATTTTATAATGCCAGTCTATGATATCAACAGAATATTGTGAGTGATCAACAAGGGGGCCTCTGCAAACCCTCTCCACCGGTGCAGGCAATTCATATTGGCCTTTAGCTCTCTCCAGCAGTTTTTCAAACAGCCAGCGTGGAATTTTATCCCGTTCAGAGGGGTAGATAAACTGGAAGTTCAGAAACTGTCCTAAAAGCAACTGCCAATGATGGTCCAGTCTTTGTAATACTCGTTTCCAGTTAATGTCTTCGCTTTTTTTAAGAATCAGATGATTCACATCCGAACCGTCGTAATGGGCTCTGTCCTGAATATAGATTTTACTCCATAACAGCTCTTCCGGTGCCACGAACTTAACTTTTACCCCGTAAAGTTCCCCGGGTACAGCGTATTCAAACCAGCTGTCGTCTACCGGACAAAGATTGTTGGTGGTGTTAAAGATAAAGTCGACGAAGTAATTGCCTTTTATTGCCTTTGCGATCCATCTTGCATCGGTAATTTCAACGGTCCAGCCGTGGCTCGAAAGCAGTTTCAGAATATTTATATAATCTCCCGGTTTGCAAAACAAGTCAAGGTCTTTCTCTCTTATAATTCCGGTGTAATGTCGAAGTGCCACAGCGCCACCAACGAGAACAGGTAAATTGTTCTCTGTTGCAAACTCCAGCACCGACCGGAAAAATTCATGCGCCTCTTTTTTTAAAACCATATCTGTAAGTCCCTCCAGAAATACTATGACTGCTTTTTAAGTCTGCCTATTGTCAGATTTTTTCCAAAACCTTTGGTGCAGGTTTCTTCTTTCCCATCAGCAATGTAAAGAGGAGTGCTACCGAGCTTACTAAGAAAGATCCAATAAGCAAGGGGACGGATAGTTTTCGGGTAGGATGCTCCAGCTCCCAGCCACCACTAATGGTTGCACACCGTTCATGGGATTCATATAAATTGCCACTGGTAGGTGTTGTTTCTTCCACGCTGAAGTGCTCTTTGAGAACAGCCTCTCTGTACTCCCTGTTAAAGCGTTTCTTTCCAAGGAATTTAAAGAGCTTTGAAAACCTTTTTTTTCTTTCAATAAATGTTTCCGGTTTGGGTTTCAGAATGAGTTTCACAATCTGATCCGCCACCTTATGAGGACTGAGCGGATTTCCCGGAGCTACTATTCTTTTGCCCATGTAGTTGGCCGCCTGGTTATAAATCGGTGTATCCGTGGTGTCCGGAATAATGGAACATACATGTATACCTTCTATGTCCGAAAGTTCTTCTGCCAGACTCAGACTTAACCCTCTGATTCCAAACTGTGTCATGCTATATGGAATGGCAAAGGGTTCTCCGGCGATACTGGCTATGGATCCTACATTGATCAGGATACCTTGTTGGTTTTGTTTAAAATGCGGAACAATATGCTTGGCTCCGTATGCATAGCCTAACAGGTTGGTGTCCAAAACTTTTTTCAGGTCTTCCGAAGGTATGTCTTCCAGTCGCCCCAATACAGTAACAGCGGCATTGTTGATCCAGACGTCTATTTTGCCATATTCGGTTATGGCCCTGTCGATCAGTATTTTTATTTCCGACTCCTCTGATACGTCTGTAGAAACAGCAATTGCTTTGCCCCCGAGCTTCACGCATTCGTAGGCGAGATCTTCCAGTGCCTTTTTTCTTCGGGCTGCCAGTACCAGCCTGGCTCCGTTTTTCGCCAGCTTCAATGCGGTAGCTCTCCCTATGCCACTTGATGCTCCAGTGATCACCACTACCAGGTTCTTTAGTTTCATATAATACTATGTCTATGCTTTATTCATAACCTTTAAAGTTTTATTATTGTTGAAATAGTATTGGTATGGAACAAGTAGCAGTAGTAACAGGAGCAAACAGAGGTATAGGCCTGGAAACAGCAGCCAGGCTTGCTGATTTGGGATATATCGTGGTCTTTATACGGCAAGGGATGAAGAGAAGGGGCAAGAGGCAATGAACAGCCTTTTTAAGTCTGGAAGAAAGCTTGTTTTCTTTAAGCTGGATGTGACCAAAACTTCTGATGGAAACAGGCTGGCAGAATTTCTTGAAAAAACATACGGAAAGGTGGATGTAGTATTTAATAATGCCGGAATATTGCCGGATCATAATGAATCTGCCGATTCCATAGATCTTTCCGTTGTTCGTTCTGTTTTTGAAACAAATACACTGGGGGCGTTACGTGTCGCTCAGGCTGTGATTCCTCTGATGAAGAAAAATAAATACGGAAGAATCATAAATATTTCCAGTGGTCTGGGAGCCTTAAGTACCATGGGGAGTGGCTATCCTGCCTACAGAATATCGAAGGCATCTTTGAATGCTATTACTAGAATACTTGCCGATGAATTATCCGGTTATAATATTTTGGTCAATAGCGCAGATCCGGGCTGGGTCAAGACGGATATGGGAGGATCAAATGCAAGTAAAACGGTGAAAGAAGCTGTAGATTCCATCCTCTGGCTGGCACAGCTGCCTGCGAATGGTCCTACCGGAAAATTTTTCAGGAATAAACAGGAAGCTCCCTGGTAAGCTGTTATTTTTGCATTTTAATCGCTAACAATGGAAGGGGCTTTTCATCAGAATAAGACATTTGAAAAAGTAGTTTTTACTGAAAAGGTATTAAAGGGAAGAGAGTTCGAAGGGTGTACGTTTTCAGGATGTGACTTTTTAAATAGTAACCTTTCGGGAAATTCGTTTACCGATTGCATTTTTATTGGTACTAACCTTACAATGGTGAAGTTACAGGGGACAAGTCTCAGAAATGTTCAGTTTAAGGAGTGCAAAGTAATGGGAGTAGACTTTGGTAAGTGCAAGGATTTTTTATTCTCTGTCGCCTTTGATCATTGTATGGCCGATTATACAGCATTTGTTGCCAGGAAAATGACTAAAACAAAATTTTTACACTGTTCATTAAAAAGTGCTCAGTTTTCAGGAGCAGATCTTACGGCTGCCTACTTTGACAACTGTAATCTGGAGGGGGCTGTTTTCGACAGAACTATCCTCAATGGTGCAGACTTCTCAACAGCCTATAACTTTACCATTGATCCGGAAAACAATAGTCTCAAAAAAGCAAAATTTTCATCTGGTGGGCTCGCAGGTTTGTTGACCAAATACGATCTGTTAATAGAATAGGGGAGCTTTTTCTTAACATTTATTGGTGAAAAGTCTTAATGATGTAACCGATTCGATAAGCAATTAAACCAGGGAACAATAGAATCCATTCAAAAGTAATCTTCAAAACAACAGTTTTACCTTTTTACATACGTATGAAATCTGTTCTTCATAGTTTTTTGATTGTAGCATGTATAGCGTGTTCAAAGCCGCAGAAAAAAGAACTATCCATAACCGATTTTGAAACGAAAATAAAACCTGATATGGATTACTATTCTATGATAAAAGCTTTTGGGAAACCTTCAAAGGATATAGGGAGAGGAATTCATATATATGTGTACAACCTCCAGGATTCCACAAAGATGCTTGTGGGATTTACCGATAAAGTGGTGTATGCGAAACAGGTCAATCATAAGGAAGAGCTGGTCAGAGACCTTCTTACAGACTACTGAACAGAGGGTGTCAGGCCCAGACTTTAGTGCCTTCTGTGCAGTTTTTGCACATTTCGATCTGACTTCTGCTTTTGAATAATTGTTCTCTGAAAGAGTTGTAAGGTGTTCCAAACCATACGTCCTTAAAGGTTTGGTTTTGTAGTGTTCCAAGCTGATGATGCGCATCCTTGTCGAAACAGCAGGGAACAACTTTGCCGTCCCATGTAATGACACAGGAGTGCCACATCTTCCAGCATCCGTCATCCAGGCTGTTTTTAATTTTATATTTTCCGGAAGCATCCTTATAGTAGCGGGAGTATCTGGGATTATCAGGCATCAGGGAAGAACCGTTTTCATAGTCATAAATCTGAGCAGTCTTCAATCGTACTTCATCAACCCCCAGTTCTCTGGCAAGGGCATGGATTTCGCCGATCTGATGCTCGTTGTGTTTTACAACCAGAAATTGAAATATGACATGAGGGGTTGGAGACTTTAGCTCCTTTTTCCATTTGATAATGTTTTTGGTCCCTTCCAGTACTTTGGTAAGCCGACCTCCTACACGATAGGACTGATAGGTATCCTGGGTTGTGCCGTCAATGGAAATGATCAGTCTGGATAAGCCCGATTCTACCGTTTTTTTGGCGTTCTCCTCATTAAGGTAATGAGCGTTGGTTGAGGTTGCAGTGTAGATTTTATGCGCTTTGGCCAGGCGTACCATTGACAGAAAGTCAGGGTGCAGGTATGGTTCGCCCTGAAAGTAAAAGGTAAGGTAAGCCAGATGGTCTTTCATCTGGTTGATTACGTTTTCGAACAGCCGGGTGTCAAGCATGCCGGTCGGGCGTGTAAAAGAGCGCAAGCCACTGGGGCATTCGGGGCATCTTAAATTGCAGCTGGTAGTAGGTTCAAAGGATATGCTGACAGGTAAACCAAGAGGACGGGGCTTTTTTAACAGACGGGAATAATAAAAGCTAAAAAGGATCAAAAGTGCATTTTTGATCCTTTTTAGCCTGAATGAGGAAAGCAGATTCAACGAATCATGGAATTTTCCCATTTATTCTTTTTTAGAAAGATACGACAGTAATCCTTCGTGAGGGTTTTCTTTAACTAATGGCCACGATACGGCCGACTTCTTTAAATATTCTTTTACCTTTTTTTCAGCCGAACGGTCTTTGATTTTGAAGTCGTAATAGCCTGACTTCCAGGTGAAATCTTCGTAAACGTTCTTGCGAAGTTCAAGCAAAGATGCAGCTTTAAACCATGAAATTAAATGGAAGATAGAACCTTTAAGCATGAATGGATTTTTTCTGCCCACCACCAGACCAAAAGAGATTTCAAACCTGGAGATGTCGTGCACGATAAAATTCCTCTTTTTGCTGGCATTGGAATCGATTTCCACCAGGGCATGCAGGCAGTTGGGCATTATTACAACATCCTTTATAGTGACGTTGGAAAAATGGTCTTCAGCCTGGTTTAGATACTCTTCAACAATTTTACCTGCTTCTGTCAGAACGATTTTTTTACCTTCAATTCTGCTAAGCGTAAAATTTTCGTTGCCCGTTACAATGGTGAGGCAAAATTCACCGTCCAAGCCGTAATTTTCGTCTTTTAGCAGTTCTTCCAATTTTAAAGTTTCAAGTTCTTCTGCCATAAAGGTAAAAACTAAAAGGTTTTGGTGAAAGAAAAATTTAAACCGAGTCCGGAAGATTTTGAAGGCAGGGCCACATACTCTATAAATAATCCGTTTAAAGAAACAAAATACTGATCTTTAAACGATTTGGCAAGGCCCAGCTCTACATCTCCTCTACCGTACCCACCATAACCAAACGCAGGTATAATAATGAGGGTTTCGGTTATGTAATAAATACCCTTTAAATATACCCTTGGCAGGCTATTAGTATTCCATGTGTATTTTAATCCTCCTGAAACACTGATTTTTGAGTTAACGTGTTGCACATATTGAATGTGAAAGGTTGCTGGAAGGAGGTATGAAATATTCTTTTTTGTGTTTTGAATTTTTAAATCTGTTGCAAGTGAGTCAGGGTTGTAACGATCCAGGAATCCACTATTGATCGAAAAGATGTCATCAATAAAAAAGCCGTCGTATCTATACGTGGAATCTCCGCTATAGTTGTTAAGATTTTTCCATCTGATAAATCCTATGTCTCTGGCTTCCAGTAAAAGTGTTGATTTCTCTCCGATGTGATACCGGCCATAAAGATTCAGAGAAGCTCCCAGACCATCAGAACTCAGGAAGCCTTTATTTTTGTCCGAGTAAGAGATGTCAGGATCGCCATTCACATCAATATAGGCTCCGGATGGTTCGGTGTACAACTCCCCGCGCTTTAGAAAGGCCTGATTAAAGCGGCCACCTCTGATAAAGGATACACCGCCACCAACTCTTAGTTGTTCATTTAGATCTTTTTCCAGCCCGACATATAAACTCTGAGCATCAAAATATCTGTATTGGAGAGGAGCGATGTTGAGTGTTTGTCCTGCATATTCGCTGTTGCCTCTGAACGCTAGTTCAAACAGGTCTTTGGAGAATTTTAGATCGAAGTGCTCTTTGTAGTAAAGTCCGGCCACAAAACTTAACGAACCGAGACTGGCTCTTCCGTTAATGCCAGCGAGAATGTCATAGCCAAAGCGGTTTACATTCTTTAACCGGGAGCTGACCTGATCTTTTAAACCATTGTCAATAAACCCGCCGAAGATGATTTTTTTTGTAAATGCATTGGTAACCGTGTTGCTATTGTAGCCAGCGTTACCAAGTACATCAATATAGTCAGAGTCGCCGGATTCACTGACATAGGCTGGATTTTTCAGATCGTACAGAAACCTGAAATTCCGGTCTGTTTCAAGTTGGGCAAACGAAGAAGATGCTAGTATTAAAAAAGCAAAAAGGTAAATGTATTTCATCACAGATTCAAATCATTCAATAGTTACTTTAACATTTCCGGAAATAGTGATATCGAGTTCGTAATCACTATATATAGCGTAATACGTTCCTGCAGGCTGGGTATCAAATTCAGCTTTGAAAACCATGTATTTGGAGTGCAGAATGTTTTGTATGGTGTTTTCGTTTCCAAGCGTGTATTTGATGATATTCTGAGATTTTCCTACAGCTTTACCGTCTTTTACAGGCGCCGGCTGAATGAATTCATGAGAAATCAGTGAATCCACAGGATTTTTATCGGCATCAAGAAAATACAGTTTTAGGTTGGCTGCAATTGGGAAACCGTTGGCTGCAATAACATTCAGATAGCCTCCTTTTACAGTGGATTCAATGTCCTGGGTAAGAAACTCTATGGTATCAGACAGCTGTAGGTTGTTGGCCAGCAGGTTTAGCGGGACTTCCATATCAAGGTAGATGTTTAACGGAGCTCCGTAGTAGGCAAATTGTGAAGTGTCAAATGGTACGTCTTTGTTGGCAAAAGCATGAACCGTGTAATCGATGCTGTGAGGCATCATGTTTAGAAGGTCGTGTCCTTTTGTTCCCAGTGTTAATGTAGAAACTTCAGGCCGTAAAGGATTTTCCAGCCCGGGCTGTATAGTGGCATTGATGTTGGTTATCTCCAAAGGGGGAGTATCAGGGCGGTAGCCTTTGATGCTTTTAACATCCACATAACCACTGACGCCAATACCGTTTTCTATTTTAATGCCGATATTGGTAACTTCTTTAAAGTTGATGGTTCCTCCTGTAACTTTCTTAAACAGGTCTATTGCTGCAGTTCCAGTCTGGTATACCGTATCCTGTCCTAAATAACCTCTTACATATTCCGGAACCATGTTTTCCATGCTTATTTTGACCGACATGAAATCGTCGAGCGAGAGGTAAATGAGTTTGCCTGTATATTCTATTCTTCCGGTGATTTTGTTGAAGAATGCATTGAAGGTCGTGTCGGAACGTATTTCGCCCTCCGAATTCACACCTCTTAGATCAAGCACATATCCTGCAAGGTCGTATTCTTTGACGAAGGGTACACCTGCCTGGTTGGGAGGTACCATATCTTCAATTCTGAACCGGGTACCTGTTCTGTCCATGGCGCCAGGGATGTCGTACGTAAAGTAGATGTTATCCTGTGCAGAGCTGCTTACTTCTACCCGAACTTTTCCGGAGCGCAACTTTGCCTTGGTGAGTTTGGCATCTCCCATGCTCACGAGGTACACATAGTTGGAGTCATCAATAACGTTCTGAGCCGGAAACACCGCAGTGGCAGAATTGACCATTACATCAGAGATTTTAATGGTGACGGTAATGGTGGAATTAGGATCCATATAGGCGATATTGCCTGCTGCTACCGTAGCCATGTTCTGAACATAGGCATTCATGATAGACCCTTCAATTTTTTTTCCTGTAAGGTCTGTGGTTTGTACTTTTGGATTGCCTGGTATCAGGTTTTTAAATGTTTCATTGTAATAAACAGTGCTTGCGGAAGCATTGGTCAGCCTGAAATTAACCGAATCAATGGAAAACGGAAATTCGTTGTTTACAGTCACTTCCATGGAGCCCTCTTTTATATCCGCTTCAGTGAAGAATAGTCCGGTTGGAAGAGGGATGGCGGGCAAATTAATGTTGGAAATGGCAGGGACAGGAGCGTTGCTTTGCCCCAGATAGGCTTTTAATGTTTCGTTTCCGGGCTGATCCGCAAGTTGTTGGAGTGTTATCTTTTGCGAAAAAGTTTTGGAATCCAGTTTAAGTTCGCTTAGTTTTCTGGAGGTATTGTATTCGGGAAAATTACTTTTGCTAAGATTCAGCAAGCTGTCGAGGGTCATGGAATACAACAACTCTCTGTTCACAATTTTCAGACTGTTGTCAGGGTTTTTCTGAACAATACTGTCTTTGATGATGTCATCGATTCCGAGTTTGGTTTTAATAAGAGGGGCAAGTATTCCTGCATCCCAACGGGGCTTTTCAAATTCCTTTCTGCAGGATACAAACATTACCATGAAGCAGATGGCAAGTACATTGAATGTTTTCATAATCTGTTAAGTGCTTTAGCCACAGGATATTTGTCGGGACAAATGAGTTTTTTTTCCATAGAGGTGAGTAGCATTTATCCCGGAAATGTCCAAAAGGTAAGCATTGATCGAATAAATTTCCTGTAAGATAGTTCTAACAAGCTTACAATTTAGGACTTTGCGTGTATTAATCGTACAATTTCCCTTAGATAAATCTCATGTACTGTTTGTGGAGAATTACATTCTGTTTAATCCTTATTAGCAGTATTCCTGCCTTCTCTCAACTATCCGGAGTCATAAATACCTATGCCAAAGTTACTTTGATTGACGAAACCTGTAATTCTGTTGCTGTAACACCGGCCACAGGTTTTTCAGTAGGAGAGAAGGTGTTGATTATCCAGATGAAAGGGGCTGAGATTAATCAAACCAATACTGCAGCGTATGGCGATCTTACAGGTACAGGGCTTGGTAGTGCCGGCAACTATGAGCTAAACGAAATAGCGGCCATTAATGGTGACATCCTTTATTTGAAATATGAATTAACCAGAACGTATGATCCTGCTCATAATGTGCAGATTGTATCTGTGCCGGTTTATCCGGATGTGTCGGTAGACGGCCTGCTTACCAGCGCCCCATGGGATGGGGATACCGGTGGTATTTTAATTTTTGAATCTACCGGAGATGTCAGCATGAATGCAGATATTGATGTTTCCGGCAAGGGCTTCAGAGGAGGTGAATGCAGCTCCAACGGTGGGGATTGCGTGTATTTGACAGATGGTCCTTATCAGGCTCAGTCTAATGAGGGAAGGTCCGGTAAAAAAGGAGAAGGTGTTGCTGCATTTTCACCCGGCATGGAAAGAGGTAAAGGCAAACAATTGAACGGAGGAGGGGCTGGACAGGACCTGAATACCGGTGGAGGTGGAGGTGGAAATTATGGTGCTGGTGGAAGAGGGGGGAATACCTCTTCTGGCTGTGGAAATTTCGCTGCCACTAATCCGGGTATAGGTGCATATGGGTTTTCTACCATCATAAATGCGACTAATAAAATCTTTCTGGGAGGAGGCGGAGGTGGAGGGCATCAGGACAATGGATTGTGCAATGCTGGAGGAAATGGTGGCGGGATAATTATCATAAAAGCGGAGAGAATAGAAGGCAATGGACATTCGATAGTGGCCAACGGAGGTTCTGTAGCGGAAAACCTGCCTGATCACGGAGATGGAAATGGTGGAGGTGGTGCTGGTGGTACCATCTTACTGGATGCCTCCGTTTCTTCAAGTTTTACTTCTATACCTCCTTCTATTTATGCAGTTGGAGGAAAGGGTGGAAATACCAACGATCAGAATAGTCCGGGGAAAAGTTTCGGTCCAGGGGGCGGTGGCGGTGGTGGCGTTGTATGGCTGAAAGGTGCAGCAATGCCTGTCGTACCTGTTTTTACGGAGGGAGGAGACGCTGGAACTGCCAGAGGTTGTGGCTGCGCGCATGGAGCGCAGCCGGGCAGTGACGGAGCAGTGTTGCTAAACCTTGCTTTACCTGAAAGCAATCCGGAAGGTGATGGCCTCTGTTATACCACCACTCCGGTGGAGTTACTAAGCTTTTCTGCCGAACCAAAGGATGGCAAGGTTTTGCTAACATGGCTTACAGCTTCTGAGTCGCAAAACCGCTATTTCACTATGGAAAGATCAGAAGATGGCATTCATTATTATGAGCTTGCTAGAGTGCCTGCAACAAATGGTTCCGGGGTGTCCAGGTACAGCATCAGGGATGAGCTTAAAGGATTGACAGGTACTTTTTACTATAAACTCAGTCAGACCGATGTAGATGGCACAGTAAGGTTTCTGGTGATACGTTCTGTGATACTGAATGAGGAGCAAAAGGTCGTTCAGCGTATTTATCCGAATCCTTTCACAAGCTTTGTGATAGTTGAGTTACGTAAGGAGGAAGACGATATTGTTCTGTCCCTGGTGGATATGACCGGAAGAACAGTGTTGAAGGAAAACAGTGCTGTTGCACAAGCAGCCAATAGAAAGATTATGATAGCTCCGGAGTATTTGCCTCAGGGAGCCTATATCCTACTTGTACAGACGTACGAGACGGAAGAAAAACATCTTTTGATAAAGGAGTAATACTTGTATGGAAGATCTAGTCACTTCAATACAGTTTTTATTCATTTTAATACAAAGATATCCTGTCAAGACTAGTATCCTGATTGGTTGCTTTATAGCTGCTTTAATAAATGTTGAAGTGATTTTTCCCCTTGCTGGTCATGTCAGAATCTATGGAAAAGCTGCCAGGGTGGTTTTGGGGAAGTGAGCTGGCATTCATTCCATAGACAAAGCTGGTAGTTATTGTATCGGTTTTATGATGCTTTGGGAATAGAAGATTCATTAAGTACTTCAAGGTACGTAAGCAGTATAGGATCCTGCTCATTTTTCTTGATATACTCTTTAACCTTTCTCAGAAAATCCCATAAAGGCTCATAATACTTGTGATTGGTATTGAGCTGAAGTTCATCTACCGTAAGCGTATTACCTTTCTTTAATAACAGATGTAGCGTAATAAAGAAGTAAGATATAGGAAGTTTACTGCCTTCGAGAACAGTACCGCTTCTGATGGTTGTTCTGAATTTGCAGTCTTTGCACTGAAACTGTTGTTTGGATTTAAGCCAATAGTGATGTGTAGAACCACATTTTTTGCAAACTACTCCTTTTTTCAGACGGAACTTCTTGAAAGCTTCGATAGCAAAACCTTCATCCTTATATACGTTTAAATATTCTACTGATGTCTGCATAGTTTTTTATTGGTTTAATGACACAATACAAAAGTAGTAATTCTATATTAAATCTATAGAGTAAAGGTAGATTATTTTTGCTGTTTTGGTGGTATACTTCTCAGAATACTTTTTAGGTGGTTATAACTGATTGGTTGTTAATATGTTTGGTTTTGGATAAAATAGATAAAAAGTATGAATTTATCGTTTAAGGGCAGGAAAAAGGAGGTAAATAAGATGTGTTGCCCCATAAAGAACAGACCCAATAAGGTCTTTTATGGGATTTTCTGGAGGGGGAATCCTTCCAAAGGAGGTTAATAAGTCCGGATTGGATTGGGTAATTCTGTGAAAACAGATTAGAATTTTTACCCAATCCAATCGAGCTTATATATGTACAGGATATATATAATGTATTTGATTTTCAATTGATTATTAATGGGGTGGAGGTGTCTATATTAATAAAAAGTGTTTTTATATAGTTAACCGTTCAGCCCATTCCAGTTCCCCTGGCAATTCAGAAGTAGTAAACTCCAGGTGAAGTACTCGCCGGTGTTTCTGATTAGTTCCTTTGGAGGAAGCATGTAATAATAATGGTTTCATAAGATGCACTCCCCCGGCATTTACCTCACAGGGCATTCCCAAAGTGTTTTGAGTGATGAGCGCTATCTGATCATCTGTAAGTTTTCGGTGGTGTGATCCCGGAATGACTTTTAGCCCACCATTCCGCTCATCTGTATCATCCAGATGAATTCTGACTGTCAGGGTGTTTTTTAAAATTTTATCCGGAGGACAAACACTTATGACCTTCCCTTTTTGCGTCCAACCGGTAAAACCTTCTGTTGTGTGTTTTTTATTGACATTGATGGGGATATCCTGATGCCAGGTTACATACCAGTTCGATTCTGGCGGTTTATCAAAATAAATGGCTTTGGTTAAAAAAAGGTCACGTCCTTTTAGGGAGAGTATTTTTTTTAAGTTGGAATTGAATAGTAAGGGTTTAAGTTGCGGAAGTTCTATCAACAACTGTCTGATCGCGTATACCTCCTTCGTTTTTTTCAAAAGGGTGTTGGTGATGTATTTCTGAATAGTGTCTTTGATTTTGTTGACTTCCTTTTTGGTATAGACATTTTGCAGGATGGCAAAACCTCTGTTTTCAGTTATATGAAGCGCATTTTTTATGCCTGACTCAGAAAGATCCGAATGGTACAGATCTATTGCATTGGTAAGGCGTTCCATAATTCTTCTTTTCAGGTATTCCGGCTTGATAACTCTGACAGATTCTCCAAATCCAAGTAGTTCTTTTTCCAGTTCGAAGTTATGTTGGACATTTAAAGAGATAATAATACCATTTTCACTGGTCTCCAGTATTTGTTGGGAATGGTGAAGTGGTTTGGTTAGCACGTAGGGGGCATTGGTCCGGTCGACAAAAAGCTGTATATGCTCAGGTTTGTCATTGGGGTTTACGGATACTCCGATTACATCCCTGAAATAATCTTTGATATCACCTTTTGTGTATTTTATGTAGGGAATTGAGGAAGGAGAAAGATCTTCAATACGGTCAAGAGCGAGATTTAGCAACGGTTGTCCCTTTTTGGTGATTCCCAGGATAAACCATCTGTTCCGATACTCTTTCAGCAAATAAGGATGAAAGGGGATGGTATTGGTAGCTCTGGATTTAAAGGATTTGTATAAAATATTGAGTGGCCTTTCATTGATAATGGCCTGATACAGCTGGTCCAGGTACTGAAGCCCTTTAAGATGTTCATTTTTTTCAAAATCAATGACCGAGCTTTTATTGGTTTTGGATGAATGTATTTTGTCTTCCAGTCGCTGTATCATTCCACTCAGTTCCTGAAAGTGACTGAATCCGCTGAATTGTTTCAACAGCTCTACTACCTCAGTCAGTTTGTTCAGGTCTTGTCCGGTCAGGGGAATGTTGGTAATAGAGTAGTTGGGATCTTCGTAGGTATAGTATTTTTTATCCAAAACAATAATAGGGGCATTGTATCCCAGCTTATCGCTTCGCATCATCTGGATATCCATTTGAATGGTTCTTTTGCTTATTCCTTTGTCAATGCCTTCGTATTCATAGAGGGCTTCAGAACAAGCCTCAATCAAATCTTCCAGCGTCCATTTTCTATACCTGTTTTGTAAACAGTTGTCAATGGTTTTATAGCGTATCAGGGCGTTTCGGTTGACTGGCATAGTTATGTTGTTTAACCTCACCCTAAATCCCTCTCCTGAAGGAGAGGGACTTTGAGAGGAGATGCTAAAGTTTAATTTTATTTATTATTATTTATGTCAATTTATAAAATTTTATCAGAGCCAGTTCCCTTCTCCTTCAGGAGAAGGGTTAGGGATGAGGTGTTTTTTTATTTCCATTAATACGTTTTCCAGATTAAGTTTAATATCATTATTGGAAAATCTCAGAACAGTTAAGTTGTATTCTTCCAGTTCAAAAGTTTTTCCGGAGTCATAGTCCATTTGTTCTTTGTCCAGGTGATATTCCCCATCAATCTCAATCACCAGGTTACATTCATGGCAATAGAAATCAGCTATAAAGTATTTTAGTGGATGTTGCCTTCTGAATTTAAATCCAAGTTGGCTATTTCTAAGTCTTTGCCATAATATATTCTCAGTCTTCGTTTGTTTTAACCTGTTTTGTTTTGCATACTCAAATAGTTTAGAAGACGCACCTTTGTGTAAATTTTTTCCCATGGTTTTGCTGGTTGTTTAACCTCACCCTAAAGAGGCTGCCTTATTAGACAGCCTCTTCTCAATTTTTACTCTTTGGGCCGGTTATTTTTCTCTTCTGCATCCCTGATTCTTTATCCAATTTTCACTTATCAAAGACCTCTTTTATCGTTACTGCGTCCATCTTAGGGGAGAATTGTATATAAACTATCCAATTTATTATCAGTTAAATACAGTGGGTAATCGAAAAAGGTAAAATTTTTCTGGTAATAATTATATTTTAAGGGTATATTGACGTGATTTTCATTTTCAACTAATTATAAGCTGTTTCGAAATGAAGCATTCTACAATCGGAAAAGTCGTTTATGCTGTTGCAGCTATATTCTTTACTTCGACGGTAAGTTATAGCCAGATTAACACACCTGCTGGTGCAACGAAACCTTTTGGGTCCAATTCATCCTATGAATATGGAATGATGCCAACCAATCTGCCCACCAGTGGAAGTTATGGCAAGGCATCGGAGATTGCATCTATATATAATCAATGGAAAACGGATTATGTGGAAAATTGTGGCTCTGATAGGGCGAGGGTAAAATTTGATAATCCTTATCAAACTGTTTCTGAGGGAATAGGTTATGGAATGCTTTTGGCTGCATATGCGGCGGATAAAGATTTGTTCAACAGGCTTTGGGCATACTACAAATCTTATAGAAATACGAACGGTGTAATGCACTGGAGAATTAATGGCTGTGATAGCCCATCAGATTATAATGGTGCTACAGATGCAGAGCTGGACGCTGCTATGGCATTAATTGTAGCCAACTACCAATGGCCCAATACCACTTCTCCGCACAACTATAAAACCGACGCAGTAGCCCTGATTAATGCTATTAAAAATCATGAAATCAATCATTCTGACGGTACCTTTGAAAATGGAGACATGTGGAAGCCTGCATGTCGAAATCCTTCCTATCAGGCTCCTGGTTATGCAAGAGTATTTAAGCTTTTTATGGCTGAAAACGGACAGGCTGATAATGCATTTTGGGATAATGTAGTAGCCAAAACAGAAGCCCTGCTTATCAATAATGCTCATTCTACTTCCGGACTGGCAACGAACTGGTGCACGCCTCAGGGGCCTCCGAGTGGAGCGTGTAGCGGATCCGGAACAGCACCGGATAAATTTGGTTTTGATGCCTGCAGAGCTCCGTGGAGACAGGCTACCAACTATTTGTGGTTCGGTCCGGCAGCATCAGGAATGCAAACAATTATTAATAAACAGGCGGATTTATGGATTAGTAAAGGTGGTGCAGGTTCGGTACAAGGTGGAGATAATATGAATCATGATGGCAGTGGTTCCGGATGGCATAATTCGGCCTTTGTAGGCATGGTTGGAGCGATGTCTTTAGCGGCATCAAATACAAGTGCCTATCAAGATTTCTGTAACGCCATGTATACAGAAAATAAAAATAGTAATCTGGCTTCTAACTATTTTTCAAAAATCCTCCAAATGATAGGATTGTTTGTACAGACGGGAAATTTCTGGAATCCATATCAGGCTGGAACGAATGCCGCCCCTACAGTATCTTTGACCTCTCCATCCGGAAATACTTCTGTTTGTCTTGGTTCGGGCATTTCACTGGTAGCAAATGCAACAGATACCGATGGAACGATCAGTAAGGTGGAGTTTTACAATGGTACTACTCTAATTGGATCTGTTACCTCAGCTTCTGCCCCTAATACCTATTCATTCAACTGGACAGATGCTCCTGATGGTTCATTGAGCATCACAGCAAAAGCTTATGATGATGACAATGCAGCAACAACGTCAACACCTGTTGCTATTACGGTAAACAGCGTTCCGGAAGCTCCGGGCGTAACGGCAACCGTAAATTATTGCGTTGGTGCTACAGCATCTGCTTTAACTGCCACTGGAACCTCTTTAAAATGGTACACGCAGGCCACGGGAGGTACTGGGAGTACAACAGCTCCTGTTCCGTCTACCGCTTCTGCTGGAACTCAAACGTATTATGTTTCTCAGACTACAGGCGGATGTGAAAGCCCAAGAGCAAGCATAACGGTAACGGTTGCGCAGCAGCCATCAGCTCCTTCTGTAACTGCTTCGGTTACATATTGCCAGGGTGCTACTGCTTCAGCTTTAACGGCCACCGGAACTTCTTTAAAATGGTACACCCAGGCAACAGGAGGTACTGGAAGCACAACCGCGCCTGTTCCTTCTACCACTTCAGCAGGAATTCAAACGTATTATGTTTCTCAGACTACAGGTGGATGTGAAAGTCCAAGAGCAGGTATCACTGTGACAGTGGCTGCAAGTCCTGCTCCAGATGTTACTTCTCCTGTGAGCTATTGTCTGGGAGAATCCGCATCGGCATTGACCGCTACCGGAACTTCATTGAAATGGTACACTGTGGCGACAGGAGGAACTGGGTCTACAACCGCTCCGGTGCCAACAACGACAACAGCAGGAACACAGACGTATTATGTTTCTCAAACCACTGGCACATGTGAAAGTTCAAGGGCTGTCATAACAGTGAATGTAATTCAGGCAACTGCTCCGGTCGTTACTGCTCAGATAAATTATTGTCAGGGAGTTTCAGCTGTACCTTTAACTGCGACAGGTACTTCTTTAAAATGGTATACCACTGAAACGGGTGGAACTTTTGCCACAACAGCGCCTACACCTTCGACTGCAACAATAGGTACCCAAAACTATTGGGTCTCTCAAACGGTCAATTCCTGTGAAAGTCCACGTGCAAAGATAACGGTCTCTGTGGGGGGCGCAGTTGCCGCTCCTTCAGCAGTGTCACCGGTTTCCTATTGTCAGGGTGCTGCTTCAACCACATTGACTGCTACGGGTTCCAATCTGAAATGGTATACTTCTGCCACGGGAGGAACAGGATCTACAGTTGCTCCAACACCTTCTACTCAGGCTGCGGGTACGACTTCTTATTTCGTGTCTCAGACCGGCAATGGCTGTGAAAGCAACAGGTCCGAAATTGTGGTGACGGTAAAAGCCGCACCTTCGGCACCAACAGTTAATACTCCTGTGATTTATGGTCTGGCTGAAATGGCAATTCCATTGACAGCTACAGGTTCCAATCTGAAATGGTATACTTCTGCCACAGGAGGAACAGGATCTGCAGTTGCGCCAACTCCAGCTACTACGGCAATAGGATCTACAACCTATTATGTAAGCCAGACCAATGTAGAAGGTTGCGAAGGCCCAAGAGCAGCAATCGTAGTGAATGTTATGGATCTTCTTCCTGTATACAGAACAGAAACAGCTCCGGTTATCGATGGAGTAGAGGATGAAATATGGGGTAGTGCGATACAAAAAAGTATAACCAATGTTATTTTACCTTCAGTATCTAGTCCGGAAGATTTGTCGGGAACATTTAAGGTACTATGGAATGATCAGTATTTTTATCTGTTTGCAGACATTACGGATGATGTCAAAATCAGTGATAGTGATCCTGTTTACGAAGATGATGGCATTGAATTGTTCTTTGATATTGGTAATAACAAGCCTTCTTCGTATCAGAATAATGATGTACAATATACTTTCAGATGGAATAGTACTTCTGTGTCTGCAAACCCTTCCGGAAGACCTGTGACAGGGATCAATTATTCCATGAAATCGACCGCTACGGGATATGTTTTTGAAGTAAGAATCCCTTGGTCTACGCTTCAGGCTTCGCCACTTGCAGGCCAGCTACATGGGTTTGATATTCATATCAACGATGATGACAATGGCGGTGGCCGTGACGGAAAGATGTCCTGGGTATCAGTCAATGATGATGCCTGGCAAAACCCATCTCTGTTTGGAACGATGATACTAAAAGAAATGCCGGTGATAGCAGGAGTTTCAAAAGGAAATAGCTTCGGATTAAAGTATTATCCTAACCCATTCAGGGATTTTGTAGAGATTGAAGGGTTAAATAGTGAAGTAAGCTACTCTTTGGTCAATGTAAACGGTCAGACCGTACAAAGCGGAAAAACGAGTGGAAAAATTAATACCGATTGTATACCGGGTGTGTACAGCTTGATTCTGCATTTCAATTCAGGAAATCAGTACATAAAGCTGGTTAAAGTAGAGTAATTTGTAAAGGTTATATTAATTGTGAACAAAAGGTGCATTTGTAACAAAATGCACCTTTTTGTTTATATGAAACCTTTAATTTAGTTTTAGTAGAATTTATGTATTGATTTTTTATAAGTAAGCTTTTATTAAAATAAATAGTTGCTATGTATATCTTATTCCCCGGACGTCATCAGTTACTTACAGATTTTCAGTTTAAATACTTATACAGAATAATTCAGGCAGGGCTGGAGAAAGAAGCCGATGTTTACGGTAATCCCATTGGTATTTCTGATAAAATAAAGGCAATTGTTTTTGCCGTAACGTCAGCCAATCATTCTAATACAAGGAGAAACCCTTTACCTTTTTACCTCAGGGCAATTGCATTGGAAAGCTTTTCAAGTAATCTGAATGTGCCTTCATATATTTATGGGATTGAGGATGTTGGGAATAGAGATGACTTTGCAACCTATACGGTCAAAAGGATCAGGCATGAAAGCGACGGTCATATTGATATAAGACCTGATAATACAATAGTACTCTGTTCGACACCAGTCATGAACATGTATCAGAAGCTGGGGTATAAAATTTTGCCTGCTGAACTGGAGGATGTACATACCTGGAAGATGATAACAGAGCAGCCATGGGATCTTGTGGAACATGTAGCTAAAAGCACTGAAGACTGGAGAACAGATAAATACCTGCTTAGTAAAATGCATCCTGCTTCTTATAATGTCTGGTTGCGCTATAATGTTGGGGATAAGGTGCGAACCTTGTTTAATGATAAGATAGTAGGAGACGACGGAGATATCACCGCAACCAGAGATTATAACTCTTTATGTGCGGCAAATGGATGAGATAGCAGAGATGAAATACAATGATACTGCCAATTACATAAAACCCGGACGAATAGGAGATATAGGATGCGCGGTAGGTTCGTGGATAAAGCTGGCTTGTCAGGATCCACGCCTGAGAGAGTCGGATTTTTATGGAATTGAAGTGTCCAGGCATTTGTTTGATATTTGTCAGCAAAGGAAAAACAACGGAGAATTTCAGAACCCTTTTGTTTTCTTTTCTCAAAAGAATGCCGTGACGGGACTGGTATTTGACAAAGGGTCCATGAATACCATTTTTACTTCTTCACTCACCCACGAAATCGAATCGTATGGTTCCAGGGAGGATCTTATCAGGTTTATTCGAAACAGGTACGATGAACTGGTGATTGGAGGAGTATGGATCAACAGAGACGTTGTAGGACCGGAAAACAAGGAACAGACGGTCTACATGCATCTCAATAGAGCTGACGGGAGGAACGACGATTTTGAAGCAGAGTTTTCAGGCCGGGAAGAACTGGCAGCGTATCTTTCAGGACTTTCCACATATAGAAGGTTTAAACGGTTTGCAAAAGACTTCAGAAGACAAGAGGGATATCAACTCAGGTATCAGGAGAAGCTCATTGATGGTGTGTATTTAATAGAACTTACTCTGAAAGATGCAACAGAGTTTATCACCAAGAAAGATTATACTGATAACTGGATGAGTGAAATGCACGAAACTTTTGCGTTTTGGTCCTTTAGTGAATGGAAAGAAGAAATGGAAAGAACAGGGTTTGAAGTAAGTGCTCAGTCAATTGTTTTTTCTAATCCCTGGATTGTTGAAAACAGGTTTAAAGGAAAAGTTGAGTTGTATACATGTGAAGAAGGGAAACTTGTTTGGATGGATTATCCTGTGACGAATATGTTTTTGATTGCAGAGCGAAATATATAAGCTTTTTTTATTGCATATCCTGCAGAAGCACACAATACTTCTACAGGATATAAGTTTGGCTTAGACCTGTTCAGGAACTTTCGCTCCCATTCTCTTCAATAACCCAGGTATTCCGCCGTCTGGAACTTTTTCAACTGTCAGACTTACGATTTTGTCCACCTTGAACGTAATGGTAATATTCTCTTTAGGGTTTTGGACCTTTTTGTTGTTAGGTTTTACAGAAGGTTGCCCTTTCACAAATCCAGGCATTTCATGGCTGAAAGTACCGCCAACCTGACAAACTCCATTCACAACGTTGCCACTTTCTGAAGCTTCACTGAAATTATATCTGAAATCAGGAATTCCTGTTGTCAGATGTTTTTGAAACTTAAGCCAGTCATCCGCATTTAATGGTTGCGGAGGTGCTCCGATAATTTTAAATTCAGGAGCCAGGTAGCTTTTAGCCTTCTCGTAATTTCCTTCCTCTATACATTTAAATAAATTCTCAGCAATTTTAATCTTTTCCATACTTCTAATGGTTCTTATATAAATGAACTTCTAAAAATTGTATTTGTTGAGGTGACCTGAGATGGAAGGGATATAAAACTCTGAGAGTGTATTCGCAGTTATATAGAAAAATCCTGTTTCATCAACAGGATTTTTTTACTAACTAAACTAAGTTTGTTAAGCATAGGTAAGTGCTTCAGCTCCCAGTTGTTTAAGGAATCCATGTATACCGCCATTAGTAAGCCGTTCCACAGTTATCATTGTTATTTTATCGCCTTTAAAGGTTACTGTAAAGTTTTCTTTTGGATTGGTAGCTTTTTTGTTTGTAGGCGGAATGGATGGTTTTCCTACATAAATACTGGGCATTTCATTGGTGAAGGTACCGGTGGCCTGAAGCACACCATTGACCAGGTTTCCCCTCTCCGATAATTCTCCTATGTTAAACTTAAAATCAGGAACTCCAATGAATAACTTATGCTGAAAATCCATCCATTCTTCTTTCCCCATTGGTTGTGGAGTGGCTCCCAATATCTGAAAGCCAGGTAATAAATAACTTTTGGCTTCATCGAAATTACCTTGTTCCATCAAGCCGTAAAATTTTTTTACAATCTCAATTTTTCCCATAAGCACTCTTTATTTTGAGAACAGTAATAAATTCAGAATTGTTGAAGCCGTAATGTTTATAGGGAAATTCCTGATAGTTAAATCAGGGCGCTGGCCAAATACTATTAAGCAATAGAATCTTTCTTTCTGAAAAAACTAAACAATAGTTCACATGCCTTTTGAATGTCTTCAGTATAGCGTTCGTCTGTATTTTATTTCATGCTGCTACTATCTCCTTATCCCAGAGCCAGCATATGATACGCACGGAGGAAATCGGACATATTTACTATAAAATAAAAATCCCTCTCTTTTGGAGAGGGATTTGGAACGAGGTCCTTTTATTTCAAAAACCTCTTTAACTCTGCCGCAGCATGTAATACAAGAGATTTTGTTTCTGGTATTTCAGCCAGGCCATTCAGCATTCCAAAGTCGTGAATCACTCCATTGTATCGGATGGTAGTCACTTCAACTCCGGCTTCATCAAGCTTACGGCCATACGCTTCACCTTCATCTCTGAGTATATCATTCTCTGCAACCTGAATCAATGCCGGTGGCAGCCCCTTTAATTGTTCTTTTGTCGCCTGTAGTGGAGATGCATAAATCTCCTTACGTTGTTTCGGATCCTTGGTATAGTGGTCATACATCCACATCATCAGGGATTTTGTAAGGAATCGTTGTTCACCAAATTCCTTGTACGATTCGGTATCAAAGTTAGCATCAACGATTGGCCACATAAGAATCTGCAATTTGATTTTCGGGCCTCCTCTTTCTTTGGCCAGTAGTGTGGTTACAGTACTCATATTTCCTCCCACACTATTACCCACGATAGCCAAATTGGTACCGTCCACATTAATTTCATCGCCATGCTCCGCTACCCATTTGGTTGCAGCATATATTTCATTGATAGCCTGAGGATAGTGGGCTTCAGGCGATGGTGTATAGTTCACAAATACAGCCGCAAAGCCGGAATGTACAACCAGGTCTCTCACCAGACGCTGGTGTGTTGGAAAGTCTCCAAGTACCCATCCGCCTCCATGGATGAATATAAACACCGGAAGCTTTTCTTTTACTCCTTCAGGACGTACTATATGTAAATCAATTGTATAGCCATCAGCGTTGATGGTTTTCTCTGTAACTTCAATACCGGAAAGATCTACATCAACTGATTTCTGTGCATCCACCAGCACATTTCGGGCATCTTGATACGAAAGGCTTTCAACAGGTGGTCCTCCTGAATTTAGTCCTTTTAAGAAATTCTTTACTTCTTTAGTAAGACGCGGATCTTCCGCATAATTTATTATTTTCTCTTTTTCTAAAATTGTTGTTCCCATTCTCCTCTTATTTTGTTCAACTTCCCCAACATTTTTCTTTTTCCTATTTTAGGTTAAACACATTCATTATCTCAACTTTTCCTTTGTTTTAATTGTTCTTGCGTAATTGTTAAGGGATTAATACTCAGACGGTCATTGAGTGATATAAGAAAAAGCTCTGTTATGAGTTATATTTACCATTCCGTTTTAATTAATTAGTTTAATCTTACTTTTGTAAAAAAGTTCATTCTGTTTAATATGGATTCCATAACCCAGATCGTTTTAGGAGCGGCCGTTGGAGAAGTTGTTTGCGGAAGAAGAGCAGGGAACAAAGCATTGCTTTGGGGAGCAATTGCCGGTACAATTCCGGATCTTGATGTACTAGCCAATCCTTTTCAGGATCTGGTTCAGCAATTGACTTTTCACAGAAGTATTACACATTCCATTCTGTTTGCTATTGTTGTAGCTCCTGTTTTAGCATACATGTTAAAGAAAATTTACCGTAAGGATGCTACAACGTATATGGACTGGTGCTGGTTGTTTTTCCTTGGTTTTACAACGCATGCGCTGCTCGACTGCTTTACAACATGGGGAACTAAAGTCTTTTATCCTTTTAGTAATTATGCAGTTTCTTTCCATTCGATTTTTGTAATAGATCCGCTTTATACCGTACCTTTTATCTTATGTTTAATACCAGTATTCTTTTATAGAAAAGAGGATATACGAAGACAATGGTGGACATATGCAGGCATTGGTATCAGCTCTGCTTACCTTCTTATTACAATAGTGGAGAAAACTATTGTGAACGATGTGTTTGAAAAAAACTTTAAAGAACAGAAGTTGCCCGTTGTTAGATATTCCACTAAGCCTGCACCGTTTAATACCATTTTATGGAATGTGACAGCGGAAACAGACTCCGGTTATTATATCGGCTATTATTCTTTCTTTGATAAAGATAAAGATGTCAGGTTTAAGTATTTTCCAAAGAATCACGAGCTTCTTCAAGGCTACCTGCAAAATGAGAAGCTGCAAACACTGCTTGGAGTAACAGAAGGTTATTACACCGTTGACAAACAACAGGACGGATATGTGGTGAACGATCTTCGTTTCGGCCAGCTGGATGGCTGGGGAGAAGGAAAGGAAGCGTTTGCGTTTGCGTATTCCATAACACCCCGGAACGGAGCGTTACATTTTTCCCAGGCTCCCAATAACATCAAAAAAGCTAGAGCGTTGATGCCACAGCTATGGAAGCGTATTAAAGGGATAAAACCACAGGATGATTGATTTTAGGAAAAAGAAAGCTTTTATTAAAGATCTGTGGTGTTCAGTTCTTTTAGTTTGTTTTTGTGGTGGGTAGGTTGGAGGTATTTATTGGTTATTAGTTGGTTTTAAGGGAGGGGTGTTTGATTGTTTTTTGAAAAAATATGCCACAATCCTTTTCATTTTCATAGTATCATTACCTACATTAGGCTTAAGATTGAGGCTGGGCTGACGAGCTTCACGAGTATTTTTTCATTTTAAAGATGTACCGCTATGAATATACAAATTCCCGAAAGCAATCTTAAAAGGGTTGTGATCGTTGGTGCCGGATTTGGTGGTCTTGCTCTTGCACGCGAACTTGCTTCCAAAAAATTCCAGATTGTTTTAATAGATAAAAACAATTACCACCAGTTTCAGCCTTTATTTTATCAGGTTGCTACTTCAGGGTTAGAGCCCAGTGCAATTTCATTTCCTTTGAGAAAAGTATTTCAATCCTATTCCAATGTTCATATCAGAGTTACGGAAGTAAAGGAGATATATGCCCAAAGTTCTGAAGTAGTTACTTCTCTTGGTACGCTAAAGTACGACTATCTTGTATTGGCAATGGGAGCTGATACCAATTACTATGGTAACACAACGCTGATGCAAAAAGCAATGCCGATGAAATCAGTAGGGGAGGCTCTTGCCATTCGCAATACGTTGTTGCAGCATTTGGAAGATGCATTATCTGTAGAAGATCAAAAGGAAGAACAAAGGCTTTTAAATATTGTAGTGGTAGGTGGTGGCCCTACGGGGGTGGAAGTGTCAGGAACACTGGCTGAAATGAAAAAGACGGTATTGCCTAAGGATTATCCGGAACTTGATTTTTCCGGGATGAATATAGTTCTAATTGAAGCTGGAAAGAAAGTGTTAGGGCCTATGTCTTCCATAGCATCAGAAAAAGCAAAGGAGTATTTGGAAAAACTTGGGGTAAAGGTGCATACGGGAGTTGGGGTAAAAGATTTTGACGGTCAGACTATTTATTTAAGTGACGGCTCCACGATTGAAAGCAAAAATCTTATCTGGGCTGCCGGGGTAAAAGCGAATAGAATTGTTGGTATTCCTGACACTTCAGTGCATAAAAGCGGGAGGATTCTTGTCGACCGATACAACAGGGTACAAGGCTTTGAAAATGTATTTGCCATAGGAGATCAGGCGTATATGGAAGAGGAGAAGTTTCCCAGTGGACACCCTCAGGTTGTTCAGCCTGCAGTGCAACAGGCAAAACTCCTTGCGAGAAACCTGGTTAACAGTCAAAAAGGAAAAAGCTGGAAACCATTCAGCTATAAAGACCTTGGATCTATGGCAACAGTGGGAAGGAACCTGGCGGTTGTTGATTTACCATACATCAGATTTCAGGGCTTTTTAGCCTGGTTGTTCTGGATGTTTGTACACCTCATGTCTATCGTTGGGGTTAAGAACAGACTTTTGATTTTTATCAACTGGTTCTGGAATTACCTAACCTACGATCAGTCCCTTCGCCTGATTATAAAGCCAAAGGAGAAGGCTGAAAGCTAAAAGTTTAAAGTAATTTGTAAGAATGTTGGAATTTGAAAGATCAGGTGGGTGAGTTTTAAGTAACAAGTTTTCCATACCTGCTTCATTACTTCTTGCTAGAGCTGATTTTCAACGTGAAGGAGGCTTTAAAACAGATTTTTAAAGCCTTTCAACTCTGAACTTTGAACTTTCAGCTTTTTTGCTCTTTCCACTATTAATCCTTATCTTGAATGGATTTAAATAAGAAATTTTTATGAGTGATGATATAATCGCCAGTTTGAGAGAAGCCTTAAATTTTTCTCCTGAAAACCTTCCGCTGAGACTATACCTCGCTGAGTGTTTGTTTAAGCTAAACAATCTGGAAGAAGCTGAGAAAGAGTACAAGTTAGTTTTAAACAAAGAAGCCGATAACGCTAAGGCTAAAATTGGCTTAGCGAAGATCTATTTAAGTCAGGGCAATTATTCTACCGGTATTGTTGTACTGGAGGATCTGGTGCATTCTGATAAAGCTGATTCGGAAGCGTTTCTTTTGTATGCCAAACTTTTACTGAAGGAAAACTCAATCGAGGAGGCCATGACTTACTATAAAAGGGTGCTTGAAATCAACCCGGCCTTGCTTGATGAAGAACTTGACAGCCTTAGAAATCCTAACCATTTTTTTGTTTCAGACGATGATGATTTTGTAGAGCAGGTGGAAAGAAACGCCATGCCTGTCGAAAGACCTAAAATTAACTTTGAAGATGTGGGAGGGATGGAGCATGTAAAGGAAGAAATAAAAATTAAAATTATTCACCCCCTGCAACATCCTGAGCTGTATAAAGCTTATGGTAAAAAGATTGGTGGAGGGATATTGCTTTATGGCCCTCCGGGATGTGGGAAAACCCATCTTGCAAGGGCTACGGCAGGACAGGTGGATGCCAAATTTATTTCAGTTGGGATCAACGATATTCTCGATATGTGGATTGGAGGGAGTGAGAAAAACCTTCATCAGCTGTTCGAGGTAGCTAGGCAAAATGCCCCATGTGTGCTGTTCTTTGATGAAGTTGATGCCATAGGAGCCAGTCGTTCGGATATGAAACAGTCTTCAGGACGTCATCTGATCAACCAGTTTTTGTCAGAACTGGATGGTATCGAAAGTTCCAATGAAGGGGTACTGATATTAGCTGCCACCAATGCGCCCTGGCATCTTGATTCAGCTTTCAGAAGGCCGGGAAGGTTTGATAGAATAATTTTCGTACAACCTCCGGATGAGGAAGGAAGAAAAAGCATTTTACAGGTTTTATTAAAAGATAAACCTTTAAAAGATATTGACTATGGAAAAATCGCCAAAGAAACCAGGGACTTCTCCGGGGCGGACCTGCAGGCTCTTGTAGATTTTACCATAGAAGAAAAATTACGCGAATCGTTTAAAACAGGAATTCCCGAGCCGATAGAAACAAAAGATTTAATAAAAGCTTTAAAGAAAGTGATTCCTTCTACAAGAGAATGGTTTACGACAGCAAGGAATTATGCATTGTATTCTAACGAGTCCGGGTTGTACGATGATATTTTAAAGTATTTAAATATTAAGAAATGATCTTTAATTCAAGCGAACGGGCAAGGTTACTGATCGATCAGAGGCGGTTTAAGGAGGCAGAAGATGAACTCCGGAAATGTTTGTCTTCCGACCCTAGCAATCCTGAGGTGTTTTCGTTGCTTTGTATCTGTAAATGGCATGAAGGGAAATACGATGAAGCGGAAGACTTTATAAAAAGTGCTATAAGTCTTGCTCCTGCTAATCCTTATTTGCTCTATATTTATTCAAAGGTCCTGCTCGACCAGGAAAAGTTGGATGAGGCAGAGAAATACATCATCGAAGCGATCACCATGGATCCTCTGGTGGCAGACTTTTTCGGATTAAGAGCTTCCATATTTTTGCAAAGAAAGAATTGGGAACTGGCGCTGCACTATGCTAATAAAGGACTTGCCATTGAACCCGATAATCTCGGATGCCTGAACATTCGTTCCACCGCACTTCTAAAGCTCGATCGTAAGGAAGAATCTTATTCTACCATACACGAAGCCTTGCATTATGACCCGGAAAATCCGATTACGCATTCTAATCTTGCCTGGGGATTGCTGGAAAAAGGAGATCATAAAAAAGCACTGGCACATTTTACCAAGGCACTTCAGATCGATCCTGAACTGGATTATGCTAAACACGGACTTGTGGAAAGTCTTAAGGCAAGGTACTGGATTTATCGGATGTTTCTGAAATATGCGTTTTGGATTGGCAATATGAAAAGCGGTATGCAGTGGGGGATTATTCTGGGCTTTTTCTTTGGGTCCAAGGCATTAAGCCATTTGGCGAAAGCCTATCCGGCACTAAATCCATTTATCCTTCCCATAATTGTCCTATATGTTCTTTTTGCCATTTCCACCTGGATCATAGGGCCAATTACCAATCTCTTTTTGAGGCTGAATGTTTATGGTAGGTATGCCCTTACTCCAACAGAAATCCAAACCTCTAACTTTGTAGGGGTATCGCTGTGCATAGGTTTAACGTCGTTACTGACTTACCCGTTTTTTAATTATGATTTGTTGTTGTATACGGGAATATTTGGCTTGTCCATGATGATTCCGCTGTCAGGTATGCTTGTTCCTGCCAAACAGAAACAGAAGAGAACGCTGATTATCTATACCTCCATTCTGGCTATTATAGGTGTGACTGGTTTAGTCTGTTTTGCTTCAGGGCTGGCAGTCGCAGAAACGTTGGGAACAATATACCTGCTTGGGATTATTGTATATCAATGGATTAGTAATGCAATGCTGATTGGCAGATAAGGGAAAATGGAACAGGAATAAGGGGTCCGGATAATACGGTTGGGGTGGCAAATTCAAAGCCCTTAGAGTTGTGTGCGATACCCATACTTTTTAAAAACACGTTGGGCTTTTTCCGAAAACAGATAGTTATAGAATTGTTCTGCTTCTTTGAAGTTTTGCTCTTTACTTTTCTTTAGGAGTACTACCCCCTGAGCAATAGGATTATAGGTGTGTGCATCGACATCGGTCCAGTAACCTCTGTCTTTCATTTCAGGACTTAAGACGACAGATTTGGCTGTAAAACCCAGTTCGGCAGCTCCGGATACTACGTACTGATTTACCTGGGAAATGCTTTCTCCATTAACCAGTTTGGGTTGAACGGTAGTATAAATGTTATAATATTTAAGGACCTCTATGGCCGCGGTACCATAGGGGGCAACTTTGGGATTGGCAATAGCAATTTTGTCTGTCTTTTTCGATAACAGAAGTCTTTTTACGGATTCTTTTTTTATATCACTCATCGACCATAAAACCAGGCTTCCATAGGCATATATACGGGGTTGATTCAGGGTAAAACCATTTTGGTATAATACCTGGGGGTAGTGCATGTCGGCAGCGAGAAAGATGTCAAATGGAGCATCTTCCTTTACCTGGGCAGTTAATCTTCCCGAAGAGTTTATAATCAGTTCGATAGCAATACCCGTTTCCTGCTCAAAATTCTTTTCAATTTCTTTCATGGCAAACTGGGCATTGGCTGCTACAGCTACGACAACTTTCTTCTGGGCATCGCAATGGAAAAATTGTATCAACAGCGTGATTAATAGTAATATGGATTTTGTGTTGAGCATTTTACCGGAAGCTTTGATCTGAAAATACAACGTTGAAGGGAGATTACCAAGAAAGGTATTTTTCCTTCTGGAAAATGTATGCTTTTCCCGGTAGAACAGAGCCAGAGGATTACCATGGATTCCTTATTGCAAGGGAATATTATGGCTGTTACCATCTGTCTGCGTTAGGTAGAAAACCCTGACCATTTTTCTTATATCCGGCTATATCCTCTACATAGTATAGTTATATAGTTAGGAGGATCTTAACGGACTAATATCCTCTCGAAATACATCTTATCGCCTATAGCTACCTGAATCACATATACACCGGGTTTAAAACGTTCTTTAATGGGTAAGACGGTCCTGGCCGATGTTATGTCGCAGATGGTTTTTTCATGGTACAGTTTTTTGCCTTTAGCATCAAAGACCGAAATGTGAATGCGGAGATCTTCTACATATCCCAACAGGCTTAGTGTTATGAAACCTTTATCGGTAGGGTTCAGATAGGCAAGAATTTTAGAAAGACTATCAGCACCGAATGCTTGTATTAACTCAATATTTTCAGCTTCTTCATAAGGAGTGATGTAGGGAGAAAGTCTGTTGCCCGGAATAGGTCTTTCCAGTGTGCCGTCCGGAAGCCTCCAGCCCACCGATATATGATCGATCTTCAGGCTTTCTTTATGAAGCGCTTCTATATAGTATTTTTTACCCGCCTCTAAATGGATGCCTTCAGATTTCTGTTCAGGAAATTTTGACCATTCCTGAAAATAGGAGGCAGTGGGTACGTAAGCAATCCTTGTTTTATGTTCAACACTGTCGTTTTTGCTTAGCCACAGCTCACCCTGTTCATCCGAAGCAATCCAGAAATAGTACGATCCGGTTAGGGGAGGATAGATGTAACCGCTAATTCTGGTTCCATAATTATCCATCAAATTCTCAGGACCCTCAAACTTATTAATAAGGACCTTCCCATTGGGGGGTAACTGATAAGGGATTTTATCAACAGTAGTCCCTCTTACGCTGGTCCAGAATTCACGCAGTATAAATCCTTTGTTGGAGTATACATTATGCGTATCCCTGTTTGAGCTAAGGATAGCAATATCCTCAAGGAAGTGTTCTTCGGATTTACTGGTTTTATCTTTTGATTTAAAGGTAAAGCTACTTACCGCCAGTTTGTTTACTTCCGGAACAGGGGTGTAAACAGCTGTATAAACCATGTTGGATGAGGGGGAAATAGGTACATCTTCTTCTGTTTCCGATATTTCATCAGGTTCCCAGTGATCAAACCGGTATTGAATGTTTCCTGCGATCTGATTGGGTACACTGCTAATGATCCGGGTTCTGCCTGCAATTTCATTAAAAGAATACGGCGTGTTTACAACAGAACCATCCAGGGATACTTTTAGTCCGGGAGGATTGCTTACCAGTTTGATCTGAATTTTTTTAGGAGGTATGTCCACATATTTGGTATCGGTAAATCCATCTTTGTCCCTTACGGTTAAAGAAAGCCTGTAATAGCCTTTGTCATCCAGTAATGGATGATTCGGTACAACAAAGTATCCTTCCCGAATACCTTCGGCCGTCAGAATAGTTTCAGAAGGTAGTTTTTTTTTGTTGTCTTTTCGGTGATATTCCAGTTTCCATAGAAAGGATGCTTTATTAAGAATACCGTTTTCAAAATCATTTCCACCCCCTAAGAATTTTATGGTATCTCCAATGCCAAAGGTATTTCCATAGGTAGGGAGGATAAGCATAGCATTGGGAGGGAAATTATCTGCTACTTCCAGTTTAACGGTATCGCTGCTGGTGGTTCCGAAGGCATTGGTTATTTCTACATGATAATAGCCAGAGTCTTTCAACTGAATCATGGACAGATGCAGGTTTGCGGATGTCGCATCTTTAATACTGATTCCATTTTTCTTCCATTGGAAGGTATAGGGAGGAGTGTCTTCAACTTCAACTGAAAGTTGTAAGGCAGAGGTTTTGGGAACTCTCCCTCCCTGAGGCTGGAAAATAATTTTGGGTAAGCGGGAAACAGAGTTTTTTGTGGTACCGGTATTGCCGGAAGGTGATTCGATAGCTTCTATTTGTTGCGCTGATAATTTTGATGAAATCGCAATAAATAACATTACAAGTAAAGATGTTAACAGATACTTCATTTTGGAACTATTATGAACTAAAAAACCGGGAGGGATTATAAAAGTTAGGCAGTCGGGCAAGCCTAAGGGAATGGAGCAGCAAAAGATTTTATTTAATCAATGAGTTATTGTAAAATCTCTAAATAAACGTTAATACCGGCTGTTAATTTCTAATATAAAAGCCTGAAGATCCTGGTTAAGAAGTCGTGTTGATGCCTGTACTTCATTCAGCATACTGGATCTGGTACGAAGCATCGTCTGAGTATACAGACCTCCCTCTCCAAATAGAAGCTGTTTTTCTTCATTCGATGCAGGTTTGCCTTTTGCTTCCAGCTTTAACTCTTTCCATCTTTTTTTAATATTGTGTACAATGGAAAATTCATGGGTATTGCTGAAATAAGGCTCTTTGAAGAGGTACCAGATAGCAGGAGGGAAAAATTTAGGTACGTCCGGATCGTACCAGATTTCAGCAAGAAGATTTCTTCTATGGTAGTATTTTACTTTGTTTTTAATTAGTAATATACTAAATCCGAACGACGCGCTTATTAAACCTCCTCCGATTGAAATGATGTCCTGCTGGGTATCATTAAGTTTCTGGCTTGCAAGAGTGTTGACAATAGCAAACACGGCCCCGGAAGTGATGGAAAGCACGGTAAGCAAGTTTGTTCTGCTGTTTTCCCGCTGTGTAAGGTAGTCCGCCAGAATCTCTGCTCTTTCTCCTTCACAATCCAGTTCAGCTGCAATACTTTCTATTTCGGTGGAAAGAAGCATTACCTGTGTAAGCAGGTTATTTTTAGCATTTATATAACTAAGTTTAATAGAGTCGGAAGGAGTTGTGTCATAACGTTTCTTTAAACTGTCCAGTTGTAGCAGGTCCTCAAATACGCCTGCTGCATTTGCGACAAGGAGGGTATGTTTGCTGAATAGAGCGGTATACTTTTCCGTCAGAACCTGCTGAGTGGGTTTAGGATAGTGTTTCGGAGCGTAATGATAACTGACAGCAGGAGAGCAGTATCCTGAATCAAATATACGATCTGAAGTTTTACTTTTGCTTCCGGCACAACTGATTGCAATAAAAGTAAAAATCCAGGGAAGCGATGTTATGTATTCCTTGAATATCATTGTAATTAGTGTAAGCTTTAGTGCTTACAACCAGGTTCAAGGAATAAATGAAAAACAAAAAAGAATGTTTAGTAGCTAAACAGGTGCGATGGAATTACTGCTGAATATGGCCTTCGTGAACAAGTTGAAGAAAGGAGGGTAAGTTGTGCTCCTGGTCTTTCTTATTCAGTTTTATATACGTCAGCCATTTTTCAAAATCAGTGCTCCAGGAGAAATCTCCACGGAGGATGGATTGAAAACATTCTTTCATTTCCTGTGCATGTGCACAAAGTGGTTTCGTATCCTGTCCGCCTTCAGAATGATGAGAAATGGTGGCTGGCAAGCCAAAGAATGCACAAAGGTAGTTAATGGGATACCACCTGCTTTTCCCTTTAGGATTATAGATGGAAATGGTTAGTTCGTTGTTTTCTTTTCCTAAAAAAATCCCTGCCCATTGGGATTCAAGGTAAATTTCATCATTCAATTCTTTATTAACATCCATGGAAAAATGCGCCATGAGCTGCTCAAATGCTGTCTTAACTTCCTGACAAAAAGGACTGTTGGTTTCAGTTGGAATATCCAGAGAATTCATATAGTGTTGTTTATGAAATTAACCCGAGAGTGGCTTCAAGAGTTTTACTAAAAAATACTGCTTCAGGTTTCACTTCAGTACAATCAGCTTAGCTTTCTAACCAGACTATGTAAGAAAAGAAGGCGACATTCCGGTAGTTAGACGCGCTAAGTTGTAAATGCGTTCCCAAAGCGGATCTCTACACAGATGGGTTTTGTTGCTATATGCAATTCTTATATATTAGCTTCTTAAATCATCCTTAACTTACAATGCGTTACATACTGTCAGGGGCTTTATGCTGTATAACTTTACTGGCTATTTATTCTTTTAATTTACCTGCATCTACAGAAAAAGATACCAGGGATCCCAGGGTTGAAGAATTGCTTTCCAAAATGACCTTGGAGGAAAAGATCGGTCAGATGACTCAGATCAATATCACGAAGATCATCTCCGATTCACTGGCTGCTGCCTATGATTCAGCCACTACGTTGATAATTGATACCAACAAAGTCATTCACTATGTTACCAACTATCATGTTGGTTCTTTTTTGAATGGCAGGGCTATGTCACCCGATGTCTGGTATCGTTTTACTGATCAGTTGCAACGAATCAATATGCGGTATTCCAAAAATAAAATTCCAATCATCTATGGAATAGATCATGTGCATGGCAGCAGTTACCTGAGTAATGGAACCATATTCCCGCACAACATCAACATCGGATGTTCTTTTGATACAACCTTTGCTTATGAGGAAGGGTGGGTTACAGCAACGGAAACTGCGGATCTCTACCACCGGTGGATTTTTGCTCCGGTATTCGATCTTGGAAAAAACAAGTATTGGGGCAGGTACTATGAAACATTCGGAGAAGATCCTTATCTGATTTCAAAAATGGGTGTAGCTTATGTTCGAGGACTGCAGGGGAACACGGAAATAGCGCCTTACAAAGCTGCTGCATGTGCAAAACATTTCCTGGGCTATTCAGATCCGAAATCGGGTTGGGACAGGTCACCTGCTGAAATTCCGGATCAGGCATTAAGAGAGTTCTTTCTCCCCCCGTTTAAAGCAGCTATAGATGCGGGGGTGAAAACTATTATGATTAACAGCGGAGAAATCAATGGTATTCCTGTGCATGCAAATTATGATATTCTTACAAAACTCCTGAGAGATGAACTGGGTTTTGAAGGCCTTGCCGTAACCGACTGGATGGATATTATTGCATTACAGCAGATGCATTATGTGGCGGAAAATGAAAAGGAGGCTACCTTTCTGGCTATTAATGCAGGGGTAGATATGGCAATGGTGCCGTTAAATACTGACTTCTGTAACCATTTGCTAGCCCTGGTAAAAGAGGGAAGGATCAGCGAGGAAAGAATTAACCAGTCTGTCCGTCGCATACTAAAAGTAAAATTTGATATAGGGCTTTTTGATCATCCCTATCCGAGAAACGACAGGTTTTCCAAAATTGGTTCAAAAGAACATAGGGCAAAAGCACTAAAGGCTGCCAGAGAATCTTTGGTGTTGATGAAAAACGATCAGAACATCCTGCCCATTAAACCAGGTAAAAAGACCATACTGGTTACGGGCGAAACCGCCGATAAAAAGATACCTCTTTGTGGTGGGTGGACCTACAGGTTCATGGCTAAAAGTGAGTATTGGTTTCCTAAAGATATGAAAACTATTTACAGCGCTCTAAAAGAAGAGTTCGCTGATTCGAAGGTAGTGCTAGCCAAAGAACATGAAATAAAAAAACTGGCTTCTTCTGCAGATGTTATAATAGTTGCCGCAGGAGAGGAAAGTGCCTATGCGGAAACCGATGGAAGTATCAATGATCTGGAACTGTCAGAATCTCAGATTTCCCTGGTGAAAACAGCCATAGCGACTGGTAAGCCTGTAGTGCTGGTACTTACAGAAGGAAGACCCAGAATTATCAGTAAGATCTACGACCAGTGCAAGGCCGTTGTGTTTGCGGGGCTTCCAGGTGTGGAAGGGGCTCAGGCCATTGCAGAAGTATTGAGCGGAAAGGTTAATCCGAGTGGAAAACTTTCTTT
>Ga0207868_1000207_pt1 | contig 76584 bp, 62 predicted proteins | sample Passage237B_FD_187370 | JGI IMG/M metagenome (GOLD analysis project Ga0207868, IMG submission 187370) | Cellulose adapted compost microbial communities from Newby Island Compost Facility, Milpitas, CA, USA - Passage2 37B (SPAdes) (version 3) ...
GATCCACTTCCACTCACCCTGCTTCGTCCGCATGCGGTATTCGTGGTGATAAAGCGCCGTGCGCCGCGCGAAGTGTTCCTCGGTGGCGACGATGCAGCCGGGAAGGTCGTCGGGGTGGATGAGCTGCCGCCAGCTTTCGATCGTGTCGGGCACCTCGCCGATGTCATAGCCCAGCATCTGCGACCAGCGCTGGTCGTGATAGGTGATGCCGGTGGGCACGTTCCAGTCCCACACTCCGTCGTTGGTGCCCTCGACCGCGAGCTGCCAGCGCTCCTCCGCCATGCGCAAGGCTTCGAGCGTTTGTTTTTCGGCGGTGATGTCGCGGTCCATGCCGACGACGCGGACGGGCCGGCCCTGTTCGTCGCGCCGCACGTAGGCGTGCATCTCGACGTAGCGCACGAAGCCGTCGGGCAGGATGATGCGGAATTCGTTGTCGTATTCCTCGCTGCCGAGGCTGAGGGCGTCCTGTTCGATTTGCTCGGCGCGGGCGCGATCGTCGGGGTGGAGGAGTTGCAGCCAGGAGGCCCGCGTGCCTTCGAACGCGTCGCGCGCCACCCCGTAGATTTCGAAAATACGGTCGTCCCAGATGACGCGTCCGCTCGCCGGATCCCAGTCCCACACGCCGTAGCGCGAGGCGCGCAACGCGAGCTGCCAGCGGTCGGTGAGGACGCGGAGGCGTTCCTCGTTTTCGCGTTCGGCGGTGACGTCGCGGCTCGTGCCGGTGATGCGAAGGAGTTTCCCCTGCGCGTCGCGCTGGACGATCGCGCGGGATTCGACATGGCGCACGCCGGACTCGCCGGGGCGGAGGACGCGGAATTCCTGGTCGTAGAAATTGCCGCCCGCGAGGACGAGTTCGAAGCGGGCCTGGGCGAGCGAGCGATCGTCGGGATGCAGACAGGCCATCCACGCTTGGAACGTGCCGTCGAACTCGCCGGGTTTCAGGCCGTGGATGATGTGCGTGCGCTCGTCCCACGTGTGTTTCTGCGTGGCGGCGTCCCACTCCCAGACGCCGAGCGCGGCGGACTGCGTGGCGAGCTGGAGGCGTTCGTTGAGGACGCGGAGATGCTGCTCGGCGAGACGGTGCGCGGTGACGTCGGTCTGGATCGCGATCCAGTTGACGAGCTTTCCGGAGGCGTCGTGCACCGGCTCCATGTCGACGATCTGCCAATAGGGATGCCGGCTCTTGGTGTAGTTGAGGATTTCAACGTAGCAGCGTTCGCCGCTTTGGATGGCTTTTCGAAGCTGGGCGATGCTCGCGGGATCGGTGTCGGGCCCCTGCAGGAAATGTCCGGGCTTCTGGCCCTTCACCTCGGCGAGCGTATAGCCGGTCATGCGCTCGAACGCGGTGTTGGCCCACTCGAGGCGGCCCTGGGCGTCGGTGATGACGACGCCGTTGGTGGTGTTGCGGGCGACGAGGCCGAGCTGGGCGTTTTCGCGCGTGGTCGTGCGCAGGTGCACGCTGAGGGTGCGCAGCTCGTTGGTGCGGCGCGCGACGAGCTCCTGGAGGCGGGCGGCCTGGTGTTCGAGCACGGTGTTGAGCCGCGCGTGCTCGCTCTCGGCGGCCTTGCGGCGATCGTCGATTTCGACGGCGGCTCGCGCCGAGAGCCGGGTGTGCAGGAATCCGCCGATCACCAGCAGCGCGAGCACGAAGGCCGGCGCGTAGCCTGGTTGGATGAGTCCCAGGTGCAGCAGCACGAGCGTGAGCGCGAGCACGCCGGCGGGCAGCAGCGTGACTCCATAAAACAACCGTCGGGAGAGGGCGCCCGCGGACGATTTCGCGAGCAGCATGCGCATCAACTTGTGGTTCGGTCGCAGCAGCAGTCCGCCGGCGCTCAGGATAAACAACGCCGCGGCCTCGACCGTGTGCATCTGGAGCGGCTGGGCGTAGCGCGTGGCGAACTGCAGCGCCTGCATGAGCAACGTCGCGGCACTCAGCGAAAGGGCGACGATCAAAAGCCACGCCGACACATGGCGCGTCAGCGGGCGCGATTGCTTGGCCGAAAGCAGCAAGCCGAGACCGGCGAGCGTGACGATGAGCACGGCGTCGAGCGACACGTTGCGCTCCGGCGAGGCGCTGTCGGCGGCCCAGAACATGAAATCGAACGCCATCAGGCGTCCGGCGGCGGCATCGAAGCGAACGGCGGCGATGACGCCGGCGATGGCGCCCGCCGCGCAAACCACGCCGGGGATCGCGCCGCGCGGCCTGGTGCGCGCCCACAGCGAGGCGCCCAGCAGTGCGATCCAGAAAGGTGCTTCGAGCCAGTGGGCGTCGGCCTCGCCCAAGAGGACGACCGCGGCCCGCACGATACCCAGGGCGAACACCACGATGCCGGCGATACCGGGAGCGCGGCGAATATTGGCTTCGAGCGACATGCTGGAGGGAACGGGGGCCGAGCGTGCGGATCGCCGGGACAAAAGCAATGGCGCCGCGGGGCCGGATGACGCGGCCTCGGGGGCCGACTTGGGCCGGGAGACGCGGATGCCGCTTTAGTTTCGCCACTTCGTGACGAATGGCACGGAAACGCCAGTCCGTTTCGTGACTGGTGACCTCAAGTTTTTACCGAACCGTGACGAACAACCCGAAGCCATATTTGCACCCCATGAACCGTCTCCTCTGTTCCCTAGCCGCTATCGTGCTTTGCCTGGCGTCCGCGACATCCTCGTTCGCCGCCGCCGGGCGCGAACCGCCTGTTCCGGTTCGCACCGTCGCCCCCGACTATCCCCGCGAACTGCGCGAGCAGAAGGTGTCCGGCGTGGTCATGGTGAAGTGCACCATCGACGAGCAGGGCAACGTGTCCGAGACCGAAGTCGCGAAATCCAGCAACGAAGGCTTCGATAAGTTCGCCGTCGATGCGTTGAAGAAGTGGAAGTTCAAGCCCGCCAAGCAGGACGGCGCGCCCGTCGCCATGACGGTGACCATCCCGGTCAAATTCGTGGCTGAAGAGTCCTGAGCCTCTCCCCGCAGCCTCAGCCCTTTTTGTTTATGTCCCTCCAGAATCTCACCATCGGTAAGAAGATCGCGCTCGGTTTCGGGTTTCTTTTCGTCCTGCTGATCGGAGTCGCGACGATCGCCTACACCGCCCTCGGTGGCGCCGGACGGCGTCTGGAGATGTTCTCGACGAGCGCGCAGGAGACCTACACCGCGGTCTCGCTGGAGTCGTCGATGCAGGGACTGAAGCTGCAGGTGAACGAATTCCTCGCGACCGGATCCGCGGAGAGCATCGCCGCGTGCGAAGCGGCCCGGAAGGCGCTCGATGCGGAACTTGCCCGAGCGGCCGAGCTGATCGTCGAGCCCGCGCGCGCCGCCCAGGTGGCCAAGGCCCGCGAACTGCTCGCCACTTACAATGCCGCCTTCGGCGATCTCGTCGCCAACCACAAGGCCCGCGTGGCGATCGAAAACGATGTGCTCACGCCTTCGTCGAAGACGATCGCGGAAGGACTTCAGTCGATGCTCGCCCAGGCCCGGACCCAGGGCGACATGAACGCGGCGTTCCAGATCTCGAACGGCCTCGGCGCTTTCTACGAATGCATGAGCCTGGCGAATGCGTTTCTCCTGACCTCCGACGCGCCGAAGGCCGTCGCCGCGCGCGAAGCGCTGGCGACCACCGTCTCGCAGATCGAGCGCATGCAGCAGGACCAGCTCGAGATGGAAAAGCTCGACGCCAGCCTCAAGGACGAGGCGAAGACGCAACTGCTCGCCAGCCTGCGCCAGACCGCCGAGACGTATCGGGAAGGCCTGGACAAAGTCGTCGCCGGCCATCAGGCGCGCGCCAAAATCCTCGCCGAACGGATCAACCGCGTGGCCCCTGAATTCACCGCCGCCCTCGCACGGGTGAAAACCGCGGTGCATGCCTACCAGCAGGAGCTGCAGGACCGCACGCAGACGGAGCAGAAACGAAACGAGTTCGTCGTCTTCGTCATCACGGCCGTGGGTCTTGGCGCCGGCGCGATCGCCGCCTGGCTCATCACGCGGGGCGTCACCCGCCGCATCACGGAAGTCGCCGCGCGCCTCGCGACCGAGTCCGACAAGACCGCCGCAGCCGCTCAACAGGTTTCCCAAGCCAGCCAGTCGATGGCGAATGGCGCGTCGCAACAGGCCGCTTCGCTCGAGGAGACGAGTTCGTCGCTCCACGAGATGGCGAGCATGACCTCGCGCAATTCCGACAACGCGCAGGACGCCAAGACGCTCGCGAATCAGGCGCGCCAGACCGCCGACGCGGGAGCGATCGAAATGGAGGAGATGAAGCGCGCGATGGCCGCGATCAAGGGATCGAGCACGGAGATTTCCAAGATCATCAAGACGATCGACGAAATCGCGTTCCAGACGAACATCCTCGCGCTCAACGCGGCGGTGGAAGCCGCCCGGGCGGGCGAGGCGGGACTGGGTTTCGCGGTCGTGGCTGACGAAGTGCGCAATCTCGCGCAACGCTGCGCCGGCGCGGCGAAAGAAACCGCCGACAAGATTTCCGCCTCGACGGAGAAGAGCGAACAGGGCGCGCGCATCAGCGAGAAGATGGCCGCAAACCTGGCCGCGATCGTCGACAAGACGCGTCAGCTCGACGAGCGCATCGCCGAGATCGCGCAATCCTCGCATGAGCAGAGCGAAGGCATCGGCCAGCTCAACAGCGCCGTCGCGAGCATGGACAAGATCACGCAGGAAAATGCGGCGCTCGCGGAGGAATCGTCGGCGTCGGCCGAAGAGCTCAAGTCGCAGGCCGAGCAGGTCCGCCTCGCGGTGGCCGAGCTGATGCGCATGGCGAAAGGCGACGACAACACCTCGCGAACGAAGAAAGATGCGCCCCGCGTGACCGCCGAGGAGCCGGTGAAAACGCCGGTGCTTTCGAAGCGCAGCCTGCCGACGCGCGTGAACCGCGTTCCCGTGACGAATGGCGCGCGCAACGGCTCGGTGGCGGTCGCCGACGCCGGTCGCAATGGCCATGTGAATGGCGCGAACGGGCACGACGACACGGACAAGTTCTTCGAATAGGAGGGGCGCGAAGGAAGTGCGGTGCGGGCTAAAGCGCCGCACCACCCGTTGGTTCGGGCTGGGGCTGCACGCGTTCGTCGACGATGACGGCGGTGACAAGATCGGCGCCGGCGTTGACGGAGGTGCGAAGCATATCGAGCACGCGGTCCGCGCCGAGCACGATACCGATGCCTTCGGCGGGAACGCCGAAAGACGTCAGCAATCCGGCGATCAGAGGAAGCGACCCGCCGGGAATGCCGGCGACCGCGATCGCGCTGATGACGCTGAGGAGGAGCAGCGTGAGTTGTTGCGCGAAGCTCAGGTCGACGCCGAAGACCTGCGCGACGAAAAGCACGACGCAGCCCTCGTAGAGCGCGGTTCCGCTCATGTTCATCGTGGCGCCGAGCGGAAGGACGAAGCCGGCGGTGGAGGGAGAAACGCGAAGCACTTCTTTCGCGCAGCTCAGCGATGCGGGCAGGGTGGCGTTGCTCGAACTGGTCGAGAACGCGGTGACGAGGATGGTCTTGATGTCGCGGAAAAACTCGCGCGGCGATCGGCGGGTCCAAAGTTTGAGGAAAAGCGACATCGTGCCGAACAGGTGCAGGAGGAGCACGCCGACGCAGCCGAGCACGAACACGCCGAGCGCGGCGATGATGTCGGCGCCTATTTTCACGATGACACTGTAGATCATCGCGGGCACGGCGTAGGGCGCGAGGCGGAGTGCGAAGTGGACGATGCCGGTCATCAACTCGGCGACGAGTTCGAGTCCCTCCTGGAGCTTGCGGCGTTTCTCGGGGGCGAGCTGCGTGCCGACGGCGCCGACGAGGATGGCGAAGACGATGAGTGGGAGGACGTCGCCGAGCGAAGTGCGGGTGTTGCCGACGAACGCGCCGAAGAGATTTCGCGGCATGAACATGTCGAGCAACGTGTTCAGGTTCATCGGCGGCTGGGCGGCGCGGGTGGCGACGACGTTTTGGGCGGCGCCGCCGAATTCGGCCATGAGACGTTCCTTCGCTTCGAGGCTGAGCTGATCGCCGGGCTGGAGCACGTCCATCATCAGCAAGCCGAGCCCGACGCCGATGGCCATGTTGAGAAGGAAAAGCGCGAAGGTGCGGCCGGCGAGCGGGCCGAGTTGGTCGAGGCGGCCGAGTTGCACGACGCCGGTGGCGAGCGAGGCGAACACGAGCGGGATGACGACGAAGAAGAGCATCCGCAGGAACACCTGGCCGAGCGGATCGAGGAAGTTCGACGAGACCCCGCGCATGAAATCCAGCGTGGCGGGGGAGAAGCGGCCGATGAGCAAGGTCAGCACACCGGCGACGATTCCGATTCCAAGTCCGATCAAGATCCGATTCGCGAGACGCCGGTCGACATCAGCCATGGGACGCCACGGTGTAAGCAAGAGCCGATGTGTCCATCGTTTACTGAGGCGACCGCGCAACCGTTTCGAAGATGAAGCGTCGGGTTGCGGCGTGGTGGGGCGAACGTTTGGATCGAGCGAACTTACTATCTGAAATGAAAAAACCGGTGCTGGCGGTGACGTTGGGGGATGCGGCGGGGACGGGCCCGGAGCTGATCGTGAAGGCGTTTGGAGAACCGGAGGTGCGCGGGGTGTGCCGCCCGGTGGTGGTGGGATCGGCGGAGGTGATGCGGGCGGCGGTGAGGATCGTGGGCGCGAAAAGCGAAGTGCGGGTGATTGGAAAAGCGGCGGAGGCGGGGGACGACGCGGGCGTGGTGGAGGTGATCGATTTGGCGAATGTGGACGTGGCGAAGCTCGAGCGCGGCAAGGTGAGTGCGGCGACGGGACGGGCGGCGTATGAGGCGATCAAGCGGGCGGTGGAGTTGACGTTGGCGGGCGAGACCTCGGCGGTGGTGACGTCGGCGATCAACAAGGCGGCGCTGCATGCGGCGGGGTGTCACTACGACGGACACACGGAGCTGTTGGCGGAGCTGTGCGGAAAGCCGAAGGTCACGATGATGCTCGTCGCCGGAAAACTGCGGGTGTGTCACGTGAGCACGCACGTGAGTTTGAGCGAGGCGATCCGGCGGGTGACGGTGGAGCGAATCTTGGAGGTGGTGAAGATCGCGGACGAAGGCGTGCGGAAAATAGGAATCGAGCGGCCGCATCTCGCGGTGGCGGGGTTGAATCCGCATGCAGGCGAAGGCGGGTTGTTTGGGCGCGAGGAGATCGAGGTGATCGCGCCCGCGGTGGAGGAGGCGAATCGGCGCGGGTTTCGCGTGAGCGGGCCGTATGCGGGCGACACGGTTTTCTTTCGGACGCTGCAAGGCGAGTTCGATTGCGCGATCGCGATGTATCACGACCAAGGACACGTGGCGGCGAAGATGCTGGGGATTTGGCAGGGAGTGAACGTGACACTCGGGCTGCCGATCGTGCGGACGTCGGTGGAGCACGGGACGGATTTCGCGAATGCGGGGACGGGGCGCGGGGATCCGCGGAGTTTGGTGCAGGCGTTGAAACTGGCGGCGCAGATGACGGGGAGTGCGCGTGCGCGGTGAGGGAGATGATGAGGATGGCCGCAAAAGGGCGCAGAAGGCGCAAAAAGGGATGAAGGAATTTTTTTTGGCGGATGATTTGAGCGGGGCGCTGGATGCGGGGGCGGCGTTTTTTCGGGCGGGGCGGCGGGTGCGGACGGTGCTGGGCGGCGGGTTGCCGGATGCTTGGGAAGAGGAGGTGGTGGCGGTGACGACGGAGACGCGAAATGCGGACGGAGAGGTGGCGCGGGAAAAAGTGCGTGGGGTGCTGGAGCGCGCGCGGAGGAGTGGTGCGCGATTGTTGTTCAAGAAAATCGATTCGACGATGCGCGGGCCGGTGGCGGCGGAGTTGGGGGCGCTGCTCGAGGCGATGCCGGAGATGCGCGTGCTGTTTTCGCCGGCGAATCCGGCCGCGGGAAGGACGGTGCGCGATGGGGTGCTTTACGTGCGCGGGGTGCGGGTGAGCGAGACGGAGTTTGCGCGCGATCCGGTTTGGCCGGTTCGGGCGAGTGAGCTGAAGGTGTTGCTCGGGGAGGCGGCGAACGAACGCGTGACGATCGCGGATGCGGAGACGCAGGAGGATTTGGAACGGGCGGTGGCGGAAATGCGGAAGGGCCGTGGAGATTGGGTGGCGGTGGGATCGGGGGCGCTGGCGGCGGCGGTAGCGGGAAATCGGATACGGACGACGCGCGAGGAGAAGGTGACGGAGGGGCGGGTGTTGGTGGTGTGTGGGAGCGGGCATCCGCTGAATCGGGTGCAGGCGGAGTGGTTGAGAAAGGAGCGTGGAGTGAACGTGCGGGAGGTGGCGTTGCGCGGGGAGCAGCGGGGGGAAGAAGCGGACGTGCTGATGATCGAGGCGGCGCGCGGCGAAAGTGCGGCGGCGTTGCGGGCGATCGTGGGCGCGGCGAAGGAGATGATCGAGCGTGAGCGGGTGAGGAAAGTTTTTGTGACGGGGGGCGAGACGGCGTTCGCACTGTGTCGGGAGCTGGGCGTGCGCGAGTTGGAGTTTAGCGACGAGGTTGAAGCGGGGGTGGGCGTGTGTGAGGCGGAGCGAGGCGGCGAGCGGATGTGGTTCGCGGTGAAGCCGGGCGGGTTTGGCGATGGGGAGACGTGGGTGCGGGTGTGGGATAGATTGCAGGGCGCGTCGGGACGGTTGGACTTGCGTTGATATTCGAACGCGCGGAACTTGGCGCGGGTTCGAAGAAAGCTTCGAAGGCAGTCGAGACAGTCGGGCCGCTGTTTCACCAACCTTGGTGCGCGCGCTCGCTGGGTCTTTGCATTTCTGCCGAGATCACGGTCGATCCGTGCGCGCCGTGAATGAGCGCGTCATGAATAAAATCAGAGAGATCGATCCCACTGTTTCACCTGCGACCGAACCCGGCCTGCAGCGCTGGGAGGGGCATATGTCCGACGATGTCGGGGCGACGTTTGGAATCGAGCCGATGGCTTATCTGAGTGCGAATCGCGACGAAATCGTGATCTCGGGGACTCGGGGCACGCATCGTTTGCCGCGAGCGGCGATCACCAAGATCGGCCGCGGGAAACTGTATCCGTGGTTCTTCGCGGGTATCCGGGTTCGGCATACGCTGACGGCGGTGCCGTCGGAGCTTCAGTTCAAACCGATGGGCGTGGAGCGGGTGGAGGTGCTGCGCGCGCTTCGCGAACTCGGTTATCCGACGATGTAATGGCCGATCGAATACTGCTCATGATGCTGACCAAACGTGCTCTTCAAGTCCTGGCTTTGTTCGCGCTGGGTTGCTTCGGTCCGTGGTGCGACGCGGCGCAGCCGGCGGTGGAGGCGCCGTTGCCGCGGCCTTTCGAAGAGTATGCGGATCCGCAGGGAGCTCTGCTGGACGTGTTGCAACATCGCTTGTCGGCCGAGCCGTTCAATGGCGTGGCGTTGGCGATCTTTTTGTGCGCGATCTGCCACACGTTTCTCACGTCGAAGTTTCGGCACCTGGCCCATGTGGCGGAAGAAGAGCATGCGGCGCGGTGCAGGCGGCAGCGGCCGGGTGATTCGGATGGCGATGGTCAGCCGGACGAAGTCAGCTTCAAGGGGCAGCTCTTTCACTTCCTCGGCGAGGTGGAGGCGGTGTTCGGGATTTGGGCGGTGGTGTTGGCGGGCGCGATCGCTTATCGATTCGGTTGGGAAGGCGTCACGGGTTACATCGGGACGGCGGTGAACTACACGGAGCCGATGTTCGTGGTGGTGATCATGGCGATCGCGGCGACGCGGCCGGTGTTGCGTTTTGCGGAGGCGAGCCTGCGCAAAGTGGCGTCGTTGGGCGGGGAGCGGGTGGCGGCGTGGTGGCTGGCGATTCTGACGATCGCGCCGGTGTTGGGATCGTTCATCACCGAGCCGGCGGCGATGACGATCGCGGCGCTTTTGCTGGCGCGGCAGTTTTATGAGCTGAAGCCGTCGCCGCGGCTGGCGTATGCGACGATCGGGCTCTTGTTCGTGAACATTTCGGTGGGTGGCACGCTGACGCACTTTGCGGCGCCGCCGGTGCTGATGGTCGCGGCGCCGTGGAATTGGGACACGGTGTTCATGCTGACGAATTTCGGCTGGAAGGCGGTCGTCGGAATTTTGGTGGCGACAGGGATTTACTACGTGATCTTTCGGCGCGAGCTGGCGGCGTTGGAAGCGCGACGTTTGCCCGCCGAGGGAGAGGGGCAGCGTGCGAGTGAGCGGGTGGTGCCGGTGTGGATCACGGCGGTGCATCTGGTGTTTCTGGGCTACACGGTGCTGACGGCGCATTACCCGCCGCTGTTCATGGCGGGGTTTTTGTTCTTCGTGGCGTTTCATCAGGCGACGGCTCATCACCAGGCGCGGCTGGAGTTGAAGTCGCCGTTGTTGGTGGGATTTTTTCTGGCCGGGCTGGTGGTGCACGGCGGATTGCAAGGCTGGTGGATCGAGCCGGTGCTGAAGAGTCTTTCGGAAACGCCGCTTTTTGTGGGCGCGACGCTTTTGACGGCGCTGAACGACAATGCGGCGATCACGTATCTCGCGACGCTCGTGCCGGGATTTACCGAGGAGTTGAAGTATGCGGTGGTGGCGGGCGCGGTGACCGGCGGTGGATTGACGGTGATCGCGAATGCGCCGAATCCGGCGGGGCAGAGTATTTTGCAGCGCTATTTTCCGGAAGGCGTGAACCCGTTGGGACTGCTGGCGGGGGCGATTGCGCCGACGGTGATTTTGGCGGCGTGCTTTCTTCTGCTTTGGCGGACGCGCGCGTGCTTGCGGGGTGAGCGGCACAATCGAGCGGCGGCTCTCGATTATCCTGACGTTCAGTTTAGCTGGCGGTTATCGTCGGGCGCATGGAAGTCCAAGCGATTCGTTTTGTGGCGGCACGTTGCTCGGAGCGGGCGGAGGCGTGCCGCGTGGAGGTGACGCCGCTGAGCGGAGGGCTCGAGGCGGCGGTGGCGCGAGCGACGGTGGAGCGCGGGTTTTCGGCGAGAGCGGAAGTTCCGCGGCGCTTCATCATCAAGCAACTGCGAGGCGGTCAGCGGCGGGAGGCGGCTGTTTACAACGAACTGTGGCTGGCGGATGAAAGACCTCCGGCGGCGCGGGTGTTCGGTGCGAATCGTGAGGAGGATGCGGATTATCTTTTTCTCGAGGAGGTGCGGCCGTTTTCGAATTGGCCGTGGTCGGAACTCGAAGTCGCGGGGGCGGTGTGCCGGGTGCTGGCGAGCCTGCACCGGTTTCGACCGGCGCGCGCGGAGGTGTTTTCCGATTGGGATTACGAGGAGGAGTTGCGGCAGTCGGCGGCGAGCACGCTGGCGGTGGCGTTGCAGGCGCGGGATTCGAACGGGCAGCGGCTATGGCGACGGCTGGGCGATCTGCGGCGGGTGGTGAGCGCGCTGCCGGTGATGCGCGAAGCGCTGCGGACGGACGAGGCGATCATTCATGGCGACATGCATCCGGGCAACGTGCTGGTGCGGCGGCGCGGGCGGGCGAAGCAGGTGGTGTTGATCGACTGGGCGCGGGCGCGGATCGGATCGCCGCTCGAGGATCTGGCGTCGTGGTTGCACTCGCTCGGGTGTTGGGAGCCGAACGCGCGACGGCGGCATGATACGTTGCTTCAGATGTATCTGCGCGCGCGGGGCGATTCGCGGGCGATCACTGCGGGGCTGCGTCAGCGGTATTGGTATGCGTCGGCCTGCAACGGTCTCGCGGGGGCGATTCGTTATCATCTGACGGTGCTCGGCGACGCGGGAACATCGGCTGAGCTGCGCTATCATTCCTCGCGAGCGCTCGCGGAATGGGAGCGGGTTATTCGGCGGGTGGCGGCGATTCTTGCCACCACGTCTCGACATTGAATGAAAGCAGATCCTGCGGGGCGTCGTTGCGCCAGAGGAGTTCCGTGGCGGAAAACGGACGCGCGCGACGGTGTTCCCATGCTGCGGGCGGGCGATTTTCGAAGACTGCCACGGCCTGCGTGATGACGCCGGTGTGGGTGACGATGGCGATGCGTTGGCCGGGATGACGGGCGGCGATGCGAGACAGAGCGGCGACGATGCGGTCGCGAAATTGCTGATACGTTTCGCCGCCGGGCCAGGCGAAGTGGTTGTCGTTTTGAGCGGCGTTGCGGGCCCAGATTTCGGGATGGTGATGTTGGATGTCGCGGAGGAGCCGGCCCTCGAAATCGCCGCAGAAAATCTCGCGCAGGGCGTCGTCGTATATGGGAGTGATATTCCAGCGGCGCGCGAGAACGTGCGCGGTGGTTACGGCGCGAAGGAGCGGGCTCGTGTAGAGCGCGGTGGGAGCGTGGTTGGGAGGGCCGTGTTCGAAAGCGGCGATCTGCTGTTCGCCGCGCGGGCTGAGGGGCAGGTCGAGCCAGCCGCAGAGACGACCGCCGTCGGGGCCGGTGTCGACGTGGGCGTGTCGAAGGAGGAGGAGCCGGGCGCCTTGGTCGCTCACGCGTAGCGTTCTTCTTTCCAGGGGTCGGCGGTGTTGGAGTAGCCGCGGACTTCCCAGAAGCCGAGTTTGTCCTCGGCGAGGAAGGTGATCGTGTTGACGAACTTCGCGCCCTTCCAGGCGTAGAGTTTCGGGATGATCACGCGGGCGGGGCCGCCGTGTTCGCGCGGGAGCGGAGCGCCGTCGAATTGGGTGGCGACAAGGACGTCATCGTCGAGACAGGCGGCGAGCGAGGTGTTCGTCGTGTAGCCGTCGTAGCTGGTGAAATAGACGAACTGCGCTTCGGGTTTGGGCTGGGCGAGTTCGTAGAGCGTGGTGAAGGCGACGCCGGACCAGCGGCAGTTGTATTTGCTCCAGGTGGTCACGCAGTGGAAGTCACTCGTGTCCTCGACTTGGGGGAGGGCGTTGAAGTCGTCCCAAGAGAGCGTGACGGGTTTTTCAACGAGACCGTTGAGGGTGAGTTTCCACTCGGAGAGCGGGATTTCGGGTTGGACGCCGAGGTCGAGGACGGGGAAGCCGGTGGTGAGTTTTTGTCCGGGCGGAAGGCGGTCGGTGGAGGCGATGGCGCGGGCGGTGACGCCGCGGGCTTTTTGTTTCGCGGCCCATTTTTCTTTGGCCTCGATGTAGCGGGCTTTGGACATGGGCGAAACGTGAAGCGAGCCGGCGTGGGGCGCAAAGGGAGTTTTTTGGCGGCTCGCTCACCCCGACTTGTCGGGGCCAGACTGCTCGTAGCCACGCAAGAGAAAGCGCCCCGGCAGGCGAGTCCGCCGGGGCGCCCAATCACGCACTATCTCTTCCTAACAGACCGACTATTGCCGGCCGAGGGATGTGCTGTTGCGCGCGGAACCTGCGGCGGCTACTCGCTGGGCGTGCGCGACCGCTTGGGTGTAGCTGTCGTAGTCGGCAGCGAGGGCTTCGCGAGCGCGGGCCCATTCGCTGGAAGGCGCCGACTGGGCAGCTAAAATGCTTTCTTGGAGGCGGCGCTCGGCGGTGGCGACGGCGCGGGCGGCGGCCTCGAATTGGGCGCGGTGGCCGGCGTCGAGCAGCCGGGCCTGGGCTTCGGCGGCGGACATCGCGCGGCGGCCGGCGTCGATGTTGTTTTGAACCTGCGTGGCGAGGGGATCGCGGGCGTCGCGCGAGGCGGAGCGGATGGAACTGGCGGCGAGGTTGGAGCCGAGGGTGACGTCGACGGGAACGGACTCGGTCGAGGCCGTTTGGGCGGCGGCGCGCAGGCGTTCGCGGCGCATGCCAATGGTCTCGGGACTGGCGACGGCGGGGACGTCGTTGCCGTTAACGGACGGCGCGGCGGCGTTGGAGCCGGTGAGGCCGTTGACGCCGGTCGTGCCGGCGTTGCCGACGATGAGTGGCGCGGAGTTTGGGACGACGTCGGCATTGAGGCTGGCGGCACCGAGGGCGCCGGCGGGATTGCCACCGTTGTTGAGGGCGGCGGAGGCGTTGACGCCGGGGTGGGTTTGCGGCGCGGCAACTTGGGCGAAGGCGCCGAAGGTGGACGCGGCGGTGACGAGCGACGTGGCGAGGGCGAGGCGGGGGAGGTTCATGTCGGCCTTTCGTGATGGGGGTTCGATATTTTCAGATGCGATCCTGGGCGCATTGGGCGTGCCGGATCGGAGGCGGAAGGCGGAACGTATTGGAAACCAAATACGTTCGGGAAAAGTGTGACCGGTTGTCGCAGGCGGAAAGGCCGCATTGTGCAAGAATCGAGGCGGGGCGAATGCCCATCCTGCAAAGTTCAGTCCGGCCTTGCGGGGGTCGGCGCGAGGCGGCGAGATGGCGCGATGCGTAAAGAGGAAAGCGTGTTGGAGATTCGAGGGTTGCGCGTGGAACGTGGAGGCACGGCGATTTTGCGGGGCGTGAACTGGCGCGTGGAGCGCGGGGAGCACTGGGTGATTTTGGGCGCGAACGGGTCGGGCAAGACGTCGATGTTGAAGGCGTTGACGGGGTTCATGACGCCGACGGCGGGGGAGTTTTCGGCGTTGGGGCAGACGTATGGCGCGAGCGACTGGCGGACGCTGCGCGAGAAAGTGGGCGTGGTGACGAGCGCGTTTGGCGCGTCGATTCCGCCGGCGGAGAAAGCGATCGAGACGGTGATGAGCGGGAAATATGCGCAGCTCGATCTGTGGGCGCCGGTGACGAAGGCGGATCGCGCGGCGGCGCGGAGGTGGTTGCGCGTGGTGGGGGCGGAGCGGATCGCGGAGCGCGAGTGGCTGTATCTTTCGCAGGGGGAGCGCCAACGCGTGTTGATCGCGCGGGCGCTGATGGGGCGTCCGGAGTTGTTGATTTTGGATGAGCCGTGCGGAGGGTTGGACCCGGTGGTGCGCGAAGATTTTTTGGAAATGATGCGGGGGCTGATGAAGGAAGCGAAACCGGTGCTCGTGCTGGTGACGCATCACGTGGAGGAGATCGTCGACGGGTTCACGCATGCGTTGATGCTGCGCGAGGGCGGGGTGGTGGCGGCGGGGCGGCTCGAGGAGGTGATGAACTCGCGGCGGATGTCGGAGACGTTTGGTGTAGCGATGAAACTGATACGCGCGCGCGGACGGTATCGCTTGGAGCGGGCGCGGAAGTGACGCGCGTCGGGCAATAAAAAAGGGCGCCGCGAAGACGGCGCCCTGAGGAGGGGAAGAGCTGGATCTTATTTTCGGAAGATTTCGGCGAAGAACGCCTTCATGTGCTCCCAAGAGCGGTGGTCGGCGGCGGCATTGTAGCCGACACCGTTGAGGCCGGCGGCGGCGATGGCGTCGGCGCCGGGATTGGTGAAGGCGTGAATGGCGTCGGCGTAAGCGATGAACTGGTAGTCGAATTTGCCGGCGTTCATGCTTTCGAGGAAGGCGTCGAGTTCGGCTTTCGAGATGAAGGGATCGACGGCGCCATGGCAGATGAGGAATTTGGCTTTGTTTTTGGAGGCGGCCTCAGGCGAGGCGGCGAGAAGCGAGCCGTGGAAGCTGACGATGCCGGCGAGCGGCGCGCCGGAGTAGGCGAGGGCTTGGGAGGCGGCGCCGCCGAAGCAGTAGCCGATCGAGGCGACGCGCGAGGCGTCAACGAACGGCTGGGCGAGGAGTTGGTCGAGACCGGCGCGGGAGCGCTCGGCGAAGAGCGGTTTGCCGTAGAATTGTCCGGCGAGTTCGCCGGCTTTTTTCGGATCGGTGGTCACGACGCCGGCGCCATACATGTCGGCGGCGAAGGCGACATAGCCGAGTTCGGCGAGCTGGCGGGCGCGGCCTTTGACGTAGTCGTTGAGGCCCCACCATTCGGGGATGACGAGAACGCCGGGGAGTTTGGCGTGGGCGGTTTTGGCGTCGTCGTAGGCGAGGTAGCCTTCGAGCTGGGTGCCGTTGTGTTCGTAGGAAACGGGTTTGGTGACGATCTTCGCGCAGAGGAGCGACGGAAGAACGAAGGCGCACAGGGCAACGAAGGTGGCGGGAAATTTCATAACGGGGCGAACGTAGGGGCGCGGGGGAGGCCGTCAAATCGTTGGCGGTCGGGCGGGTGCGCAGAAGACCAATGAAAAAGCCGGGGCGTGTGAACCCCGGCTGCGGGCACGTGCGGGCGGAGGCACCGCACCATGATTGTCTGGGTCAGGCGGAGAGGCCGCCGGCGATGTAGTTTTTGAGGTGCTCGGCTTCGGTGCGATGGGCGTCGGCCATCCAGCGAGAGATGTCGCCGATCGAGATGAGACCGACGAGGCGGTCGTTGGAGAGCACGGGAAGGTGGCGGCAGCGTTTGTCGGCGAAGAGGATCATTGTCTCTTCGATCGTGGTTTCGGGAGAGATGGTGATGAGGTTGGACGTCATGACGTCGGCGACGCGTTTGACGCGGGGGTCGATATTTTGGCCGACGACGCGGCGGAGGACGTCGCGTTCCGTGAAGATTCCGACGGCGCGCTGGTTTTCGAGAACGACGATCGAGCCAATCCGGTGACGGTTCATTTCATCCACGGCTTGAGCGATCGTAACGGTGGACGGGACGGCGTGAACAGAGGAGCCCTTGCGCTCCAGCAGTGCTGAGATCGGAGTGCTGTTCATGGGGAGGTGGGGTTAACGCGAACAGTGGCGTGGTGCGAGTGAGCTGCAACCGGAAAGCCGGGAAAGGGGGGAGGTTTTTTGAGGAAAGTTGAGAGATGAGAGTTGAGGGTTGAGAGAGGGGAGAGTGGATCGGAGATCCGCCCTACCGGGGGAAGAGTTTGTCGAGGGCGGTGAGGGATTTGAGCGGAGAAGTTTTCTGGGGGGAGATGGGGGAGGTGACGATGGGGCGGGGTGGAGGCGCGGACGGTTTTTCGGGGGCGGGAGGTTTGTTCGAGAGCGCCGCGAGCGCGCGGTCGAGTTTGGCGGCGGAAACGGGTTCGGCGGTGCCGAGCTCCTGGGCGAAGACGGAGACGCGGAATTCCTCGACGAGCCAGCGGAAGGATTCGGCGGCAGCGGAGGCGGGAAGTTTGGCGACGGCGGCGACGTAGGGGGCGAGTTGCGCGGCGCGGTCGGCGTCTTTCGCGGGATTTTGGCGCCAGCGGTCGGCGCGGAGCTTCATCGCGCGGAGATAGCGCGGGATGTGCTGGAGTTGTGGATACGGGATGCGCGCGAGGAAATCGGCGGGCAGGAGCGTGGCGAGGTCGCGATCGAGGTGAGGATAAGGCTGCGGGTGGACGAGGAGGGATTGGCGGAGCGTGAGAATTTCGCGCAGGAGGTCGGTGAGGCGCGGGATCACTCCGCGGAGATCGGATTTGGCGGTGGTGAGGGCGGTGGTGAAGGCGGTGGCGGGAATCGGAGGAAGAGAGGGGCGGACGCGCGCGGGATCGGTGAGCCAACGGCGGAGGGAGGTGAAGGCGTAAGCTTGGAGTTGGTCGAGCGGGGCGAGGGTGGAGATGAGTGCGCCGAGGGTGCGAAGGGAGCGGAGGTCGCGTTCGAGCCAGGCGAGGTCGCGGCCGAGGTGGAGTTCGAGCAGGCGGGAGAGCGCGGGCGGGGTTTGGGCGGTGGCTTCTTCGGCGGTTTTGAAGAGGCGGAGAGCGACGCCGCTGGGTTCGATGGTGAGCGCGGGGAAGGCGTGGACGGGAACGCCGGCGTTTTCGGCGATGGTGAGGCGGTCGGGGAGGTCGCCGAACGTCCAGGTGGTGGAGGCGGGTTTCTCGTATTTGGCGCGGGCTTGGCGCCAGAAAGGCGGTTCGGTGGGGATGCTTTTTTGAGGACGGGAGTGGGGAGCGGGGGCGTCGGTGGATTTGCCGGCAGCGAGGGCGTCGAGGGCGGCGCGGATTTCGGCGAGGTTGCGCGAGGCGACGATTTCGCGACCGCGATCGTCGGTCACACGGACGCGCACGCGGAGGTGTTCGGGAAGCGGTTTGTCGGCCCAAGCGGCGGGGTCGATGGCGACGCGGAAACGTTCGGAGATTTGGAAGGCGAGCGCTTCGGTGAGCGATTCGCGACGGGCGGTGAGGCGGTCGCGTTGGGCGATTTGGGCGGTGAGGGATTTGGCGGTTTCGCCGAGTGGGACGAAGGCGCGGCGGAGCTCTTTGGGGAGCGCGCGGAGGTAGTGTTCGACCTTTTGTTCGAGGTGGCCGGGGACGGCGAAATCGAGGTCGGCTTGGCGGAGCGTGGCGGCGTCGCGGAGCGAGATGTCGAGGGTGACGCCGTCGTCGGGCTGGCCGGGTTTGTAAACGTAGTTGAGCGGAATCGCGCGATTTTCGAGCGGGAGCGCGGCGGGGTAGGAGGTGTCGTCGGCGGAGGTTGTATCCGGATTGTGGAGATCCTCGGGCTTGAGCTTGAGGAAGTCGGGATCGGTGGTGCGGCGGTGGCGGACGAGGTCGATCAGCTCGGGAACCGAACTGATGGGATTTTCGATTTTCGAATTTGGATTTTCGATTTCGGGGAGGAGGTGGTGGGCGTAGAAGTTGTAGAGGGCTTCGTCGAGATTGAGGTAGCCGGCGTCGCGGGTGCGGGTGAGGAGGGCTTCGACGTTTTCGCGGACCTGGCGGTTGTGCGTGATGAAATCGAGGGGGAACGTGACGGTGTCGGCGACGAGGCCTTCGCGGATGAAGATCTCGGTGGCGTGGACGGGATTGATTTTGCCGTAGCCGACGGAGCGGGTTTCGAGCTCGAGGCCGTAGAGGCGCGTGCGCTGTTTCACCATCACGCGACCGGCGTCGACGTTCCAGAACGGTTCGCTGTGGGAAATGCGAACGATGTGAGCGCCGAGTTCGAGGGCCCAGGCGGGGTCGAGGCGGGCACAAGTGCGGGCGTAGAGTCGGGAGGTTTCGACGATTTCGGAGGCGATGATCCACCTCGGTGTGCGGCGCGGCGAGGTGGAGCTTTTAGCCGAGAGCCCAGAGCCCAGAGCTTTTTTGTTGGGTGCTTCGCGCTGGTGGAGGGCGGAGCCGGGGAAGACGGTGACACGGCGGTCGTGGGTGGCTTTGTAGAGGCGGGATTGCTCGTCGTAGTGCGCGATGTTGCCGAGGAGGCCCGCGAGGATGCTGCGGTGGATGGCGCGGTAGGCGGGCGTGTTCCAGGCGATTTCCGCATTCGGAGTTCCCGGTTCCGAGTTTTGGGTGACGGACGTGAGGCGGAAGTCGTCGCGGTCGCGGAGGGTTTCGAGAAGTTGCGTGTGGATGTCGCGCCACTCGCGCATGCGCGTGTAGCTGAGGAAGTGGTCGCGGCAGAAGCGGCGGAGTTTGGCCTGGGAGAGGTTTTCGAACTCGTCGTGGTAGGTCTCCCAGATGTTGAGCAGCGTGAGAAAATCGGAGTCGGGGTGGCGGAAACGGCGGTGGGCGGCGTCGGCTTGCGCTTGTTTGTCGAGGGGGCGTTCGCGCGGATCTTGAATCGAAAGACCGGCGGCGATGATGAGGACCTCGCGGAGCGCGCGCTCGTGGCGGGCTTGGAGAATCATGCGGCCGACGGTGGGATCGACGGGGAGGCGGGCGAGTTCGCGGCCGATCGGGGTGAGGTCGCGGGTGGGAGGAGTTGAGGGTTGAGAGTCGAGAGTCGAGGGTTCGGCGAGGGCGCCGAGTTCCTCGAGGAGAGCGTAGCCGGCGCGGATCGATTTCGCGGCCGGCATGTTGATGAACGGGAAACGCTCGATGTCGCCGAGGCCGAAGGCCTTCAGGCGGAGGATGACGTCGGCGAGATTGGCGCGCTGGATCTCGGGCTGGGTGAAACGCGGGCGGTCGAGGTAGTCGGATTCTGAATACAGGCGGATGCAGACGCCGTCGGCGACGCGGCCGGCGCGGCCTTTGCGCTGGTCGGCGGAAGATTGCGCGATGGGCTCGATCGGGAGGCGGCGCGTGCGGGCCTGGGGCGAGTAGCGGCTGATGCGGGCGAGACCGGTGTCGACGACGAAACGAATGCCCGGGATGGTGAGCGAGGTTTCGGCGATGTTGGTCGCGAGGACGATTTTTCGGTGCGGTGTGGGGGCGAAGACGCGCTGTTGTTCGGCGTTGGAGAGGCGGCCGAAGAGAGGGACGACGTCGATTTTCGATTTGGGATTTTTGGTTTCCGATTCGAGGAGGTCGGTTAGTTCGCGGATGTCGCGCTCGCTCGGGAGGAAGACGAGAACGTCGCCGGACGTGCTTTCTCGGAGGATGCGCGCGACGGCTTCGACGCAGCCGTCGATGTAGTGGAGAGCTTCGGCTTTCGCGGACGCTTCGGCGGACGGGTCGGCTTTGTCGGAGTTTTCGTCGTTTTCCGAGTAATCGCGTCCGAGTTGGTCGAGGGGGGCGTAAATGACTTCGACGGGGAACGTGCGGCCCTCGACCTGGATGACGGGGGCGTCGTCGAAGGCGGCGCTGAAAGCGGCGGTGTCGATCGTGGCGGACGTGATGACGATCTTCAGCTCGGGGCGTTTGTAGCGGAGCGTGCGAAGATGGCCGAGGAGGAAGTCGATGTTGAGCGAGCGCTCGTGGGCCTCGTCGATGATGATGGTGTCGTATTCGCGGAGCAGCGGATCGCCCTGGACCTCGGCGAGGAGCATGCCGTCGGTGAGAAATTTGATGACGGTGTCGCGGGACGTGCGGTCGTCGAAGCGGACCTTGCAGCCGACCTGGCGTCCCCAGGGGACGTCGAGTTCCTCGGCAACGCGGCGGGAGACGGAGAGGGCGGCGACGCGGCGAGGTTGGGTGCAGGCGATGCGGCCCTGCGTGCCGCGTCCGGCGGCGAGGCAGAGTTTGGGGATTTGGGTGGTTTTGCCGGAGCCGGTTTCGCCGGCGAGGATGAGGACGGGATTATTTTGAAGGGCGGTGGTGATTTCCTCGGCGCGCGCGGAGATGGGGAGTTCGGGCGGGAACTCGAGGCGGAAGGGAAAGGGATTGGCGGGAGGACGTGGCACGAAATTTGGGTTTGTCATTCCGGATGAAGCGACGAATCCAGAACGGCTCTGTGAGTGACAACCAAGTGAAACGTGGCGTCAACGTGCGGCGGATGGATTGCGTGGTGGGTGCACCGCGGGTCCGGCGGCATGAAAAATTGGATACGGAACGATGAAGGCGCCGCCGTTGCTGCCGGAGGAGGCGTTTTATCGGACGACGCGGGTGGCGAACGTCGACGGGCTTTGCGTGATGGCGATCGCGGGGATGCTGGCGCTCGCGGCGGCGTCGGGGGGAAACTGGGTGGGGACGATGATCGGGCTCGCGGTGGCGGCGGCGGGTGCGATCGAATTGCACGGGGTGAGTTTGCTGCGCGCGGGGCGGGCGGAGGGGATGAAGTGGTTGATCGCGAGCCAGCCGTATTTGTGCGCGGTGTTGCTCGGGTATTGCGCGTGGCGGTTGTCGGCGCCGGATCTGGGAGCGTTGAAGATGGCGGTGACGAGCGAGCTGCGGGAGCAGATCGCGGCGACGGGGTGGGACGAGGACGCGTTTATGGGATTGGCGTATCGGATGACGTATACGGCGGTCGCGATCGGGACGCTGGTGTATCAGGGCGGGATGACGGTGTATTTTTTGCGGAGGAAAGATGCGGTGATCGAAGCGGTGGGCGGCGAGGACGTGGACGGGGAGGATGAAAATGAGGCGTAAGAATTGTTCGTTACGGGTGGCGGCGTGGGGGTTGGGTTTTTGGATGCTGGCGACGGTGGCGGGGGCGCGGCCGTTCATCGTGCTGGTTTACAATGTGGAGAACCTCTTCGATGCGGACGGGGTGGCGCAGTATGAAGATTATCATCCGGCGCGGTATTCGCGGGCGCACGTGCTGACCAAGCTGCGGAATGTCACGGAGATCGTGGCGCAGTTCGAAGGCGGACGCGGGCCGGATGTGATCCTGTTTCAAGAGATCGAGGCGGATCAGACGCCGGGACCGAGCGCGCCGCAGTATGAGGCGATGTTGAGGAAGTATGCGGGGGTGCGGTTGGAGGAGATGTTGGGCGCGAAGTTCGATGAGTCGGTGGCCGACTGGCCGGCGGAGGCGCTGCTGTTGAAGGCGTTCGAGGAGCGCGGGCTGACAGGGTATCAGGTGATCGCGGCGGAGAACGTGCGCGCGGATGGGAGCACGCGACCGCTGGCGCAGAAATGCGTGACGTTTACGCGGTTTCCGGTGAAGGCGGTGAAGTCGCATCCGACGAAGGATGCGCGGGCGATTCTGGAGGTGCAGGTGGAGGTGGACGGGGCGCGGCTGTATTTGTTCAACAACCACTGGAAATCGGGCGCGGGGGACGCGGAGACGGAGAAAGTGCGGGCGGAGAATGCTCGGACGCTGCGGAGGCGGCTGGATGAGATTTTCCGGGAGGATCGGAATGCGGATGTGATCGTCGCGGGGGATTTCAATTCGCACTACAATCAGAAGCGTCGGTATCCGAAAATGCAGGACACGGGGATCAACGACGTGCTGGGATCGCAGGGGAATGAGCTGGCGGTGCGGGGCGAGCAGCGGGATCTGTATAATTTGTGGTTCGAGCTGCCGGCGGAGGAACGGGGGAGCGACACGTATCAGGGGGAGTGGGGGACCTTGATGCAGATGATGGTGTCGCGCGGGCTCTACGATTATCGCGGCGTGCAGTATGTGGATAATTCGTTTGGCGTGGCAAAGGTGCCGGGGTTGAACGTGGACGCGAAAGGGCTGCCGGTGCGGTGGACGTTTTTGGGCGAGGCGGGCGCGGGGTATTCGGATCACTTTCCGATCTATGCGAAGTTCGTGACGGTGAAGGACGGGCGGACGGATCGGTGGGTGGCGTTGCGGAATGCGTCGACGGAGCGGAGCATCGAGGCGGAGGCGCGGCGGATCGATTACGGGAGAATCGACGTGGAGAAGGTGGCGTTGCGTGCGGAGCAGTTGGAAGACGGGAGCGGGCTGAGGGTCGCGCGGAATCTGGGGAAGATCGTGCGCGTGGAAGGAAAGGTGGGGCCGGGGAGTCGGTTGACGGTGAGTTTTCTCGGGGAGGTTTACGATGTGTGGAGTTTCGATTCGACGCTGCGGGATGCGTTACGCGCGCAGTTCAAGGAAGGGGAAACGGTGCGGTTCTATGGGGAGCTGGGGCAGCATCGGGGGCGGTGGCAGTTTGTGATTCATGATGCGCGGTGGGTGCGGTGATCACGTATGCTCGTGAATCGTAATCGTGCTCGTGATCGGTTCGGGGTCGTCGAGATACCGAGGGCGATCACGAGCAAGATCACGAATCACGAGCACGAGGAAGTGTGAGGCGAGGAAACGGGTTTGTTTTTACGGAAGGGAACGGAGAGAACGGACGGACCTATGTTGAAGGTTTACACGTTGAAGCAGTGCAGCACGTGCAAGGACGCGACGAAGTGGTTGCGGGGGCGCGGCGTGGAGTTTGAGGAAAAGGCGATTCGGGAGACGCCGCCGACCTTGAAGGAATTGAAGGAAATGCTGGCGGCTTATGACGGGCAGATCCGGCGGTTGTTCAACACGTCGGGGATCGAGTATCGCGCGCAGAAGCTGGCGGAGAAGCTGCCGAATTTGAGCGAAAGCGAGGCGCTGAAGTTGCTCGCGGGCAATGGGAGCTTGGTGAAGCGGCCGTTCGTGATCGGGGACGGCGTGGCGATGGTGGGATTTGACGAAGAGCGTTGGGCGGAGGCGCTGGCGAAGGGCGGGAAGCGATGAGCGCGGCGGGGGAGAATCCGCTGGAGCGGACGGTGAAGTGGCTGGCGGCGAACGTGGGGTTTCCGGCGCGGCGGCTGGAGGCGCGGGCGGAGGCCTTGTTGTGCGTCGGAATGCTCGCGGAAGCGCAGGAGCGGGCGGAGCAGGCGCGGTTTTTGATCGAGCGACGCGACGGGGCGAAAGATGCGGCGCTCAAGGCGCATGCGATGCGGAGGTCGCTGGTGCATTACAAGTGCGACAATAGCGCGAAGGTTTAGCAGGCGTCTTGGGAGCTTGGTGCTTTTCCGAAGTAATTTGTAACTTTGTCGCGGGGCGCGGGGTTTTCGGGGAGTATCCCCATGAAAATCTATTCCTTGTTGTTGGCTTTGGTGTGTGCGGCGGTGTTGCCGGCGTCGGTTTCGGCGAAGACCGAGCGCGTGGTTGAAAAGACCTTTGCGGTGAAGCCGGGCGGGCGACTGACGGTCGAGACGGAAGGCGGAAATGTGTCGGTCGTGACCGGCGACGATGCGACCGTGAAGGTCGTGGCGCGGCAGGTGATTCGGACGGGATCGGAACGGGAGGCGGACGAGGTGTTGAAAAAGTTGAACCTCACGATCGAGCAGAGCGGGAACGATGTGGCGGCGCGGGCGAAGTATGAGCGAGTGAAGTGGGGGCGGAATCCGGTGAGCGTGGATTTTACGGTGACGGTGCCGGCGCGGTATGATGTGGAGGTGCGGACGTCGGGCGGGGATGTGGAGGTGGGAGATTTGGACGGCAAGGTGCGGGTGCGGACATCGGGCGGCGATGTTGAGCTCGGCAAGATGAGCGGGCCGGTGGATGCGCACACGTCGGGCGGGAATGTGAGTCTGGTGGAGGGGCGGGGGAAGGTTTCGCTCGGGACGTCGGGCGGGAATATTCGCGTGGAGCGGTCGGTCGGTGAGACGGATTTGGATACGTCGGGCGGCGACATCGAGGTGAAGTCGGTCGAAGGCGTGCTGCGCGCGGAGACGAGCGGCGGAAACGTGACGGCGGGGATCGTGGGGCCGTTGAAAGGTGATTGTAGTTTGGATACGTCGGGCGGCACCGTGAAGGCGATCGTGGACAAGTCGGCGGCGTTCGACCTCCAGGCCTCGACGAGCGGGGGTAACGTTAGAGCGGACGGCCTGACGATCACGATCGAGGGCGGCGCGATCGGGAAGAGCAAGTTGTCGGGGAAGGTGAACGGGGGCGGGCCGCTGTTGAAGCTGCACTCGAGCGGCGGGGACATTGTGGTGACGATGCGGTAGTCCCACCCGCTCACGCTCGTAGCCACGCGGGAGGGCGAGCGTGACAAGGGGCGAGGGGCGGGTTTGGGTGGAGGGATGAAGCACGAGGAAGCGTATGCGGAGCTGGTGGGACGGTTGCGGCGGATTCAGATTTTGGGGAGCGTCGGCGAATTGCTCGGGTGGGATGAGCAGGTGAATTTGCCGGCGCGGAGCGCCGACCAGCGGGCGGAGCAGCATGCGGCGCTGGCGGAGGTCACGCATGCGGCGGGAAGCGAGCGGCGGATCGGGGAGTTGCTGGCGGTTTTGGAGGGAGCGGAGTTGTCGGAGGAGCGGCGCGCGGTGGTGCGGCAGGCGCGGAAGGATTACGATCGCGCGACGAAGCTGCCGGCGGAGTTTGTGCGCGAGAAGGCGGCGCAGGGGAGTCGCGGGTATCACGCGTGGGCGAAGGCGAAAAAGGAAAACGACTTCGCGAGCTACGCGCCGGTGTTGGAGAAGAATCTCGAGTTGGCGAAGCGAGAGGCGGCGTATCTCGGTTGGGCGGGACGCGAATATGACTACATGATCGACAAGTTCGATCCGGGGATGTCGGCGGACGTGATCGCGCGGTTGTTTGCGGAGTTGAAGAAGGATTTGGTGCCGCTGGTGCAGGAGATCGCGGCGTCGCCGGTGCGGGCGAAGAAAGATTTGTTGTGCGGGTTTCCGGTGGAGGGGCAGCGGGCGTTTTTGCGCGAGGTGACGGAGCGGATCGGATTCGATTACGGACGCGGGCGGATCGATGTGTCGCTGCATCCGTTTTGTTCGGGGACGGGCGCGGATATTCGGATGACGACGCGGTTCAAGGAGGACGAGCCGCTGGATTCATTGTTCAGCGCGATTCACGAGACGGGGCACGGGTTGTATGAGCAGGGTTTGCCGTGGGGGCATCTTGGAACGGCGCTCGGGATGAACGCGGGGATGGGGGTGCATGAATCGCAGAGCCGGATGTGGGAGAATCAGGTGGGGCGGAGTCGCGGGTTCTGGCGGTTTTTCGAGCCGCGGTTTCGCGAGCTGTTTTCGGAGCAGACGCGCGGGGTGACGTCGGAGGAGTTGTATCTCGCGATCAATGCGGTCGAGCCGACGTTGATCCGCGTGGATGCGGACGAGGTGACCTACAATTTGCACATCGTGCTGCGCTTCGAGGTCGAGCTGGCGTTGTTCAGCGGAGAATTAAAGGTGAAGGATCTGCCGGCGGTGTGGCGGGAGAAGTCGAAGGCGTTGCTGGGATTGGAGCCGAAGGACGATCGCGAGGGTGTGTTGCAGGACGTGCACTGGAGCGACGGGGCGTTCGGATATTTCCCGAGTTATTGTCTGGGCAACATGATGGCGGCGCAGTTGTGGGAGAAAGTGCGCGCGGTGCGTCCAGGCGTGGAGGAGGAGTTTGCGCGCGGGGATTTCGCGTGGCTGCTCGGATGGCTGCGGGAGAATGTGCACGCGCAGGGGCGGCGGTTCGAGATGCCGGAGCTGGTGAAACGCGTGACGGGCGCAGAGCTGACGCCGCGGGCGCTGGTGGGGTATTTGCGCGCTAGATACGGCGGGTTGTATTTGGGGTGAAATCGTGCTCGTGATCTTACTCGTGCTCGTGATCGGCTAGCGGCTTTTTAGAGTTTGGGAGGATGAGCAAGAGCACGAGCACGATTACGAATCACGAGCACGAGTTGAGCAGGAATTTACGAGCGCGAGAATGAAACTCATCGATACACACACGCATTTGGAATCGTTTGCGCGGAAGGGCGTGCTGGCGGAGACGCTGGGGCGGGCGCGGGAGGCGGGGGTGGAGGCGATGATCACGATCGGAACGTCGCCGGACGATTGGGAGCTGTATCGTGGAATCGCGGAGGAGAATGCGGGACTGGTGCGGTATGCGGTGGGGGTGCATCCGTGTTCGGTCGAGGAAGGATGGGAAAAGGCGGTGGCGGAGATTGAAGGGTTTTGGAGTGGAGAGCGCGTGAAGCCGGTGGCATTGGGGGAGTGCGGGTTGGATCGGTTTCATCTGCCGAAGGACGCGGCGGAGGCGGAGCGGATTTTTGCGGCGCAGCGGGGGGCGTTTGCGGCGCAGTTGGAGATCGCGAAGCGGCTGGGGTGTCGGGTGGTCGTGCACTCGCGCGGGGCGTTTCGTGAGAGCGTGGAGATGATCGACGCGAGCGGGGTCGATTGGACGAAGGTGGTGTTTCACTGCTTCACGGAAGGCGAAGCGGAGATGAGCGAACTCGTGGGGCGCGGCGGGTTCGGGTCGTTTACGGGGATTGCGACGTATAAATCGGCGGAAAACGTGCGCGCGGCGGCGAAGCTGCAGGGGCTGGGGCGGTTGATGATCGAAACGGATGCGCCGTATCTCACGCCCATGCCGCATCGCGGGAAGCCGAACGAGCCGGCGTTTGTGCGGCATACGGCGGAGTTTTTGGCGCGGGAAGTGTTCGAGGTGAGCGAGGAGGAGTTCGCTCGGGTGACCTCGGAGAATGCGCGGAGGTTTTTTGGGTTGTAGGGCCCACGGAACACACGGAACACACGGAAAGGTGGAAATGAAGAAGGCCGGCGTTTGCCGGCCTTTCGTGTGATTCGTGTTTTGGGTGGTTTCTACGCTTCGTCGAATTTGCGGGCGAAGAGGGCTTCGAGTTCGGAGAGCATCGCGGCGGCGTCGTCGCCGGTGGCGATGAACTTGACCTTCGAGCCCTTGCCGGCGGCGAGCATCATGAGGCCCATGATGCTTTTGCCGTTTACCTGCTCCTCCTCCTTTTCGACGAAGACCTCGGATTTGAACTTGTTGGTGACGCGGACGATCATCGCCGCCGGCCGCGCGTGGATGCCCATTTTGTTCTGCACAACGAGCTCCTTGACGAGCTGCTGGGGTGCGGAGGGTGTGGCATCGCTTTTGTTCATGTCAGTGGTTGGAAAAAAGAGTGACGTAATTCCCGTAGCCGGGCGCGGCTTGCAACCTAAAAACCGGGCGGCAGTGTGCAAGTGAATGCCCCACACAGCGATCATTGTGCCGTGCCGGTTGGAATCCACGCGCTTCCCGCGCAAGCTCTTACATGAGATCAAGGGAAAGCCGCTACTGCTCTGGGTGGCGGAGCGGATCACGCGCGAGGCGCCGGAGTTTCCGCTGTTTTTCGCGGTGGATCACGAGCTTCTGCGGGTGTGTGTGGAGGGTGCGGGGTTTCGGGCGATCCTGACGGATGCGGGGCATCAGAGCGGGACGGATCGGATCGCGGAGGCGAATCGCGAGGTGAAGGCGGAGTTTGTGGTGAACGTGCAGGCGGACGAGCCGCTGGTGACGGGCGGGCAGATTCGGACGCTGGCGGAGTTGTTGAAGGGCGGGGCGCCGATGGCGACGCTGGTGACGCCGTTCAAGCGGGTGGTGGATTTCTACAATCCGAATCAGGTCAAAGTCGTGCTGCGACGGGATGGGCGGGCGCTGTATTTTTCGCGGTCGCGGATGCCGTTTTCGCGCGATCTCGGGCTGACGATCGACGATGCGTGGGTGCAGGCGAATCCGTGTTACAAGCACCTGGGGCTTTATGGCTATCGCGCGGACCTGCTGGAGAATTTCGCGAAGCTGCCGATGGGGCGTTACGAGCAGATCGAAAAGCTGGAGCAGTTGCGTGTGCTGGAAAACGGATACGACATCGCGTGCGCGGTGACGGAGGATCCAACGATCGGGGTGGATACGCCGGAAGACGCGGCGTTGTTCGAGCGCAGTTTGGGGTGAGTGAGTTTGGTTTTGGGTTCTGGGTTTTGGGTTGAGGGCACAAAAAAGGACGCCGGGAGAGGCGTCCTGAAGCGGGGGCGGAGCAGCGCTTGATTAGATTTTGCCGGCTTTGCGGGACTCGACGAGTTTGTAGAAGTCTTGGAAGAGCGGGTCGGCGTCGTTGGGGCCGGGGGCGGCCTCGGGGTGGTATTGGACGCTGAAGACCGGGAGCTCGGTGTGGCGGAGGCCTTCGACGGTGTTGTCGTTGAGATTGATCTCGGTGACCTTTGCGCCGGCGGCTTCGATCGATTTCGGATCGGTGGCGAAACCGTGATTTTGGGCGGTGATGGAGACCTTGCCGGTTTCGAGGTTTTTGACGGGTTGATTGCCGCCGCGATGGCCGAACTTGAGTTTGAAGGTCTGACCGCCGAGGGCGTGGGTGATCATTTGGTGGCCGAGGCAGATGCCGAACGTCGGGTAGTGCGGGAGGAGGCCTTTGACGGTTTTGTGAACGTAATCGAGGGCGGCCGGATCGCCGGGGCCGTTGGAGAGGAAGAGCGCGTCGGGATTGTGCTCGCGGATTTGTTCGGCGGAGGCGGTCGAAGGGAACACCTGCACCTCGAAGCCGTGACGAACGAGCTTGCGGAAGATCGAGTGCTTCGCGCCGAAGTCGAAGGCGGCGACGCGGAATTTCTTCTCGGGGATGCCGGGGGCGTTGAGGGTGGTGCCGACGGGAAAGTAGGGGGCGTTGAAGTTGGCGGGATCGTCGCCGCGCCAGATGTAAGGCGTGTTGCAGGTGACGTCCTTGACGTAGTCGGTGCCGGACATGTCGCGCCATTCGCGGGCGCGTTTGATCGCCTCTTCGTCGCTGATCGGGAGCGTTGAGAGGCAGCATTTCATGGCGCCGTCGACGCGGAGCTTTTTGGTGAGGGCGCGCGTATCGATTTCGCTGAGACCGGGGATGCCGTATTTCAGGAGGTAATCGTGGAGCGAGATCTGGCTGCGCCAGTTGGAGACGACGGGGGAAAGTTCACGGACGATGAAGCCGGCGCACTTGGGGCCGGTGGATTCCTCGTCTTCGGGAGTCAGGCCGTAGTTGCCGATTTGGACGGCGGTCATCGTGACGATCTGCCCGAAGTAGGACGGATCGGTGATGATTTCCTGATAGCCGGTCATCGAGGTGTTGAACACGCACTCGCCGGCGATGGTGGCATCGGCGCCAAAGGCGCGACCGCGGAAAATGCTGCCGTCTTCGAGGGCGAGGACTCCAGGTTTGAACGAGGACATTGAAGGACAGACGAAAGGGGCTGGGCGGGGCGGCGCAAGGGGGAAAGGGGGAAAGCTTGCGAACGCTGGCCGGTAGGCGAAGGCGGGGCGGCACGTTGGCGACAAAACGCGCCCTACCGGGCTGCATCGGGGGAGAACGAGAAAGAGAACGAGGAACGAGAACGATTAGCCCGCTGGGACGGAGGGTTTCACTCAATCGTCGAGGCGGGGGGTGGACTCGAGGAGGCGGATGATGTCGGGGGCCTGGATGGGTTTGGTGAGGTAGTCGTCCATGCCGGCGGCGACGCATTTTTCGCGGTCGCCGACCATGGCGGAGGCGGTGAGGGCGATGATGCGGAGCTTCTTGTTGCGCGGGCCGGTGCCGCCGGAGCGGATGTTGGCGGTGGCGTCGTAGCCGTCCATTTCGGGCATCTGGCAGTCCATGAGGACGACGTCGTAGGCGCCGCGGCGGAGGGCCTCGAGGCAGGCGAAGCCGTTGTCAACCAAGGACGGGGCGTAGCCGAGGCGTTCGAGGAGACGGGTGATGAGTTTTTGGTTTACGACGTTGTCTTCGGCGACGAGCACGCGGAGGGGGTGGCGCTGGCCGAGCGTGGGGTCGAGTTCGCCTCCGGCGGGTTTGGCGGGCGTGGGATGCGTTTCGGTGGCGAGAGTGGTGTGCAGGGCGTCGAGGAGGGCGGATTGGCGCAGGGGTTTGCAGAGGATGACGTCGAAGTGTTTTTCCGGTTCGAACTGGCGCAATTCCTCGCGACTGACGGAGGAGAGGAGGATGAGCGGCAGGGGTTGGGGGCGGATTTCGCGGATGCGGGCGGCGAGGTCGGCGCCGTGCATGTCGGGCATCATCATGTCGAGCAGGGCGAGGTCGGCGAGGCCGCCTTCGCGGAGGTAGGCGATGGCGTCGGCGGGTTTTTCGAAGGCGTGGCAGACGACGCCCCAGCGGTGAAGCTGGCTCGAGAGGATGCGGCGGTTGGTTTCGTTGTCGTCGACGACCACGGCGTGGCGACCGGAGATTTCGACGTGGACGTTGCCGCTGCGCGGGTTGCTGGTCTGGCCGCCGGGAGGCAGGGTGGGCGAGGCTTGGATGTAGAAGCGGAAGCAGGAGCCTTTGGGCGAGGTTTCGGCGAGGTTGACTTCGCCACCGAGGAGCTGGACGAGGCGGCGGCTGATGGCGAGGCCGAGGCCGGTGCCGCCGTAGCGGCGGGTGGTGGAGGAGTCGACTTGGCTGAAAGGTTTGAAGAGGCGGTCGATGCGGTCGGCGGGGATGCCGGGGCCGGTGTCGCGCACGGAAAAAACGATGCGGGCGAGGCCGCCGGGTTCGGAGACGGGCTCGGTGGTGACGCGCACTTCGACTTCGCCCTCGGCGGTGAACTTGATGGCGTTGCCGACGAGATTGACGAGGACCTGGCGGAGGCGGGTGCCGTCGGTGACGATCCAGTCGGGCACGCCTTCGTCGATCCAGTGGAGCAGCTCGATCTTTTTCTCGCTGGCCTTGCTCCAGAGAAGATCGAGGATCTCTTCGACGCAGCGGCGGACGGGGACGGGCTGGCAATCGAGCTCCATGTGACCCGATTCGATTTTGGAGAAGTCGAGGATGTCGTTGATGAGCGTGACGAGCGATTCGCCGCTGGAGCGGATGGTGAGGAGCCAGTCGCGTTGTTCGGCGGTGAGCGAGGTGTCGAGGAGGAGGTTGGTGAAGCCGATCACGCCATTCATGGGCGTGCGGATTTCGTGGCTCATGACCGCGAGGAATTCGCTTTTGGCGCGGTCGGCGGCCTCGGCTTCGTCTTTCGCGAGGCGGAGTTCCGCTTCGATTTCCTTCTGGCGGGTGATGTCGATGTGGGTGCCGAGCATGCGGCGGGCGTGGCCGTCGGCGTCGACCTTGGCTTTGCCGCGCGCGAGGATCCAACGCCACGAGCCGTTCTTGTGGCGCATGCGGTATTCGCTGCGGTAGTGTTCCGTGTGGTTTTCGAGATGATCGCGGAGCTCCTGCTTTGTGCGGGCGAGGTCTTCGGGGTGGATGTGCGCGATCCAAGAATCGCGATGATTGGGCAGTTCATCGTCGGAGTAGCCGAGGATGCCCTTCCAGCGGGGCGAGAACCAGACGCTGTCGGTTTCGATGTTCCAGTCCCAGACGCCCTCGTCGCTGCCGGCGACGGCGAGTTGCCAGCGCTCTTCGCTTTCGCGCAAGGCGCGCTCGGCACGGAGGTGGGCGGTGGCTTCGCGGTCCATGCCCAGAACGAGTTCGCGTCCGCCGACCTCGACGAGGCTGGTGAAATACTCGATATCGATGATGGTGCCGTCCTTGCGGCGGTGGCGGCTGTAGCCCTCGCGGCGGGGAACGGCGCGATATTCCTCGATCCATTCGCTGCGAGAAATGTTGTGCGCCCAAGGCACGGCTTCGATGACATCGATGCTTTTGCCGATGAGTTCTTCGCGGGTGTAGCCGTGGACCTCACAGGCGGTGGGATTGCAGTCGACGATGCGGATGGGGACGTCGGGATCGAGCGGGTCGAGGAGGAAGATACTGATGGGCGACTTTTCCCAGAGGGCGGTGAGCTGCTGGGTGGCGGTGGCGAGCTTGTGTTGTTGTTCCTCGGCCTTACGGCGAAGATCTTGGGCGAGGGTGACGGCCTGGGCGGCTTTCCAAGCGTTGTAGAGAATGATCGACGCGGCGAAGAGCGTGAAGAGCGCGACGGTGATCGCCAGCGGGAAATCCGTTGCCAGACGCACCGTCAGCACCGTTCCCACGAGAAAGGTTGCCAGCGCTGACCCAAGGGACACAGGCGTCAGTGCAGAAGACGGACGTGGGGTCACGGCTACTCCTATGGGTAGTGCGATGGGGCTTGGCAAAGGCAATTGTGGCGTGGGGCGAACGCCTTAAAGACAAAAACGTGGCAAAGGAGGGGTGAAATATTCTGGACGCCCGTTTGACAGGCACAGGGGGGTGTTTAGCCCTATCGGCACACTACCGTCCATGGCTTACCACGAAAATCGCGCCGCTTGGTTCGAGGGCCAAGGGCTCTGGCAACACGTTCCGGCCGAAGATTGGAAGGATTGGACGTGGCAGTTGAAGAACCGGCTGACGAGCGTGGAGCAGCTTGAGCGCTACATGACGCTTACGCCGGAAGAGCGTGCGGGATGCTATTTTGCGGACAAGAAGCTGTCACTCGCGATCACGCCGTATTTCTTCAACCTGATCGATCGCGAGGATCCCAACTGCCCCATTCGCAAACAGGTGATTCCGCGCGCGGGAGAGATGCAGCTTTCGGCGGAGGAAATGCTGGATTCGCTGGGCGAGGACGAGCATTCGCCGGTGCCGGGGTTGGTGCACCGGTATCCTGATCGCGTGCTGTTTCTGGTGACGGATCGTTGTGCGTCATATTGCCGGTATTGCACGCGCAGCCGGCTGGTTTCGAACGCGCAGGACTACAATTTCCATCCGGAATTCGAGCAGGGGCTGCGTTACATCGAGGCGCATCCGGAAGTGCGCGACGTCCTGCTTTCGGGGGGCGATCCGCTGTTGCTGTCGGACAAGAAACTCGAACACCTGCTGAGCCGGCTGCGGGCGATCAAGCACGTGGAGTTCATTCGGATCGGTTCGCGGATTCCGGTGTTTCTGCCGCAGCGTATCACGCCGCAATTTTGCGAGCTGTTGAAACAATACGGCCCGATCTGGATGAGCATTCATGTGAATCATCCGAAAGAGGCGACGGCGGAGCTGCGCGATGCGTGCGAGCGGCTGTCCTTTGCGGGCGTGCCGCTCGGCAATCAGAGCGTGCTCTTGCGCGGGGTGAACGACGATCCGGAGGTGATGAAGGCGTTGGTGCACCGGCTGCTGCGGATGCGGGTGCGGCCGTATTATCTTTATCAGATGGACCTGATTACGGGCGGCGCGCACTTCAAGGCCGACGTCCGCAAAGGCATCGAGATCATCCAGGCGCTCCGCGGGCACACGACCGGTTATGCGGTGCCGCAATACGTGATCGACGCACCGGGCGGTGGTGGGAAGGTGCCGATCAATCCGGAGTATCTGGAAAAGATCACGGACGACGAAGTCGTCTTCCGGAATTACGAAGGAAAAACTTTCAGTTATCCGCTGAAGAGCACGCCGGTCGTTCCGGCGGATGTGCGGGCGGCGGAGGTGACCGAGGTGGAAATGCCGGCGGTGCGTGAGGTTGCATCCGAAACGGGCGACAAGCGCGGATTCTAGTCGAGGCGGCGGGGGGCGGAACTGGCTGCTGGGATTCCGGCGTTAGTGCGCTGCCGGCGAACGGCTTCGGCGGGAGCGGGGACTTTGCGCAAAAATTGTTCGATCTTTTTTTGAGCGTTATGACGCCGAGTCCGTCTATCTCCGTGTAGTCAGCATCGTCCGCAAGGACGGTGATGTTTGTAGTTCTTACGGTTTGCTTGGTGTTAGGTCACTTGAGCCGCCCCGCGAGGGGCGGCTCTCGTAGTTCATAGGGGTGGCGCTAGGGCGAACCGGGAGTGGTGGCGGCGAGATGTTTGGCGAGAAAGGTTTCAATCCGGCTGTGGAGCTCGATCTGGTTTTGAGATGGCCCATGCCGTGGCCTTCGCCGCTGACGAACAGTTTTTCGTGGGGAATGCGAGAACGCCACATCTACAATCACGTCGGCTCAACGACCGCCGCATCGTTTTCTTCGTCTCCACCGAAAAGCTCCACGGCCTCGGCATGCTGGCCACCGAAGTCGGCAACCTGCGTTCGACGTATTCTGTGATTCAATACGCCGGCGCCACCCTCGCGGGGAGGTCGTGGCCCTTGTCCCCGGCGAACCGGGCACGCCCCGCGTGCTCCGCATCATGAACGCCATCACCGGCACCCCCGGTGATATTCTAGTCCAGGACAACGAATACGATTTCTACGGTTGGCTTCCACCGACACCCCGTCACCGGCTCCATCCTCGGCGTCACCTACGAGCGCGCCGGCCCGCAAACCATGTGGTTCGATGAGAAATACCGCTCGATCCAAAAACTGATCGGCGGATCGCGTCGCCGCCGGGCACGTCGGTCTTCTGGGTTGTCAGGTGGTAGGCGAGGAGGTGGTAGCGATCCTCGCCGGTGTCGACGAGTCCGGCGAGGTGGGTGCCGGACGGGTTGAGGGAAGGGCGAATCCAGAGCGGCGGACGAAAAAAGTCCTCGATGGGTATCGACTGCCCGGCGGGAACGGGGGACATCCGACGGGCGTCTTTGGCGTTGTTCGCGGCCGGCGCGGACGCGGTGAGGAAAGCCACGCTGAGCAGCGCGACGGACAGGAGGTGTCGCATGAAGTGGAGCTGAGGAGGCGCGTCGACGTCGCTCGGACCAGGAAGCGAAGGGCGTGGGTGCGTGAGGGCTGCGAAGACGACGAGGCTGTCGCGGCGGGCGAGCACGCGGTTGTGCAAATATTTTCCTTCGATGATCCCCGGGCGCACGCGCCGGATTCGGCAGATGGATCGCATTTAAGGAACGAGCGTGAAATCGCCTTGAGAGCGGAACTTCCGGCTGGTGAGGTGCGGCTCGTCGCGACGCCGCCTCGGTGGCGCGTCGGATGCAACCCCACAACCCCTCCTATGGATTCCGTTCGTGGGGATCGTCTGGACCTTCTTCGTGGTGTTGAACATCGCGAAATCGCTGGTGGCGGAGGGGCAGAGCCGCGGGATCGATTTGGGCGATGGCGGCAAGACCATCGGGCTGGTGATGGCGATCCTGATGGTGTGCGGCATCATTCCGGTGCTCGGGATGTTCGCGAGCATCGGCGGGCTCGTGTGCTGGATCATCTACTGGGTGAAGATCGCGGGGTATTCGAATCAGCTCGCGAGTGCGGCGCCGAGTGCACCGATGGTGTCGGGGTCCTGAAGAGGCTGAAGTCTTCCGATCGTTTTCGAGCCGGTGTCGTGCGACGCCGGCTTTTCTTTTGGGCGGAGGGGCGACGCGGCGGGTCAGCGGCCGAGGAACCAGACGAGGCCTTGGATCACGGTGGTGCCGCCGGATGAGAGGAACAGGGCGCCGACGACGGGATTTTCCCAAAATGGAACGAAGGCGCCGCGGTCGAGCTGGCGAATTTCGCGGAGGAGTTCTTCGGCGCGAGCCGCGTTGTTTTGGGCGGAGGTCGGAGCGACCTGGGCCTGGAGCCTTCGGACTTTGCCCGCGAGGCTCTGCTCGGCGCGGTGTTTCGCGGCTTTGGCGGCGCGCTGGAGGATCACGACGCTGGCGAGCGCGAGGCTGAAATTCAGCGCGAAGATGACCAAAAGCGACACGGGCCACGTCCAGGCGTCCCACCACGTGTTGCGCGCGAGCATCATCAACAGGAACAGGATCGAAGGATAGTAGACGAGCCGGCCCACTTTCTCCGTGAGTTCCGCGATCAACTGCAGATCGATCCACTCGTCGAGATACTCGTCTTCGAGGCGGCCCATCTGCCGCGAGAAATGCGCGCGCGTCGCTTCCGGATAAAAGGTGGTGTTGGCGCTCAACCGATCGATGAAGCGACGGCAAAGCCAGGCGGTGGCGACCGTGGCAAAGGCGACCGCGATGAAGCCGAATACCGACATCATCAAGATATCGAAGTCGACCTCGGCGATGACCGTGCCGCGATAAGGTCGCAGCGTGGGTTCGCCGGACGCGTCGCGGATCGCGCCGAGAAAGTGGCGGTAGCCGATTGTGGCGGCGATCACGCCGGTCGGGAAGAGCGCGAGGTAGCCCGGTCTGGTTTGCTCGAACCAAATTTGCTGCGCGCCGATCCGCGTGGGTGGAGCGGCGGCGAAAGGATCCGGGCGGGAAAGTCGGAAGGTGCGCGTCAGCGCGTGGAAGGTTTCGCCGAGCTGAAAAACGATCTCCACGAGAAACAGGGCGGACAGGGCAACGACGACGGCGCGGACGATCGTGGCCGGCCAGGCGCTGATGCCGTTCATCAGGCTGAACGGCTCGCCTTCGGGAAGCTCGAACGTGTCTTTCCAGATCCAGCGCCAGAGCAGAAATCCGGCGATGAAGATGCCCGCGAAACCGAACCACCAAAGAACGGTGCGAAACATGCGCAGGTGAAAAAGGTGAACGGACGCCTTGCGGGCCTCCGCGGCGGCTTCGAGCGCCGGCGCGCCGGCGGGGTGCGCGTGGGGAGACGGCGTTTGCAGGCGTTGCGTCGTGCGCAGGAACTCGTCGAGGGTGCGTCGCTCGCTCCATTTTCGCATCGCGTGTCGCGGACTCGGGAGCGTGGCGAGCCAGGGGGAAAGGCGTGGCGGCTTGGCGGTGAAAGGAGACGCGCCGGAGATCGCGCAATTCAAGCGGTGCAGCAATTCGTCCTGCAACTCGGTCAAGCGGTGGTCGCGTTCCCACAGGAGTGAGCGTTCGAGCGTGATGAGGGATTCCTTGCGTTTCGAATCGGGAGGCTCGCGGCTGAGCTCACGTTTCAATCGCGCGAGTTTCAGATTCAGCGGGCAGATCGCCCGCTGCAGCGCGGTGAACGCGGGAACGCGCGACAGGGCTTTCGCACGATCGTCGGTTCGCGCCTGCCGATGCAGGCGACGCACCAAGGCGAACGCGCCGTCGGGGCCGCCGACGTCTTCTTCCGTGTAGCGGAGCGTTTCCGCGGGATAGCTCCAGAGCTGCCAAGTGACGCGACGCAGCGGCTTCCAAAGCAGCGTGGCGATGAGCAGCAGGACGGCCGCGGACCAACTCGCGCCCTCGAGTCGGGTGGAGCGGTGGTCTTGGCGGGCGAGATGGGTCTCGACCTCGGTGGGCGGATGAAGACCGAAGGCGCCGCGCTGTGGATCGTTTTGCGGGAACCCGATGTCGGGATTGGCGGCGACGCTCAGATCGATGACGTTGTGGTTGCCGACTTCGAACCGGCGCGGAGGAATCGTTTCGATTCGTTGCAGCGCGCGATTGCCCAGCGCGGCGAGGGCGGCGGCGAACTGCGCGGTTTGCGTGCTGTCGCGAAACGGAGCGACGTCGCCCTGCAAGTGCGGATTGAGCGAAAGCCCATAGGAGCTGACCACGATCAGATTGCGCGCCCAGTCCCGCTCGCTGGGGCTCAGGAAGCGCACGTCGAGATCGGTGGTGAAAAACAGCGCGCTCGGGAACCGCTGCCGCAGCGCCTGCAGGATGAGCAGCGTATCATAAACGTCACTACCGACGATGCCGATCGCGGCGATCCTGGCCTGCCGTTCGCGTTGCAACGAGCGCTCGAGCGCGGCGAGCCGGTCGCCGATGCGACCGAGATAATCGAACTGCGCGTGGCCCTCGGCCTTGTTGACGTCGGGCTCCCACTCGCGCGGGTCGGAGGGGCGTTGTCCGGTTTTTCGGGAGCTTGTGTTCTGGCCGGCGCTGGCGTTTTCGCCGGGTGAGCTCGTGCCGACGGTCTGGCCGTCGAGGCCGCGAAGATAGACGAAGGAGTGGAAGTTTTCCGGGACGGGCGTGGGCGTCGGAGTGGTGGAGCGCGTGTTGAAGCGGGCGATATAGTCGGCGCGGGTGAGATGCGGGCGCGGATCGTGGGCGCCGCGGGCGAGCGCGTCCTGGCGGATCTCGAGCTCGGCGCCGTAGGTCAGCGACAGCATGCGCGCGTAGAAACTGTCCCACTCGGAGATCAACACGATGTGGTTGGCGCTTTTCTCCACGATGTTGGCGCCGCGAAGTTCGAGTTCGGCGAACAACTCGGCCGCGAGCTGAGCGTCGGTGGCGGAGAAGTTGTGCACGGATCGGAAGCCGGCGTGGGCTTTGAGACGTTCGATGACGGCGGAGCGAGGCGGCCGGTAGGGATCGATCGGGGTGCTGACGAGGACCTCGTCCATCGCGCTCGGGGTGGCGCAATACAGGTCGACGTGTTCGAGCACGTCGCGCGTGAGGGCGGGGAGATTCGAGGAGGCGTTCGGGGGCGGCGCGGTGTCGGTTTGCTCCCACGAGGGCAGCATGGCGCGCAGGGTCGAAGACCGACGCGGGCCGATCAGGGCGAAGGCGCGATGAGGTGCGGGCTCTTTCGAGCCGGGGGTGAAAACGAACGACTCCAGGAGCAAGGCGAGCCGCAGTGCTGGCTCGTGTTCGAAAAACGTGTCGTCGAGCCAGAGCACCAGGACGTGCGAGTGGCGTTCGACGGAAGGGTCGGCGGTGGAGAAAACTTTGCGGCGATACCATTCGTAGCGGACTTCCATCGACAGCGGATGTTCGCCGAGGAGATGCGGTTGGGCGCCGTCGTCGTTCCAGAGCCGGGGAAGGGCTTCGCGATTTTCACGATCGAGCCGCCGCGCGCGGCGGAGCTCATGCTGCGTCGGCCACGGAACGCGGAGCACGCCGATGCGCTCGGCGTCCTCGGGGACGTAGCCGGAACGTCCCAGCGCGGAGACGATCGCGTAGCGGCTGCGAATGCGCGACTCGCGATCCTCGCTGTAGCTTCCGCCGGTGACCATGACGGGCAGCACGAGCACGCCTTTTTGCGAGGCGGATACGGGCGAGTCCGACTCGCGGGCCGTCACTTGCCGGCCGAGCAGGGCGAGATCCGCGGCGATGTCTTCGTCGCGTGGTCCCGGACGGGCGACGGCGAAAGGATCCTCCCAGAGGCGGGCGGTGAGTTTCTGGTCGCCGATCGAAACGGTCGAGTCGCCGCCGGAGATGACGGGGCGGTGACTGGTGAGTTTTTGCGAAACGAGCCACAGGCCGCCGGCGACCGTCAGGAAAGCCAGCCATGCGTTCGGATTGGTGAGGAACGCGCTCGTGGCGTGGGATTTGTCATCTGGCATGGTCGGAGCGGGCGTGGCTGCCGACGCGAATTCGAAAAGCTGCGGAGGGGAGCAGCGGCGGGGTGGAGCCAGGCCGGGGGGCGAAGGCCTGTCTGCAAACTATAGGATATTTCGGTGTGTATCAGCTATCCGGAGACATGACAGCCGGGGCATCGAAGAAAATTCGATGGGGGAACGGGCAGAGCCGCGGCCGAAAAGGAGTGGATCGTAAATTTACGTAGTCTTGTCGGTGGAGATTCCAGGCGACGGGGAGGACATGTGGGACGATGAGCGACCGGTCGATTGATTCCACGTGGGGCGAAACGGCGCGGCGGATCGCGAGCGAGTTCGACGCACGGTTGGGTTCGCCGGCATCAGAGATCGTGACGTTCGAATCGGCGCAGCGGGCGATCGCGGTGAGCATCGTGCTGGCCGGTGCGTGTGCGAGGCTGCCCATCGGGAAATTGCTGGGAGGAAAGACCCGACCGCGGAAGACCCGCGCGGCTCGAGGGACAGCGCCGGCGTCGCGGGCTCGGCAGAAAGCGGGAACGCTGCGCGAGGTGGCGCGGGTGCACCGCGTCATCGTGCTGGGGCTGTTGCGCTGCGTGAACCGCGTTTATCTCCTGCAGGGGGCGGGCAACAAACTTTACGCGCTGCATGGCGTGGGGGCGGAGGAGATGCAGGACGAACTTCGCGCGGACATGGATGCGATCGCGGCACGGTTGGCGAACGTGGAGTGAGGCGCAGGGCGGGGAGCTCCGAGACGCCGACGTGGACTAAAAGCTTTTCAAGACCGGCACCATCGAAATGCCGAGGGCGATGCCGATGCCGATCCCCATCGCGACGTTGTCCATCATGGCGCCGATGGCGGCGCCCAAGGCGACGCCGATGGCGATGGCGAAGGGGAGTTTGGATTTCATGGGGCATCATAGTCGCCACCCCAAGGGATGTCATCCGACGGAGGAAAATTTCCGATCGGCGCGATAATCGGGTGCGGGACGGCGAACCAAGGAGGTGGGGCTGTGTCAGCGCGGGAACGCATTCGACCCGTGAACACCGTGCCTTCCTTTTCCCACCTGCGGCTGATGTCGGAAGACGATCTCGCGAAAGAGCTTGCTGCGCGCGATCACGACGAGGCGACGCGCAACGCGATCCAGGCCGAACTCCTGCGCCGGATGACGCGCGGAAAAGCGCGACCCAACCGGGTGCAGTGGCTCACGCTGGCGTTTGCGATTCTGGCGGCGATTTTCGCGGGGATCGCGGCAGTGCCGGCGATCGACGGTCTGGGCGACAGCCGCTGGTTCGACTTCTGATCCCCGCTGGCGTCGCCGGAAAAACGACGGCGGTGTATCAGGGGAAGTTGGACGTTTCTTTCGGAAGATTGCGGCGAGGGAGAGATCGACCCGCCCGGCGACGAGGGTGAGGTTGAGCGGCGCCGGCCCAACTCGCTTTCGAGAACGTGGAAACGCCGCGAGGCGTTTCGGCGAGTTTCGACTTTGTCGCTCCTGAGGCACGAAGTTCTGCGCGCGGGCGTGCGAGGGCTTCGGGCCTGAAATCCCTCCCCGATCTCATGAACATGCATTCCCCTCGTTTCGATGTTTCGCGTGGTATCCACGCTGTGGTTACGCTGATGCCGGGCTTTCTTTCCGCGTTGTGGTCGAGCCGGTGGCCGGGGCTCGGTTGGGCGGCGTGCGTGTTGGCGATAGGGAGCGCGACGGCGGCGGAGTTTGCGCCGAAGGTCGTGGTGAGCGGACTCAACAATCCGCGGGGAATGACGTTTGGGCCGGACGGCGCGTTGTATATCGCCGAAGCAGGAAAGCTCGAGACGCCCGGGCCGGACACGCCTTCGCTGACCACCCGTGCGACATTCTATTATGGAGAGTCGGGCGCGATCACACGATGGGAGCCGGGCTCGATCAGCCAGGTGCTTTCGGGGCTGCCGTCGCTTTACAGTCCGGCTATCAGTGAAGTGACGGGGGTGCACGACGTCGGATTCGATGCGGCGGGTAATCTTTACTATACGATCGGCTTGGGAGCGAATCCGGCGCAGCGGACCGGACCCGAGTTGAATCAGTTCGGGCATTTGATGCGGTTGCCGGCGGGCGGAGGGGCGCCAGAGAGTGTGGCGGATATCGCGGGTTACGAAGGGGCGAACAATCCGGCGGGCGGCCCGATCGATTCGAATCCTTTCAAGTTGAGCGTGCATTCCGGTGGCGTGCTGGTGGCGGATGCGGGTGCGAATGCGATCCTGAATGTGAGTTTCGACGGAACGATCGACGTCGTGAGCACCTTGCTGGATCTGCCGGTGGGGACGGACGCGGTGCCGACGTCGGTGGCGTTGAGCGACGTGGGAGAAGTCTTCATCAGCCAGCTCACGGGAGCTCCATTTACGAAGGGATCGGCGGGAGTATTTCGCGTGGACGGGGCCGGGCTGACCGAGATCGGCGCCGGTTTCACCAACGTGGTGGATCTGGCTTACGGCCCGGACGGCTGGCTGTATGTGCTCGAGATGGCGCACGACGGTCTGGCGTCGGGCAGCCTGATGGGCGGGTTGTGGCGGTTGAATCCAGACACTGGATTCAAGGAACTCCTGATGACGGAAGGTTTGGTGCTGCCGACGGCGCTCGCGTTTGATGGCGACGGAAGCCTCTACGTCGCGAATTACGGAATTATTCCGGGCGAAAGCGCGGTGGTGCGCCTGCAGCCGGTGCCGGAGCCGGCGGTGACGGGGGCGATTGCGGCGTTGGGGTTGATTGCGTTTGTCTGGTGGCGCCGCCGCATGTGCGGCGGGCAAGCGGATGCGAAGGCGGCGAGCTGACGGGCTCGCCGACCGCTCGCCTTGCCTTTGCGGAGCAGGGCGAGCGGAAGTCGCCGGAAGCGTTTGACCGTGGGACCGACGATTTTCGTCCGCCTTTTTTTCGCGGAGAATGGGAGGGAAATTTTGCGGCGGGCGGAAACGCTTTCCAACGTTGGCCGGTGGACGTCGAGAATCGAAATGGTTGGGATGCGATTCGCGGGTTTTTGCGGGGGGAACTGCACGACCTCGTCACGATTCAACGAAGCGAGCGGTCCTGGCAGATGGCGTTTGCGGCGGCGACGAGCAATGCGCTGCCGTTGTTCGCGGGCGCGTATCTCGGCGAACTCGCGGACGGGGTGGTGGCGTCGCTGGGAGGATTTGCGTTTCTCTATCTTCCGGTGGCGCCGTTGGCGCGGCGGATCGGCGTCGTCGCGGGGTGCGCGTCGGGGCTCACGGTGTGTTACGCCTTGGGATTGATGAGCCAGGACGCACCGTTGACGCAGGCCTGCTTGCTGGCGGGCATTGCGGCGGTGACGCGGCTGTTGAGGCGGGTGAATGCGATCGGTCCGGCGGCGAGTTTGTTCTTCGTCATGGTGTCCGCGATAGGCGCCTATACGCCGATGGCGACGGAGGGGATGGGGCGTTTGGTGGGGTTGGTGGGACTTGGCGGAGCGTGGGCTTGCGTGGTGACCTTGGCCTACGGCCTGCACGCGCGAGCGGGCGGGAACGGGCGGAAGCCGGCGCCGGGCGCGAGCGAGAGTTTTCGATGGCTCGCATTCGACGCCGCGGTGGTGGGGGCCGGTGTGGCGCTTTCGTTGATGGCGGCGCAGGCGCTCGAGGTGGAACGGCCTTATTGGGTGCCGGTGGCGTGCATCGCGGTTTTGCAGGGAGCGACGTTGCGCGCGATGTGGTCGCGGCAAGTCCACCGGGTGATCGGCACGAGTATCGGACTTTTGGTGACGTGGGGGTTGCTGCTGCTGCCGCTGGACAAGTGGTCGGTGGCGACGCTCATCCTGATGCTCGTGTTCATCGTCGAGATGGCCGTGGTGCGACACTATGCGTTCGCCGCGATTTTCATCACTCCGATGGCGATCCTGCTGGCGGAGGCCGCGACGTTGGGGGAACCGGTTTCGGGAACCGCGTTGATCCGTGCGCGATTTTTGGATACGTGTCTCGGGACGTTTGTGGGTTTTCTCGGCGGCGTGGCGTTGCACTGGAGCCCGTTTCGCAGCGCGGCGGAGAAGTTGATCGCGGAACGCGAAAAAAATCCGGGCTTCGCGAGAGGACCGGGACCGGGTGGCTGAGCGCCCGGATCCGCCGGGGACGGCGATGGTGCTGCACCTCGCGTTCGAGGGCGCGGGGAGTTGTCAGCGTTTCGCCTTGGCTCCGGCGATCGGAACGGGCGGGGCGTCGACGCCGGGGACCTTGCGTTTACGATAGACGTCGTAGTCCGGAATGAGGCGGTCGTAGGCGGCGCCCATGAGCGGCGAGGAAATCACGAAGTCGGCGGTCGCGCGGTCGCAGGCCGTGGGCACGTTCCACACGACAGCCATACGCAGGAGCGCTTTCACGTCGGGATCGTGCGGCTGTTGTTCGAGCGGATCCCAGAAGAAGATAAGGAAATCGATTTCGCCCTCGACGATCTTTGCGCCGATCTGCTGGTCGCCGCCGAGCGGGCCGCTCTGGAGTTTCGTGATGGGAAACCCGAGCTCCTTCTCGAGCAGAAGCCCGGTGGTGCCGGTGGCGAAGACCGTGTGGCGCGAGAGCGTGCCGCGGTTGAACTTCGCCCATTCGACGAGCGTGGCCTTCATGTTGTCGTGAGCGACGAGGGCGATCTTCTTCTTCGCGCCCATCGGGAGCTTTTTGTAGGTGCTCATACGGGGTGGGCGGCTATTGCAGTCGGTCCGCGTCGTGCACGCAATCCTCACGTGGAGGCGCTCAACGCGACGAGCGGGCGACTTCCGGATGCCCGCGAGAAACGAAACGGTGCACGCGCGGCGGAACGGACCGGTCGGTGGAGGGCGCCTTTGGCGTGGAGGCGTCGGTGGAGCGAGCGTTGAGCAACGTCTGCAGCTCGTTCTGGAAGCCGGTCATCTGGGCATTGAGTTCGCGCGCGGCGGCGGCGGTTTCTTCCGAGGCGGCGGCGTTGCTCTGCGTGAGTTGATCGATGCGAGCGGTGGAGGTGACGACTTGGTCGAGACCCTTGGTCTGCTCCTGCGAAGCCTGCGCGATCTCGGCGATGAGACCATCGGTTCGACGCGTGTCCTCGATCAGGGAGTTCAGCGATTGGCTCACGCGATTGGCGAGTTCCTGTCCTCGCGCGCCTTTGGCGACGGCATCCTCGATCAGCTCGGCGGTCTGGCGCGCGGCTTGCGCGGAACGTTGGGCGAGGCTGCGCACCTCGTCGGCCACGACGGCGAAACCGGCGCCGGCCTCGCCGGCCCGAGCGGCTTCGACGGCGGCATTGAGGGCGAGGATGTTGGTCTGAAATGCGATTTCGTCGATCGAGCTTACGATCTGAGCGATTCTGGAGCTCGCCGTGCCCATCGCCTGCATCGCGTCCTGCATGTCACGGAGTTCGATGACGCTCGCATCGGCGGTGGCGCGGCTGGCCTGGGAAATTTCGTAAGCGGTCTGGGCGTTGGCGGCATTTTGCTTCACGGTGGCGTGCACTTCCGCGATGGCCGCGGAGGTTTCCTCCAGGGCGGCGGCCTGCTGGCTGGAGGCGTCCGCGACTCGCTCGCTGGATGACGCCACCTGATCCGCGGCGGCGGCGATCTCGATGGTGCCGTCCCACATTCGCCGGCTGACGTCGGCGATGTGGCGTGAAACGGCGTTGATCGTCATCCAGCCGAAGGCGGCTCCGAGCGCGATGCCGAGAAACGTGCCGCCGATCATGAGCGCGTTGAGGATACGGCTGCGTTCGGCGAGCTTGGTGGCTTCCGTTTCGAGAAATCCGTCGGCCTTTTTGACGGCGACGTCGACGAGAGCGCCGAGTTCGTCCGCTAATTTGCGATCGATGCCGGCGACCGCTTGATCGAGTTGTGCGGCCCAGTTGGGACTGCCGGGAGGAAAGTTTTCCAATGCGGTGCGGTAGGCGGCGCCAAGGGCGAGGTGCGAGCGCTTCAGTTCCTCCACGATCGCCACGTCGATGGCGAAATTCGGGGCGAGGCTCGCGGCTTCGGCGAGCGCATCCTGGGCGCCCTTCTCGTTCTTGTGGAAATTGGCGAGGTAGTTGTCGTAAGCGGACGGGTCGGCTCCGCGAAGCAGGAGGTTTTTCCATTCCTGCACCTGGAGTTTGAAATGGACTTCGGCTTCACGCGCGCTGTCGACCAACACCCGCGAAGATTTTCCCGCATCGAGCATGACTTGGGCGCTCCGCGACGCTTCGCGATATGCGAAAATCCCGATCGCGCCGCCAACGAGGGGGATGAGAACAACAATGCCGAAGGCCAGAATCAGTTTTTGACGAAGGTTCATGACAACGTTCCCGATTCGGGATCGTGGAGAGGTCTACGTGGAATCGGCACGTAGGGCGCCGGGTTGAGCTGGTTCAGGTGAAGTCCTGAAGCGCGGCGCGACGGATGAGGATTTTCCCTCGCTGGGGCGCAAACGTGCGCGCTCAATGCCGCGCATGGCGAGCAACGATCCGCTGCACGGAGTCACCCTCGAAAAACTTCTGACCGAACTTGTCGCGCAGTTTGGCTGGGAGGAACTGGCGCGGCGCGTGCCGATCCGGTGTTTTCAGTTCGATCCCAGCATCAAATCGAGCCTCACCTTCCTGCGCAAAACGCCTTGGGCGCGGGCGAAGGTGGAGGATGTTTACGTGCGGTGGAAGCTGACGGAAACGTGAGCGCCAGGCGTCGCCCGCAGGCCTGATGTGCAATAAATCTACGGTAAGAGCGGTAGGTTTATCGCAGGAAAAATACCTGTGCATCGCTGTGGCCAACGCGATGCACAACCCCTGGTGCGAGGTTTTCCGGCCCCGGTTTCTACGCTGCTGCGGCAGGCTTGGAGGAGGTGGCACGTGTAGGGCGTGGAGGGGCGAGCGGACTACCGCAGGGGTTTGGCGGTGGAAGTGGGCGGGGTGCTTGTCGGCGGTGTTGAAAGTGAGCCTGTTCGTGGCGGGGGCGGGTGGAGTTCAGCATGCTTGGGCGCTGCCAACGGATCCGGCGGTGGTCGACGAGTCGCCGGCGCTGTCGTTTGGGAGTTTCGAAGTCAGCCGCCATGTCCTCGAAAAAAACTACAACCAGTTTGTCGCGGCACGCGGGGCGGGCGGGAACGGCGGGCGATCCATGCGCGGCTGGTGGAGAACGGGTATGGGGCGTGGCCGGAGGTGCAGCGCGAGGTAGCACGGATGTCGCGGCAGATTCTCACGCAGATCGACGGGCCTCTTTAAGATCGGCTTCAGCCCGCGGCGGATTTGACGGAGGAACGGCTTCGCGCACTGCACGCGTTCAAAATCGGCGAAGGCTCCACCCTGTGGCCCTACGGTTCGTTTCAGGAATCGGTGGGGCGGGTATTCGGGCCGTTCGAGCGCGAGGGAAGAACGGGCCTTTTCGTGAAGCGATCGAGCGGGGCGCCGCGTGTTCCTCCGCTCGACGAGATCACCGACGTGGTCAGGCGCGACCTGCTGCGGGAAAACTCAACGAAGCGGAAGTGAATAGCTTCCTGGAAGGCGGGCGCGGGGAGCGGTGCGGGTGTATTTCAGTTTCTTGAACTACGGGATCGAGAATCCCTTCCCCCAAAATCCTTCACGAGCACATCGCGGCTTCATCGCCCCCCGCGAATCCCTGGCCGGGAGGCTGTCGCGCGGATGACGCCGGAATGAATTTCGTTCGCGCGGCCGGCGGGACGATCTCGTTCCGGCGGAAGGCGCGACCGGAGACAAACCCATACAGAACCCCAAATAGATACATATGAAAAAGCTGATTCGAAATGTTGCAGCGCTCACCGTCGGTGTCGGCCTCGCCGCCTGCGGCGACGACCTGGAACATGGATATCCACGCGGGGCACTGTTCCCTGCGCTTTTCAGTTTTCAGGGGAGCTCGATGCGTCGCCCGGTGCGGGCGCTCTCGCGGGCGGCGTCGAGGATTTCGACGACGAGCAGATTGTTTTCGAGGGAGGACAGATCGAAGCGCGCGGGCTCGATTCGCTTTTGCACGACGGCGGCGAGATAGGCGAAAGGATCGTCGTGCGGCGCGGGGCGTTCGGGGAGCGTTGCCTCGCGTTCGGCGGAGTCGGCTTTCAAGCGCGCGCGCAAGGTCGCGCGGTCGACGGCGATCGCGGTGCCGGTTTCGCCATAGACCTCCATGTCCTTGCGGCCGAAAGGCCAGTTCCAGGAGGCTTGGATGACTCCGAGCGATTGCGGATATTCGACGAGGATCGTCGCGTCGTCGTCGACTTTTGGATACACGTGCGGTTTGAACCGCCGCAGCACGGCGGTGACGGCGACCGGGCGCCGGCCGGCATGGAGCCAGGTGAGCAGGTTGGCGCCGTAGCAGCCGAAGTCGATGACGGCCCCGCCGCCGTTTTCGGCCGGGTCGGTGAGCCAGGCGAGGAACTCCTCGTTGACGCCGATCTCGCGCGGGCCGCCATGGCCGTGATGCAGGACGACTTTGCGCAGTTCGCCGAGTTGTCCGTCGCGAAGCAGTTCGGCGACGCGGTGGGTCGTGGAATACCACGTGGTTTCGTAATTGGTGAGGAGCTCGATGTCGTGCTCGCGGGCGAGCGCGGCCATGCGGCGCGCGTGTTCGCCGTTCACGGCGAGCGGCTTTTCGACCATCACGTGGATGCCGCGGGGCGCGCAGGCCTCGACAACGGCGAGATGTTCAAAGATCGAACCGAAGGCGGTCACGGCGTCCGGCTTCGCCCGAATCAGCATCTCGTCGAGACTCGCGTAGAGGAGCGAGAGCGGGAGGTGGTGCTGCCGGAGGTAGCGCTCAGCGAGGTCGCGGTTGGGCTCGGCGATTCCGACGATCTCGACGTCGCCGCGATCGGCCCGACCGAGCAGCCAGTGAACGTGGGTGTGGGTCAGGCCGGCGACGCCGACGCGGAGCGGCGCGGCGGAAAGAGCGAGGGGGGGCGCGAACGAAAGGACCGCGAAAACCAACAGGCGGATGACATTCATGGGCGGGGTGGGATGAGACGCGGTGGCGTGAGGGCGGTGCGGAGCACACCCGACTTTCGAGCGTTCCTCTTGAAAGGGGATTCGGGGAACGGAGTGGATGACGGGGAGGGGCGGGTGGCCTGCAAGCTTCGCTGCGATTGACGGCGGGGCAACTCCTTCGCAGAGTGCCCGTGCTTTCGATTCACCGCTGCGGCTCTTGTTCAGGCCGCGTTTAAAGGAGATCACCCCCATGCTCAGTCTCTGGCTGCCGATCCTGTTGTCCGCCGTGTTCGTGTTTCTGCTCAGCGCCGTGATCCACATGGCGCTGCCGTGGCACAAGAACGACTTCAAGCAAATGCCCGACGAGGACAAGATTCGCGCCGCGCTGCGGCCGTTCAACGTGCCGCCCGGCGACTATATGCTGCCGTTGTGCACGAACGGAAATTACAACTCGCCCGAATTTAAGGCGAAGCTCGAGGAGGGCCCGAATCAGATCGTGACCGTGTTGCCGAAGGGCAGCAGTTCGATGGGGCCGACGTTCGTGCAGTGGTTCGTGTATCTGGTGATCGTCAATTTCTTCGTCGCCTACGTGGCGTCGCGGGCGCTGCCGGCGGATGCGCATTATCTGGCGGTGTTTCGCATCGTCGGATCGGTGGCGTTCCTCGCGCATGCGGCGGCGACGTGGCCGCAGTCGATCTGGCTGCGCCGGAGCTGGAGCACGACGGTGAAATCGACGATCGACGGACTCGCCTACGCGCTGGTGACCGCGGGCACCTTCGGCTGGCTCTGGCCGCGGTGACCGCGCCGGCGCTGTTTGCCGGGGAGCGTTATTCCGGATCAAAGATTTCTTCGACGGATTGCTTGAAGAGCCGGGCGATCTTGAAGGCGAGCGGGAGGCTCGGGTCGTATTTCTCGGTTTCGATCGCGTTGATCGTCTGGCGGGAGACGCCGAGTTTTTCGGCGAGATCGCCCTGGGACCATTCCTTGCGAGCGCGCAGTTCGCGCAGTCGATTCTTCATCGCGGGATCACTTGTAGCGGCAGTTGCCGACCGCCACGCCGAACGACCAAAGGAAAAGGAGGCAGACCATCACGCCACCGAACCCCGGCCCGTGCGGCAGAAACGCGATCACGCCCTGTTCGTTCAAGGTGGTGAAAACGATGCCGGCGAGGATCGTGCCCCACGCGGCGAACAGGTGGGCGCCGATTTGAACGCGACGCTGCAGTTCGTCCATGCCCCGAACGAAACGCACCCAACTGCGGACGTAGAGCAGGGCGGGCGCAAGCGGAGCGAGCGACGCGAATCCGCGGGCCGCCGGGCTCCATTCGGGATGAATGCCGATGAGGTGACGTTGGGCGAGGTAGACGGCGGTGGCGACCAGCAGCCAACTATTCAAACGCAGATCCTTCAGGAAAGAGTAGCTCCCTGAGCAGGGGGCAACGGATTCGAACGTGTTGGGGGAGCTCATGCCGACATGGTAAAGTAAACTTTACACATGTCAAGTAAGCTTGTCAGGTCGGCGTGGCGTTGAAGAGGTTCACCGAACCTTCTCCGCGGTGGTGGCGCGGGACGAGTCGGGCGGCGACCGGCGGAGCAGCGAAACCAGGCAGACGAGTCCGCCGAAAAGTGCCCAGCCGACAGTGACGGCCCAGAAGACGAGCGCGAGCGTGGTGAGCGCGGCGTTCGTTTCGTCGGCGACGCCGAACAGTGCGAGGATGGCGATCAAGGTGGTTTCGCGCACGCCGTGTCCGCCGACGCTGATCGGCAACGCGGCGGCGACATACGCGGCAGCGGCGGCGCTGGCGATGGCGAACAGGCTCACGGAGAGACCGACGGCTTGGGCGAGCAGCCAGAGCGCGGTGAAATCGAGCAGCCAGATCGCGAGACTGAGGACGACGGGCAGCGCGAGCGGGGCGAAGGACAATTGAAACGACTGCGACAGCGACCGAAACGTGGCGGCGCGCGAAGTGCCGACGACGCGGCCCAGGAGCTTTTCCCACCAGTGGCCGCGTGTCCCGCACCACCAACCGAGCAGCAACACGAGAAAGGCGGCGACGGTGAGGAGCCAGAGAGATTGGAGCTGCGGACCTCCGCCCCGGGTGGCGAGGTGCGCGCCGAGGCCGCAGCCGGCGAGCGCGAGCAGTGTGCCGAAACCGAGCAGGCGGTCGATGATGAGGCTGGCGGCGCTGGCGGCCTTGCGATCGGGAGCGATGCGCCAGAGCCACGCGAAGCGGACGGCGTCGCCGGCGATGCCGCCCGGAAGAAAGGAGTTGTAGAAAAGACCGATCCAGAACGCGCGATGGACGGCGAGCGTGGGCGGAGCGAGGCCCTGGGTGCGGAGGAGGAGTTGCCAGCGCCACGCTTGCAACGGGTAGGTGGAACCGGAAAGAAGCGCCGCGCCGGCGATCACGGCGGGGTCCAGTTGGGCAAGCGCGGCGAAGTCGCTCCACGTGACGTTGTGCGCCAACCAGAGCAGGGCGGCGAGGGAGAGGCCGTAACGCAGAAGGTTCGCGGCAAGTTGGAGCGACGGGCGGCGAGCCACGGCGCGTTGATGTCAAACGCAGGGCGATCCGCAACGTGGAACCCGTGGCCGCGAAATTTGCATCGCCATGTTTCGCCGGGTCGCAACAAGGGCATTTCGCGAATGCACCCTGACGAATACCGCAAGCTCGCCGAAACGGAGGACCGGATGTGGTATTCGCGCGCGCTGAACCGACGCGGACTGCACTGGCTGGATCGGCTGGCGCCGGCCGGGCCGCTGAGCGTGCTCGATGCCGGTTGTGGGACGGGCGGGTTTATCCGCCACGTGCAGGCGGCGGGTCGGCCGTGGGAGATCACCGGTTTGGATTTTTCGGCGCAGGCCTGTGCGCTGGCGGGTGAGCGGACGAACGCGCGGATCGTGGAAGGGTCGATCCTGGAGCTGCCGTTTGCCAACGGTGAGTTCGACGCGGTCGCGGCGCTCGACGTGATTTGTCAGGTGGAGGACGGCGGAAAGGCGTTGCGGGAGGTGGCGCGATGCGTGCGTCCGGGCGGGCCGGTGCTGGTCAACGTGCCGGCGTATCGCTGGTTGTGGTCGTATCACGACAATCAGTGCGAAACGAAGCATCGCTACACGCGCGGCGAGTTGCAGGCGTTGTGTGCTGCGGCGGGTTTGCGCGTGATGTTCGCGACTTATGCCAACTTCGCGACGCTGCCGCTTCTCGTCGGAAGGAGGAAAATTTTCCGGCCGAGAAATCCGACGAGTGACGTGCGATTGCTTCCCGCGCCGATCGAGGCGGTGCTGCGCGGAATCACGCACATCGAGCAGGCGTGGACGGGCCGCGGCTGGCCGCTGCCCGCGGGAAGTTCGGTGTTCGTGGCGGCGATAAAAGAACGCTGAAGCGTCGCGGCGGGCGGGTGAGGTTTGCGGTCACCGGAGTGACTTTCGGGGTGCGCCTCGCCGGTTGACTCGCGCGGAGCGTGGCGCGTGGTTTTGGGTATGCATGCTTCCTTCCTCCGGGTCGTGGCAACAGGATTGGGCGTAGCGTGGTTCGCGGGCGCACTGACGGGTGCGACGGCGGACGAACAGGTGCGAGAAGGGTGGTTTGTCTTCGCGCCGACCAACACGGCCGAGGCCGGTGCGATCGGCATGGCAGACTGGTTGGACGCCCCGGCAGGCCGGCATGGGTTTGCGACGATGCAGGGCGACCGGATTGTTTTTGAAGACGGCACGCCGGCGATTTTCTGGGGGACGAATAACAACAACCAACATGTCGCGCCCTCTCGCGAGGAAGCGGAACGTCGCGCGGCGTGGTGCGCGAAGTTCGGCATCAACGCGGTGCGGTTTCACAAGTTTATCTGGCCGGGCGAGGGGATCGGCTCGCGCGAGCGCTCGACGGAGTTCGTGCCGGAGTTGTTGGAGCGGATGGATTACTATGTCGCGGCACTGCAGCGCGCGGGCGTGTATCAGGCGTGGTCACATATCTTCGGTCACCGTCCGCAGCCCGGAGATCGCAACCGGCTGCTCGCCTACGACGAAGTGAAGGGCGGCGGCGGACCGCCGTTTCTCGCGGGATCGACTTACGGCATCGTGAATCTTTTCGACGACCTGCAGGCGTTGAACATCGAGGTGACGATCAACCTGCTCGAGCACGTGAATCCGCACACGGGCCGGCGCTATGCGGATGATCCGGGGCTGGTGATGATCGAGCTGCAGAACGAGGACAACGCGTGGTGGACGGCGGGCGAGCAGCTCAAGACGATGCCGACCTATCGCGCGAAGCTCGCGGAGCAGTTCAGCGTGTGGTTGAAAAACAAATACGGCTCGCACGAAGCGCTGGTGGCGGCGTGGGGACCGCAGGGCATCGATCTCTGGCCCGAGTGGCAGACGGGCGAGCATTTGGATCGTGGAAACATTTTTCCGGTGCCGGACCGCCGCTACTATCAGCCTGACGTGGTGGCGAAATCGCCGTCGCGGCAGCGCCTGCTCGATGCGGCGCGATTTTTGCACGAGTGCCAGGACGCGTTCTACCAGAAGTTCGTCGCGGCGATTCGGGCGACGGGTTATCGCGGGTTGATAGCGGGGAGCTGCTGGAAGGCGGGCGACGGCTTGCCGCATTACTACAATCTGCTCGCCGATGGGCGTGCGGGCGTGATCGACCGGCACAATTATTTCGGCGGTGCGGGCCACAAGCTGGCCGACGGCATGCGCGTGGGCGACATGCGCAGCATGCTGGCGCGCGCGGATCTCGGGCTGCTCGGCGTGGGGCTTACGCAGGTGAAGGGGCGGCCGTTTTCGTTTTCGGAGTGGACGAGCATGTCGCCGAATCCGTGGATCGCGGAGGGCCCGCCGGTCGTCGCGTTTTACGGGATGGGCCTGCAGGGCTGGGACATGTCGTTTCACTTCGCGGCGAACATCGCCGGCTTCAGCCGGGCGCTCGAGGCTCCGAATGTTTACAACACGAACAGCCCGACGCAGGTGGGCTCGTTCCCGATTTTGGCGCGTGCGCTTTATCGCGGCGACGTGAAGGCGGGCGAGCCGGTGCTGCCGCGCCGGCGATTGAGTCTGGCGAATCTCGAACGCGGCGAAATCGGGTTCGAGGAGCGGACGTTTACCCAGGGCGATGCGAACCGGCTCGACGGGACCATGCCGGCGGATGCGCTGTCGATCGGGCGCGTCGAGCTGGAGTTCACCGAAGAATTCGTGGCGGAGAAAATTGCGTCGCCGGACTTGAAGCAGTGGCGCGAGGGCAGCCGGGTGAAGTCGAATACCGGCCAACTCACGCGTGATCTCGCGAACGGGGGAAGTTTTTCCGTGGATACGGCGGGCACGAAAGGCGTCGTGGGATTTGCGTCGGGAAAGACGCATGAGCTCGGCGACGTCGCATTCAAGGTGGAGTCGGAGTTCGCGGTGGCGTTGCTGACGAGCCGCGATCGCGATCGTGATCTGGCGAACTGTCGGTCGGCGCTGCTGGTGGTGCTGGCGCGGGCGGAAAACACCGGTCAGCGTTACAGTGCCGATCAAAAAGTGTTGGAGAAGGTGGGCGGGCGACCGCTGTTGCTGGAAGGCGTGAAGTTGGCGATCGAGTGGCCGCGGCTGGCGGGTGCGACCTTGCACGTGCTCGATCACGACGGATTGCGCACGGGCCGCACGGTCGCGATCGATGCGGCGCAAGCGGAGATCGATAGCGGGCGCGATCGCGCGATTTATTACGAGATCGTCTGGGAGTGAGGCGCGAAGTCGAGGTGATGGAGGTCGCGCGGTCGGTGTGCGACGGACGGCAAGCTCGTTCGTGGCGGCGTGCGCCGCACGGACGGGTCAGTCGTCGATCTTGGATTTGCGCAACGCGGACAGGTTGGCCGCGTCGTGCAGACGCTTCATCTCGCTCTCGGTGAGAGCGCGATTGAAGACGGCGAGTCCGGCGAACCGGCCACGCGTGGCGGCGCCTTCGGGAAAAATCGAACCGCCGGCGTAGCGTGCGCCGACGATGAAGTCGGAGCCGCCGAGCGGCTTCGAGGCGGCGTGCTGCACAGGGTCGTAGGAAAAGATGCCGCGGCCGTGATAATACGGGTTCAGCCCGCGGGAGCCGCCGTTCGGTCCCTCGTGAGTGAAGTAGCGATCCGTGCGGTTGTGCGCGACGGGATCGAGTTCGTGGCGGTCGAGCACGCCGTTGATATACGCCTTGAGCCACTTGCCGTCGTAGGTGAAGCCGAGCGTCACCCATTCCTCTTCGGGCACTTCTTGTCGGGAGACGGCGTAGTCGGCGCACCAGGGGAAGGCGCTGCCGTCGGCGCGACGGGTGACTCCGCCCTCGCTCGAAATGTGAGGCACGAGTTTTCGCGGTCCGCCGTAGGCCGGCATGTTGAGCAGGAGCGCGTATTGACGCGTGCCGCTGTCGTCGCCGTGGCCTTTGCCTTCGCTCCACATGCCGGCGATGGTTTTGCTCACCTCGAGATCCTTCAGGCGCACGACGGCAAACATGCTGACCTGCGCCTGCGCCCCCGAGATGTTGAGGTCGCGCGTCTGCGCGTAGGGGATTTTGAAGAACCGGCTGCCGTCGAGTTCCGCCGCGTAACCGGAGAAGGACCCGCCCGGCACGCGCGGAATCGGTCCCCCGACTTCGAGCAGTGGGTGGGGCTGGAGCGTGCCCTGCGAACGGCGGGGTTGTCCGGCCGGTTCGCCAAACGTCCAAAACGCAACCAAGCCGGGCGTTTGTTCAATTACGGCGGCGTTGCCCGGCGTGGCGCGCTTGGTGGTTGAACAGCCCGGGAGCAGGATGGCGGCGAGGCCGGCGCAGAAGAAAAAGAGACAACGAGGGGCGATGCGGTGCATGTTCGCCAAGCGAACTCCGCGGGTCGAGGATTGCCAGCGAGGCCGCATTCAAGCCCATGAATGGGCGAGGTGGAAAAGCGGGGCGCGGCGGGACGACGGAGGCGCAGGGGCGGTCGTGGTCGTCTCAAACGATCAGTCGGACCGCAGCGACTCGGTGGGGTTGACGTTGGCGGCTCGGCGGGCGGGGGCGGCGCAGGCGATCAATGCGGCGAGGAGGAGCAGGATTCCGCTGACGGCGTAGGTGAGAAGATCGCTGGCGGTGATGCCGAACAGTTGGGAGCTGAGCGCGCGGCTGCCGAGCCAGGCGCCGGCGAGGCCGATGAGCACGCCGGGCAACGCGACGGCGAGGCCGCGTCCGATGACGTTGCGCAGGACGTCCGCGCGCTGCGCGCCGAGCGCCATGCGAATGCCGATCTCGCGCGTGCGCTGGCCGACGAGACAGGAGAGCACGCCGTAGATGCCGATGGTCGCCAGCAGCAGCGCGGTGGCGGCGAAGAAGACGAACAGGCCCATGTTGAAGCGGCGTTCGGAGGAGAAGTTGGCGATGCGCGTGGACATCAGTTCGACGTCGAAGATCGGCTCGTCCGGGGCGACCTCGCGGATGGCGGAGCGGAGCGAGGCGATGAGGCCGAGCGGGTCCTGTTGGGTGCGGACGACGAGGTGCAGGGCGATCGTGGCGGGCCATTGCGAGAGCAGTGTGTAGTATTCGACCTGCTCGCCGCGTTCGGCGCCCATTTGCAGGGTGTTGCCGACGACGCCGACGATACGCATCTGCGCGAGCTTCATATCGATATTTCCGATCCGGAAGGTCTTCCCGATCGGATCTTCGTCGGGCCAGAACAGCTCGGCCATCCTGCGGCTGATCACGACGTCGACGACGAAGTCGGCGTAGATCGTCTCGAGCGATTCCATGGTGATGGCGGCGTCGGGGATCGGCGCGCGCGGTTCGCGTCCGTCGAAGAGCGAGCCGCGCAGGAGCGGGATTCCCACCGCCTTGAAATAGTCGGGGGTGACGACGTGCAGGTTGGTGCTGGGAAATTTGCCGGGTTCGGGCGGCGGCTGGTCGTCGCGGTAGAACGTGTTGCTCGAGATATTCCAGGTGAAAGGAAGCGAGGAGCAGAAGGCGGCGGATTCGACGCCGGGGACGCGGCGCACCCGTTCGAGCAAAGTCTCGTGGTGGCGCACGAACGCCGCGGCGTTGCTCATGATCGTGGCGGACGGCGGATTGGCCACGCGGAGCGTCAGCACCTGCTCGGGCTGCAATCCGGTGGGGAGGGCGGTCAGTTGGTGCAGGCTGCGGATCAGCAAACCGGCGCCGACGAGGATCATGACGGCGAGCGCGACCTGCACGAACACGAGGGCGTCGGCGAGATGGAATTTCCCGAAGAACGTGCGCACGGTCGGGCGGGTGTTTTTCAGGGCGTCGTTGGGATTCGAGTGCGAAAGCTGCCACGCGGGAGCGAGGCCGAAGGCGAGACCGGTGCAGAGCGTCAGCCCCGCGGCGAAGAGCCAGAAGGTGTAGTCGAAGCCGTTTGTGCCCTCCATGAGCGCGCGCATTTCCCAGGGCGCGAGCCGGGCCACAAATTCGTAGCCATAGCGGCCGGCGAGCATGCCGAGGATGCCGCCGGCGGCGGCGAGCAGCAGGCTTTCGGTGAGGAGTTGTTGAAACAGATCGCGGCGGCTCGCGCCGAGCGCGGTGCGGATCGCCATCTCGCGCGCGCGGGCGAAGGAGCGGGCGAGGAGCATGTTGGCGACGTTGACGCACGCGATCAGGAGGAGCATCGCGACGGCGCCGAGCAGGAGGTAGAGGCGGGTGGTGGCGTCGCCGGCGAGGCGCTCGCGCAGGGGCATCATGGCGATGCCGACGCCGGCGTTGGATTGGGGATATTCCTGTTCGAGACGCTGGGCGATGGCGGTGAGCTGGGCGCGCGCGGTTTCGATCGTGGCGCCCGGTTTGAGGCGGCCGAGGACGTGGGTGCCGTTGTGATTGCCGCGTTCGCGCATGAACTCGCGGTCGACGACGGGCTCGATGGGCACAAAGGCATCGGCGGCGCGGTGAAAGCGAAAGTCCGGCGGAAGGATGCCGGCGACGGTGGTGGCGACGTCGTCGAGCAGGACAGTTTGGCCGACGAGATCGGGCTGGCCGTTGAAGAAACGCCGCCACGCCGCGTAGGTGAGCCAGGCGACGGGGGCGGCGCCGACGCGGTCGTCGTCGGCGTGAAGCTCACGTCCGAGGTGAGGCCGGACACCGAGGACGGAGAAGAAATCCCGCGAGGCTTGGATGAGGGTGATTTGTTCGGCGGCGTTGGGGGTTTTGAGTTTCGCGCCGGCGGTGCGGTAGATGGCGAGGCCGGAGAAGGCGTCCTGGCCGGCGAGCCAGTCTTGGAAATTTGGATACGACACGCTCATGTCGGAGTGCTGGCTGGAGCGTTCCGAGACGTGAACGAGCCGGTCGGCGTCGGGATAGGGCAGGTCGCGCAGGAGGGTGTTGTTGACCAGATTGAAGATGGCGGTGTTGGCGCCGATGCCCAAGGCGAGGGTGAGGACGACGAGGGAGGTAAACCCGGGAGATTTACGGAGCAGACGCAGGGCGAGACGGACGTGGTGCATGCGTAAGCGAATACACGGCAGCGTCGCGCGAAGTTGCGGCGGGCCGCGGGATTTTTCGGACCGCGGGGCGTGAGCGTCCAATCAAGTCGCCTGCGAGCAGGAGCCTATACCAGGCGTCCGGTAGGCTCTCGACGGCCTGGGCTTGCGCGGCGAGGGCACCGCGCCTCCAAGGGCAAGCGAGATGCGCTAAGGGCGGGTGCGTTCGGAGATGCCGAAGACGGTGAACTCCGCGACGCCGGGCTGGATTCCGGGCGGGTGGCCGAGGATCACGAGGCGTGCGCGTGTCGCCGAAACGGGCGTGCATTCGCGATAGTCGATCAGGAGGTCGTCGGTGTTTCCGCTGCGGTCGATGATCGTGGTCCAGACGTCGGGCGAGGTTTCGGCTTCGATGCGGTAGCGGAAGGCGCCGGCGTTTTTGCCGGAAGTCGTGTCGAGGCCGACGTCGCGCCACGCGATGCGCGCGGCGTGGACGGTGGCGCGCGTGGAGAAGTGCGCGGTCAGGGTGGGTTGGGCGTCGTCGTCGGCGGGCAGCCACCAGGTGGTGAGGGCGTTGTCGGCGGCGAGGCGGCCGGAGGTGTTGGGCGCGTTCGAACTGGCGAAGTTGGGTTCGCTTTCGTTGAGCGGCAGCCATTCCTCGGCGGGAGCGGAGCCGGGCAGCGGTTGCGGGGTGGAGGTGGCGTGTGGGACGTGGAGGTCTCCGTTTTCGTCGAACGTGGCGAGGTCGAGCCCGAGGCGGCGTTCGAACCCGTGGGCGACGCAGGCGAAAACGGTATAGAAAACCCAAAGCCGGTCGTGCGGGCCGCGGACGATGCAACCGTGCGCGGTGCCGGTGACGAGGCCCTCGGTGGTGCGGAAGATTGGGTTACGTTTTTGGGGCTTGAACGGCCCGAGTGGCGAATCGCCGACATATGCGCCCATCGTGTAGGTGCGATACTGGGTGCCGCCGGCGGAGTAGGTGAGGTAGTAGCGGCCGTTTTCCTTGATCATCCACGCGCCCTCCATCCAGCCGGTGTTGGGGTTTTGGTTGGAGCTACCGACGCGTTCGAACGCGTAGGTGTCGGGAAGGAACGGGATCAGTTCCTTCGGTTCGCTGATGACCTTCGTGGGATTTTCGGAATCGAGTTCGACGCCCCAGATGCCGGAGTTGGGGGTGCAACCCCAGTAGTAGAACAGCCGGCCGTCATCGGAGAACAGCATGGGATCGATGTGCGGCGGGAGTCCGTCGCGCTCGGGCATCTCCATTTTTCCGATCGAGACGAACGGTCCGAGTGGAGTCGGGCCGGCGTAGATGTCGGAGTGCGATGCCATCAGGAGGAAGCGGCCGCGGTGTTCGACGATGGTCGGGGCGTAGCCGATGTCGCGAACGTTGAGCGGATGATGTTCCCACGTGCGGCCCTCGTCGGCGCTCACCCAAGCCATGTCGACGGAGGGGTAGAGATACCATTTGCCGTCGTGCCAGAGCGCGGAAGGATCGGCGAGTTCGCGATATTGTTGCGTGGTTTCGGCGAGCCAGAGTCCGGCGGGTTGGTTGGGCTGGCCGGGGGCGACGTCGCGCACGAGTCGGCCGATGGGATAATTGGGCAGCGGGAGCGGGTTGATGCGACGCGTGGGCGCGGTCGCTTCGGCGAGAGAGAGTGCGGACAAGCTGCAGAACAACAAGGCGGCCGCGGGGGTAGAGAGGCGCTTGATCATTGAAGGAAACGAATCGGTTCGCCTCTCCACGGGGCAAGGTTTTTCGCGCGTTGGAGCAACGCGTCGCGTCGGCTAGCGACTCATGCGTCCGACGAGATGGCCGAGCACACCGATGGCGCGCTCGATGCGCTCGTTCCAAGCGTAGCCGGCGTTCAGACGGATGTAATTTCGAAAGCCGTTCTCAGGCGAGAACAGCGGTCCCGGCGCGATGCTGATGCCGGCCCGACGTGCTTCGTTGGCGAGTGCGAGCGAGTCGACGTTGGGCGGCAGTTCACACCAGAGCAGGAAGCTGCCGCGGGGTTGGGACAAGCCGGTGCCGGCGGGGAAGGTTTCGGCGACGGCGAGCCGCATTCGCTCGACTTGGTGGCGATAGGCTTGGCGCACGGAGCGCAGGTAGCGTTCGTAGCCGCCGTTGCGGAGGAATTCGGCGATCGCGAGCGTGGGCAGCGTCGGGCAGCCGAGCGTGGTGACGTGTTTTAACGTCACGATGCGAGAATGCCATCGGCCGCCGGCGACGTAGCCGATGCGGTAGCCGGGAGCGAGCACCTTGGAAAACGAGCCGCAGAGGATGACGCGTTCGTCTGTATCGAAAGCTTTGAGACAGGGCGGCCGCACCCCCTCGTGTTGAAGATCGCCATACGCGTCGTCTTCGATCAGCGGGATGTCGCGCTCGGCGAGCAGGGCGACGAGTTCGCGTTTGCGTTCGTCGGGCATGAGGAAGCCGACGGGGTTTTGAAAATTTGGATTGGAGACGCAGGCGGCCACGCGGGTGCGTCGGAGCGCCGCGCGGAGATGATCGAGGTCCATGCCGTGGGCGCTATCGACGGGGATCGGCAGCGCCTTCAGCCGCATTTCGCGCAGCATGCGTGCGAGTCCGAAATAGGTCGGAGACTCGACCGCGACGGTGTCGCCGGGCGAGCACGTGGCGCGCAGCGCGAGCGAAAGCGCCTCGGTGCCGCCGATGGTGACGAGGACGTCGTCGGTTTTGAGCGCGCCGCCCCACGTGAGGGAACGCCGGGCGATTTCGCGGCGCAGGTTTTCCGAGCCGGGCGGCATGTCGTAGGTGTTGCCCGCGGAGCGCGACGTGCGTGCGATCGAGGCCATGGTGCGCGCGAGCTTGGCGCCGGGCAGCAGCTCGCCGCCGGGCACGGCGCCGCCGAGAGGCACGAGGTCGGAGGCGCCGAAATCCGCGAGCAGCGAGGCGAACGGATCGGTGTGGGAGAAATCGGTGATCTTGAATTTGCCCGACGGGCCACGGGGCGGCGGTAGTTCGGCGCGATGGACGCGCACGAAGAAACCGGATTTCGGGCGGGCTTCGACGAGGCCGCGGGTTTCGAGGGTCGCATACGCCTGCAACGCGGTGGGAACGCTGACGCGTTGTTGCGCGCTCAGTTGGCGGACCGACGGCATGCGATCGCCGGGACGAAGCGCGCGTTGTTTGATCATGCGCTCGAGCAGCGTGGCGAGCTGCAGGTAGATCGGGGCATCGCCTTCCTGGGTTGCGAAGCGAGTGCGTCGGTGGGGAAGGCGGGAGCGCGGCGATGCGGCAACGTGAGTCTGCTCCACCATGGCTTTCGAGGATAGCGGCGAAGGGTGGACCTGCACAGTCACAGTGCCGGGTAAAACGAACTTATACAGTCGGGCGTCGTGCGATCTGTTCAGGGTGGGAACTCACGCACCTGTCGCTGCCGGGAAAGCGCCGCACGCGCTAAGGTGGAGCCATGCACTTGGCATCGTCGACTTCGTCAAACTTTTCGCGCGCGTTGTCATCGAAAATAGCGCCGCGGCAAAGAACGAGGCGTGGGGCGGCGAGTGCTTCACGATTGTGGGAGGCGCTGCGACATGGCTGGAGGAAAGTGGAAGGGTTTCTCGTGGACTATTACCGCGCGTGCGGGGTGGTGGCGACGGAGGAGGCGCCGGAGATTTCCGTGCGGAGTGTTTTTCTTAGAGCGGGAGAAATTCTGACGCTCGAGGGGATGCAACGGTGGAAGATCCTCGAAGTAAGGAGCGGCGAGATGTGGCTCACGCAAACACCGGCCGAGAACGATCTGCTGCTTGGCGCGGGGGATCGGTTTGAGCTGGGGGAAGCGTTTCCGGTGGTGATCGAAGCGTTGGGCGCGGCGGAGATCGTGCTGCGCGGGTAACAGCGTTTGGAACGAAAAGCGCCAGGGCTTGCGGCCCTGGCGCGATGATCAATTGTATCCCGTTATCGGGCTACACGGACTCGGTTAGAACGAGAACGTGTTCGTGACCTGCCAGGACATGCCCTCGGTGATGCGCTGGGCGGCGATGACGCCGTCGGGATTGACGGAGATCGGAGTGAGTCCCGTCGATTCGCCGACGTTGCGCAGGTTGAGCTGAATGCGCCAACGGATGTCCTTGGTGAGATCGCGCTGGTAGCCGACCCACAAGTCGAGGTGGTCTTCCGTTTCGCCGTAGATCGGTTTCTGCACGTCGAGGCCGCTGAGGTCGCTCTTCAGGCCGTAGCCGAGGATCTGTTTGTCCTCCCAACGGTAGGCCCCGCCGATGTTGAAGCCTTTGAAGGCGCCTTCGTTGAAGGTGTAGTTGGTGATCGCGCTGAAACGCCACGGCCGCATTTCAGGAACGAGGAAGCCGATCGATTCCTTCTGAAACTCCACGGCGGAGATGATGTTGTCCTCATAGTAGCGGCGGATGGTGTTGTCGCCGCCCCACCACAGACGGATGTCGCCGGCGGGCCCTTGGAGGCGCGACCATTGCTGATCGATGTAGTCGAGCATGGCCTTGCCGAGGCTCTCGCGGTAGGCGTTGGTTTTCGCGGCGTTGATCTGGAGGTTCCAGTTGGGCGTGGGCGTCCAGTTCACCTCGATTTCGTAACCCTCGGACGTGTTGTCGATGGTGCCGTTGGGGCTGATGCCGTTGATCTGGCCGTTGTTTTGCGAGGAGAAGCCAGTGGTGTAGGTGCCGACGGTGAAGCCGCTGGCGCGGGCGGCGTCGATGAGCGGCTGGATGTTGCCGCTGGACTTGTAGCTGGCGTAGGCGGCCTTGAGCGCGGCGACGTCGGCGTTGATCGCGTAGTTCGTGAAGAACTGCTGATCCATGCCTTCGAACCAGGCGTCGATCGCGGCGGTTTGCGCGAGCGTGCTTGGGTGGTTCTTGAACGCGTCGGTGGTCGGCGCGTAGTCGGGATTGCCGCCGTCGCCCGTGGCGTCGATGCCGGCCCAGTTCCAGTGCCAGGACTGGTTCGGATCGAGGCCTTCGCGGCCGAAGAGATACATCAGCGCGTTGGCGGTGCCCCAGGCTTCGAGTTGGTAGAGGTAGTATTGATTGCCGCCGAGGATGGAGGAGCCGCCGGGGAGGTTGGCGTTCTTCACCTTGGTCTCGTATTTGCCGACCTTGATGGAGAGCGTGTCGTCGAGGAGGCTGACGACGATGCCGTAGTCCTTGCTCTCGGCGGAGGGATTATCGAGCGGTTCGCCGTCGTAGTTGTAGCGGGCTTCGACGCGGTTGTTTTCGCCGTGGTTGTAGTAGGCGCTGATGCCGGAGAGGACCGGCGCTTTTTCGAGCCAGGATCTCGGCATATGGGCGACGACGCCCCACGACTTGGTGCGTCCGGTATTTTCGAGGACTTTTTCGGTTTCGCCGACCTTCGTGGCGGAGATACCGGTGGCGTCCTTCGTCGCGGTGGCGGTGTAGGTGCGCAGGGTGTCCTCACGCCAGCCGACCGTTGGCACGATGTTGCCGCCGAAGAGATGGCCCTGCCAGACGAGGCCCTTAGACTCGACGATCTGATCGGTCACGCCGAAGTTGGTGACGAGTTGGGCGAAGTCGCCGGCATCGGCGTTGAGGATGTCGACGGAGGCGGTGGTGCGACCGGTGTAGTTGAACGGATTGTCCGCCTGCACGCCGAGGCCGCCGAGGAAGTTGACCCACGGCGCGCCGGGGTCGACGTAGGCGGGCGAGGACGGATCGCGCGACGGCAGCCATTCCGTCTTGAAGTAGTCGACCGAGTAGGTGCCGGACGGATTGTAGTAGGTCTGGATCGGGCCGAGATTGAGCCCGCTGGCCGAGGTGCGATCCCACAACGGTCCGCTGAGGTAGATGATCGGCGTGATGCCGCGGGTCGCTCCGGTGAGGCTGGTGTCGGCACCCGAGACCGAGAGGCCCAGCGCCCAATCGTAGGGTGTGGCGCTCGGCGCCCACTGGGTTTTTTCCTCGTGGCGCTCTTCGCGCGAGAGGAGTCCGGTGAACAAGTGCCGGCCGAGGATGCGTTCGAGCAGCGAGCCGCGCCGGATGAAATCCTGCGCGCGCACTTCGCCGAACGCGGTCAGCCGGTAATTTTCGCGTTCGCGGTCGGTGCGGTCGTTGTTGCTGAAGCTGCCCGCGGTGAAGGCGGCGCCGGCGTTGGGATTCGCGTAGGGCTGCGACGCCGTGGGCGTGAATCCAATCGCCTGATATGTGCTCGTATCGAGGATGCCGTTTTCCGGGTCGACCTCGCCGGTGTCGGTCGTTCGCTGGTATTGGGTGAGCTGGTTTTGGAGATTCTTGTTGATGTCGATCGAGATATACGGGCGGCTCCAGGTCGCGCCGGTGCGCCACTCGGAGTAGCTTTGCTTGTCGTAGACGAGTTCCACGCCGAGGCGGTTCTCGAGGAAGGTCTGGGCGATGGAGAGGTTGGCGGCGTCCCACTTCTGGTGCTCGCGCTTGTTGTCGCCGTCGATCAGGTGATTGTAGAAATCGAAGATCGTGGGATCGGTGAGCGACTGGTCCTTGTAGTAGCCGCGGGTGGCGAGAGGATAGCGCGAGGGGACACCTTCGACTTCGTCGATTTTGTCGATGGAGAGCGCGTAGGTGTTCAGGCCGCCGACGCGGAGAGGCGAGCCGTAGGGGATGTCGATGGCGTTATCGATGCCGCCGGAGGCATCGAGCGCACCGGGGTATTCGCGCGGGGCCTGGCGTGAAACGAAGAACGGCCGGGAGTCACCATTCATGAACCAGAAGCCGATGCCGCCGTTGTTGAGCGGACCGCCGTCGATGCCGGTCACGCCCGGCTGGTAGGGCAGGGGGTTGCGCACGGTGTCGGCGACGCTGGCGAGCGAGCCGCGGGAGGCATCGCCGCCGCCGCCCTGGCTCCAGAGGAACATGTCGTAGACGCGTTTGCCGAAGCCGATCTTGTCCCGGACGCCGTCCCCCGCGGGATCTTCAAACCAGAGCGTGATTCCGTCTTCGGGCGGAAGCATGCGGGGTCGGTTGGCCTTGATGCGCGCGTTTTCGTAGTTCGCGCGGATGGTGAGCCGGCCGGCCCAGGAGTCGGGAAGCACCTGCGGCTGGAAGGTGGCGGTGACGTAGCCGCGGCGATCGTCGTTGAACGCTGGTTCCTGCCGGAACTTCTGATCGTTGACGAGGCCGGCGGCGCGGATGGCGAGCACGTCGTCGACGAGTTCGAGGTTGTAATCGGCGACCCAGCGGAGGGAACCGTATTTGCTCACCTGGTTCTCGACGCGGCCGGCGTTACCGTCGAAGCGAGCGGCGATGGTATTGGCGTTGATGATACCCGCGGGGCTGCCGACGCCGAAGAGGATCGAGTTCGGCCCGCGCTGGATTTCGACGCGGTCGGTGTTGTAGCTGTCCCACGGGATGTCCGTGAGCATGAAGTTACGGGTGTTGTCGGCTGTATCCAGACCGCGGACACGCGTGTTGTTGCTGGGCGAGAGCAGCGCGCCGCGGTCGCTGACACCCTGCGAATTGCCGAAACCGCCCCAGTTGCCGAACAGACCGCCGACTTCCGTGCTGGTGGTGTAGGTGAGGAGATCGAGGTTGTTGTTCGAGCCGGTGTCGCGGAGGAACTGCGACGTCACCACGCTGAGCGGGGAGGCGATGTCGCGGAGGTCGGTTTTCACGCGCGAGCCCGCCAAGGTGGAGGTGGCTCGATAGCTGCCGGTGTCCTCGGTGGATTCGACGACAAACGGCGAAAGGACAATGACCTCATCGCTCTCGTCCGGCGGCGGGTTCGATGGGGTGGCCTGAGCGAACGAACGACCGGAAAAAAGTGCCAGCGTCGCGAGGGACGCGAGCACGAGTCTGGGCGTGTGAGTAGTGTTCATGGTTTACTTCTTTTGGGTCAGCTACGCGCGTCCGGAAGGGCGCGCGAAAGGGGTGGCCGCCTCCGGGCTGAACGACGGCTCGGCGGACTCGCACGCGGCCGTCGCACTTCCGCGGAAAGTGCAAATCGCCGGTGCGGCGGGCAGGGCCGCCGGAAGACACACCGGATCGAATGAAGCAGGACGGGGCAGCTTCATAAGGGGTAATCGGGGTAGGTTACCGGTGAGACAACGTTCCTGACGCCGGTATCCATCTTGTGTCATAAAGGAAAAGGCAAATTACTTCCGACACTCCGGATGAAAAAATGCCGCCGAATGAGCCCGATCCGGCGGGCTTATGAGGTTAGGCGCGAGCGTGAGGGCCGCGTCCGAGCTCGCGCCGCGGGGCGTTGCCCGCACGCTGCGTGCGCATGAAAATCAATTCCGCTGAATTCAAGGCGAGCGCGACGGAGTTGCGCGCGTGCCCGGCGTGGCCGTGGCCGGAGTTCGCGCTGATCGGGCGGTCGAATGTCGGGAAGTCGTCGTTGATCAACGTCATCGCGGGGCGACGCGATCTGGCGCGGGTGTCGGCGACGCCGGGAAAGACGCGGCTGATGAATTTCTACCTGATCAACGGACGGTGGTCGCTCGTCGACCTGCCGGGTTACGGTTATGCGAAAGTCGGGCAGCAGCAGCGGGTGGACTTCAATGAAGCGGTGGCCGATTACCTGGCGAACCGGCCGAATCTGCGGAGGGCGTTCGTGCTGATCGATTCGCGGCTGGAGCCGCAGGCGATCGACCTGGATTTCCTGCGTTGGCTGGAAGGCACGGACGTGGACTACGCGATTGTTTTCACCAAAGCGGACAAGCAATCCGTGTCGCAAACGCGCGAAAGGATCGCGGGATTTCGGCGCGCGATGAACGCCTGGAGGGCGGAGCTGCCGCCGATGATCACGACTTCGGCGAAAACCGGGATCGGCCGCGGGGAGGTTTTCGCCGAGATCGGTGCCGCGCTGGACGAATGAAGAGGCGCGCCAAGCCGGTCGGCGGGGGGAATCAGGGCGCGCGAAGGGCGCTGGGAACTTCGATTTCGAGCCGGAAGCTGCCGTGACGCGAGGACGTGTTCTTCACCTCCACGTCCCACTTTCCCTGCGTATCCGAGGAAATGTTACTGGTGGCAAAGGTGTCGCCCTGTTCGGAGGACGACGTGGTGACGCGGATGCGGGAGCCTCCTTGGTGTCGAAAGGTTTCCAAGGCCGGCCGGAAACCCGAGGCGTCGACGCGGAGGAAGATGAGGCGGGAGACGTCCCGGACCTGGACCGAGTGGATGAACTTCTCATTCGGCGCGAGGGTGCTCTGGGAGATCATGTGATAATACACAGCGCCCAGCTCTTTTTCGGTTTCGGCGAGGAAACCGAGGGAGTAGCCGCCGGTTTGGTCGGGTTTCCGCGAGATGACGTAGAAGAAGTATCGGGCGGGACGATCGAAGACCAATTCGACTTCGAAGCCGTCGGGACCGGCGCGAACGGGTTCCACGCCATCGCCGCGATCGATGTAGAGCGAAAGGTGGGCATGTGGGTCGGGCTTGCCCGATGGCTCGCCGATGAGGCCAACGAGGAGGCGGTCGCCGGCGTTGCCGCGATACGAGTATCGCTCAAAGTAGCGGCCGTCGGGCCAGCGAGGTGATTGGGGCCGCAACTGATGTTGAAATTTCGTCCAGCCTTCGCGCGGGGGCTTGGCACTGGCGGGGTGGTTCGCGGCGGCAGCCGGAAGGGCGAAAAGGAATGCGGTGATGAAAGCGGAAAGGAGGCAGCGCATGGAAGCGGGAGGGAGGAAGCTTGGTTGAAGTCTCGCGGCCAAGCCAAGTCTCCGACGCGTTCTCCTGAATTACGGCGCGGCGAGGGAAGGGGAGCGCCCTTTCGTCCCTCGCGTCGCAGAAGACCGAGAGCATGCCGATCCTGCCGGACAACGAACGAGGCCGGGCCGAACGAGCGACGCTCAACCGCCCTCTGTGTGACGGCCGCCTAATTTACGGGCGCACCGCTTGCGCATAACCCGGGTGTTGTCCGACGGCGACGCCGCGAAACAAGGATCGCCGCGAGTGCGAGGGCCGCGCCGCCGAACGCATAGGTCGATGGCTCCGGGACAGGATAGAAATCGACGCGATCGGCGAACCGGACGGTGGCTTGGTTGAAACTCGCACTGCCGTAGGCTTCGCCGATGTGGGGGACATCGAAAACGCGGTGCTCTGACGCCGAAGGCTTCTAGCGGCGATAAGATTCGCAATATAATGAGACAAAGTCTCAGTCGCTATTGACGTGAGAACGTGTCTCAGGATCAGATTCTCGGGTAATGATTTCGGCCCGCTCTCTTTATCGCGTCCTAGCAATCTGCCTGATGGCAGCGTGCGGTCTCCAAGCCCAGTCTGAGGCGCAGTCCGAATTGGTGTTCTTGGATTCGATGGTCGTCACCGCGTCGGGCTTCACCCAAGCGATCGACAATGCACCCGCGAGCATCTCGTTGGTGGGGCGCGAGGAGCTTCTGGAAAAGCGCGTTTCGTCCATCGCGGAAGCGATCTCCGAAATCGAAGGCGTGGACATCGGCGCGAGCGCGGGGAAGACGGGCGGGTTGAACATCAGCATCCGCGGCATGCCGTCGGACTACACCTTGATCCTGGTTGACGGACGTCGGCAGAATACGGCGGGCAACATCACCCCGAACGGTTTTGGTGAAACCTCCACGAGTTTCCTTCCGCCTCCGTCCGCGATCGAGCGGGTGGAGATCATCCGCGGTCCCATGTCGACGCTCTACGGCTCGGACGCGATGGGGGGCGTGGTCAACATCATCACCCGCAAGGTCAACACGGCTTGGGGCGGCAGCATCACGGCCGGAGGCACGCTGCAGACCGACCGCGAATTCGGCGACTCCCTCACCAGCAATATCTATCTGAGCGGTCCGCTCGTGGCCGAAAAGCTCGGCCTCACATTGCGCGGCAGCACGTTTCACCGCAGCGCGTCGGATCTCTCGTATCTCGACGCCAACGGCAATCCGCTCGAAGTCAGCAAGCGCGGCCCGAGTCCGGTCGAGGCTGACATCTTCACGTTTGGGGCGCGACTCGATCTGATCACGCATCGCGACCACGATCTCTGGCTCGACGCCGACTTCTATCGTCAAGCCTACGACAACAGCGCCAACCAGCTCGGCACGCTCGATCGGCCCGACGCGAACTCTTACAACGGCTACGGTCCCGAACTGAAATTCAACCGCGACCAGTTCACGCTCGCCCACACCTGGCGCTTCGACCTCGGCCAGCTCGATTCGAGCCTCATTCAAAACAAGACCGAGACGCTCGGTCGCACGATTCCTCCGGGCACGCCCGGCCGCACCCCGGGCAGCCCGCGGACGTTGGAAAACGAAAACCTGGTTTTCGACACCAAGGCTATTTTCAATCTCTCCGCGCACACGCTCAGCGTCGGCGGACAATATTGGGAAGCCGAGATGATCGATCTCGTCGCCCCGGCGCCCTACGAGCAGACGCAATGGGCGGTCTTCGTCGAAGACGAGTGGCGCCTCCTTTCCGACCTGCGTCTCACGCTTGGTGCGCGTCACAACGACCACAGCCAGTTTGGCGATCACCTCAATCCGCGCGCCTATCTCGTTTGGAACGCCACGCCGCGCTGGTCGTTCAAGGGCGGCGTGAGCAAAGGCTTCAAGGCGCCGCGCCTCGAGCAGATCGCCGACGGCATCACCGGTTTCACCGGCCAGGGCACGCGTCCGACGATCGGCACGCCGACGTTGAAGCCGGAGACCAGCGTCACGACCGAGTTCGGGGTCATTTACGACAACGACCAGGGTTTTCGCGCGAGCGTCACGGCCTTCAACAACGAGTTCAGCGACAAGATCGCCAACGGTCCCAACCTCCTGAACGCGACCTATGCCGCCAGCCCCAACCGGCCCGGCTCGGTCAATTACGGCAACTGGCCGCTGGTCGATTATTTTACGCAGCTCGTGAACGTCGACGAAGCCGTCACGCGAGGGTTCGAAGCCAGCCTCTACTATCGCTTCCACCAGAACTGGACCGTCACCGCCAACTACACCTACACGGAGAGCGAACAGAAGAGCGGCGCGTCGAAAGGCCAGCCGCTCTACGACACACCGCGCCACATGGTGAACGCCCGCCTGCGTTGGGCGGCGACCGGGCGGCTGAATCTCTGGCTGAGCGGAGAAGCGCGCGACGAACGTCACCGCGATCCGGATTCCGCGACGAGCACGGCGAAGGCGACCTGGGGCAACTATCGCGCCTACGCGCTCTTTCACCTGGGCGGTTCGTTTCAGTTGACGCCGCGCATCACGCTGAACGGCACGATCTATAATCTCCTCGATAAAAACTTCGTGGATTATCGTCCTTACGTGAGCGACACGCGTAACGGCACCATCGCCTATACGAATCTCTATAGCAACAACCAGGAGCCGCTCCGACTGTGGCTCACGGCGACGTATACGTTCTAAAGGTTTCTGATGTAGAAATATAGAAGAGCAAGCGTGCTCCCCGAGGCGGGGGCGCGCTTTTTTACGCGCGCTCGAGTCGCGCCGGAACACGTCGCCTGAACGTTTCGCGCCCGCCGCATTCGTATTGCATTTCTGAATACGTCTTGAATCTGCGCGCGAGATTGGCGTAGTGGCAAAACGTTTCCGCCAACTCGGCCCCCGATGCGCCAGTCGACCGCGGCAACGGGGCCACGCACCACTTCATGAAAAAACTCATTCTCTCCCTCGCCGCGCTGATCGCTTCGCTTTCGGCCGCGCGCGCCCAACTAACGCTCAGCAACTGGAGCATCACCACGGATACGCTGTCGTTCGATATTTCGGGCACCGCCACCGCCACCCAGCTCCCGGCCACCAATCTCGGCATGTTGTGGCTCGCGGCGCCGGGCAACAACACCTGGGTCAACAACCTGGATAACCCGTCGCCCGTTGTGGCGACTGGCACGATCGATGGATTCGATGTGTCCTCGTCCGGAGATCGATTCGTCTTGTCGCTCTCGGCCGCAGGCGCCTCGGTCGGATTTTTGATCGGGTTCGAAGACATGGGGCCGTCCGATCGGGTCGAGTTCGATTTCACCGACGGTCTCAACGACGAGATCAACCTCCACGTCGAGCTCACCTCGGTGGGTAAATACAATCCCGGCGATATTTCTCCCGAAGATCTCGTGCTCTACTGGGGCGGCAACCCTTACATTGGAGATACGGCATCCGCGGTCGCGCTGAACCTCGATGTCGCCGCAATCCCGGAGCCTTCCACGTATGCAGCCATCCTCGGCGGCATGGCCGGCGTGGCGGCGCTGATCGTCCGCCGCCGCAAGCAGGCCTGAGTTTCGCTCACGAAGGCGTCGCGATCAACGCGGCGCCTTTTTCGCCGCGACCGCCGCGCTCAAACGCACGAGTCGGGCAAACGGCGGGACTTCGGAGGGGCGGGGAGACCCTCGGATGACGCGCTTCGCGGGGCGGATCGGTCATTTTTCGTCGCGAGAGTGGAAAAAGATCCACTCGGATAACGGGCGATGTTGCTTGCGACCGCCACACCCCGACGGCTGTTTTGGACCCTGCAAATAGGGGGCTGGCTCGCGTTGGTGCCGCTTTTCACGGGGCTGAATTTCGCCGCGGGGACTTCACTCGAGGCGGCGATCTTCAGCGGGGTGGTGCGTCAGGCGACGGGTTTCGCGCTCACGCTCGGTTTGCGCGAAATCTACCGGCGTTGGTCGTGGTCCCAGCATGTGCCGTGGCGGCACGGGGTTCGTGCGCTGCTGCTTTCGGTTGCGGCGATGGCGCTGGACTTTCTGGTGTTCGAAGGCCTGCGTCGGGCGATGGGCGTCGAGATGAACCTTCGGCTGCCGATGCTATTGTTCGGCACCTCGCTTGGACGGGTCTGCATCTACACGGGGTGGAGCGCGCTTTATCTGGCGGTGGCGCATTTTCTCGCGCTGCGGGATCGCGAGCTCTCGCTGGCGCGGGTCGAGATCGCGGCGCGCGAAGCGGAGCTGCAGGTGCTGCGCGCGCAGTTGAATCCTCATTTTCTCTTCAACGCGCTGCACACGATCATGGCCGAGGCGGACGACGATCCGGCGCGGGTGAAGAAGATCACGCTGGGGTTGTCCGAGCTGCTGCGTTTCTCGCTGCGTCAGCGCGAACATTTCGCGCGGTTCGGCGACGAATTGGAGGCGATCGAGAACTATCTGCGGGTCGAAGGCCTGCGGTTTGAGGAGAAACTCGACTGGCAGATCGACGTGACGCCCGCGGCGCGCGAGGCGCGCGTGCCCGTGGCGCTGCTGCTGCCGCTGGTGGAAAACGCGATCAAGCATGGTCAGCAGACCAGTCGCGACCGGCTCGTCATTCGATTGGGCGCCGATGTGCGGGGCGACCGGCTGGAGGCGTTTGTGGAAAACACCGGGCGGTGGGTGGAGCCCGATCCGCATTCGAAACGTTCGACGGGCGTCGGGCTGGCAAACCTGCGCCGGCGTCTCGCGCTGTTGTGCGGATCGCGGGCGGTGGTGACGATGACGTTGCCCGAAGGGTATGTGCGGGCGAGCGTGACCGTGCCGGCGGTGAATGGAAAGGAGGGGCGATGAGCGAGGCGGTTCTCCTGCGCGTGCTGGCGGTCGATGACGAGAGATCGGCCCGGAAGCTGTTGCGGACGATGCTTGGGGGGCATCCGTGGATCACGCTCGTGGGCGAGGCGGCGACGGTGGACGAAGCGGCGACGCTCGCGACGGCGTTGCGGCCGGACGTCGTGTTGCTCGACGTGCAGATGCCGCCGGCCAGCGGGTTCGATCTGCTGCCGCGGCTGCCCGCGCCGGCGCCGGCGATTATTTTCACGACTGCGCACGATGCGCATGCGCTGCGAGCGTTCGAAGTCAGCGCCGTCGACTATCTGCTGAAGCCATTTTCGGAAGAACGATTGATTCGCGCGCTCCAGCGAGTGGCCGCGACGCGGGAGAAGTCGGGAGCGCCGGAGACGGCGCCGCCGGTCGGGCCGCTCGAACGCGAGGATATGCTCGTGCTCCGCGATCGCGAGCGAGTTCGCTGCGTGCCGCTCGCGCAGATCGTCGCCGTGGTCGCCGATGCGCACTACACGCAGGTGCACGTCGTCGGGGAGCCGCCGTTGTTTATCCTGCGCAGCATCGGCACGTGGGCGCAGCAGCTCGCCGTGCCGGGGTTTCTGCGCGTCGACCGATCGCTGATCGTCAATCTGGCGCGGGTGCGCGGGATCGATGTGTATTCGCGGGATGTCGCTTTGGTGCAGATGGAGGGGATGGAGCGGCCGCTCTCGATCGGGCGGACGGCGTTGACGCGCCTGCGTGCGGCGTTGCCGGCGATCTGAGGCGACGAGGGGGGGATTGGGCGGAGGGAATCGGGAAAAGGTGCGGTCGGGGATCCGCAAACAGCACATTCGTGCGTTCTCCGGCCGGATTGGTGCAAAGGACGTTGAGTTGGCCGGGAATGTGACGAACAGGGGAGTGCTGCCTTCATCTCTTCCTGAGCGGACCAATTTTGGATCGAGCACGGAGTTGGGTCGGTAGGCCTGTTCAGGTCGTTCTGTCGGTTCGACCTTCGCCATCAGCCGTCCAACTCCACCATGCAATTCCTCCCAGTCCGTGCTTCGATTCTCGCGGCCACTCTTTTTTTTCTTTCCGCGACCGGTGTGATTCACGCTCAAACCGTGGTCTGGTCCAACCTGGATGCCCCACCCACCGGTTACGGAAGCGCCTTATACAGCGGTGGCACGGTAACGGTGGCGATGCAGTCGTTCATGACCGGCGACACCGCGACCGAACTCGACAATATCACCTTGGCCATTGCCTCGACGGGACAGGGAACCGGATTTTCGCTGGGACTGTATTCGGCCGGGGCAGGCGTTCCGGGGGCGCTACTTGAAACGCTTTCCGGCAGCACGTCCCCGACGATCGCGGGACAATATTCCTTCGTCTCCGAATCTTCGTTCGCCCTGAGCGCCAACACGACCTATTGGTGGGTGGCGAGTGTCGAGCCCGCCGGGAATCCCAGCTTTCATATCGGCCTCGCTCTTTTTTCATCGCTGGAAAGCGACGAGGGCTGGTCGATCGGCCAAGGTTACTACTCGACGATCCAGCCAGACGACAGCTTTGGTTCGTTGAGTTCGTTTGGAGGTCGGTCGTTTCGATTTTCGGTGTCCACCGTGTCCGCCATCCCCGAGCCGTCCATCTACGCCGTGTTCGCCGGATTGGGGGCGCTCGCCTTCGTGATCTGGCGTCGTCGGAGCGGCGCGTGACGAGCCGAGGCTGGGCTGCAAGACGAGGCGCAGATTCGTGCGCTTGGCGGACGGATTCGTGCAGAAAGCGTTGAATATTTGCAAACGCATGCCGAAGTGGGGCCTTACGGACCTCGTTCATACCCCTGTCGTGCGTCCGATGCCGGGAATCGTCCCGGCATATAGTCAATCCCCCGCCCCCGTGGTGTATATGATTGCTGTAGTTATGACCTCCCTCCGCTTCCTCCCTGCTTCCGTTGCGCTTGGTCTGGCTGTCTTCGCCGGTTCGCCCGCGATGGCTCAGACTTGGATTCAGGATTTCAACAACGACGATAGCGATGACTGGGAAACTTATAGTCCTGCCAGTGAGGGCACCTTCACCATCGCCGACGGTGTTTATAATATCCAGGCCGCTGCTCCCCTTTACGCCCTCCTTGGGCCGGGCCGGGCGGGCAGCCTGCTCAAGGATGTGACGGTGTCCGATTTCCGGATCAGCGTGGACTTGGTCGACTGGGCCGATGAGCTTCCGCAAAGCTTGGGGATCGTCGCGCGAGTCAACGAGTTCGAGCTCGGGGAGGCGGACGGCTATTTCTTCAATTATAGTCCGGGACCGAGCGCGGGCAGAAACAAAGGCGAAATTGAAATCACCCGGTTCGACGATGAAATGCGGCACCCGGAAGTGTTTGCGGCGGCGCAGTTGACCGAGGACCTGAACTCCGCCTTCGACTATCGATTTGTTTTCACCGGAGTCGGCGGTCTTCTGACCGGGAGCGTTTATCGGATCGGCGACGAGACGCCGATTGCGACCGTCGAGCTGTTCGACGACGAGTATTTGAGCGGGCGGGTCGGTCTGCTGGTCATGGACAGCAATCCCGATGCGCCATCGTCGCAGAAACTCGGTCCGGCGAATGCGACTTTCGATAATTTTTCGGTGTCGGCGATTCCCGAGCCCAGCACGTATGCGACGCTCGCGGGGCTCGTCGTCGGCGTGGCGGCGTTCTGGCTGCGGCGGAAGCCCGCGGCGGTCGCGTGATCGACCACTGAAACGATCGTCAGTTGGACGCTTGGCGCGCGAGCGCGCGAAGGGCGTTGCGCGTTGTGACGGGCGATTCTTTCGCGGCGTGATGAGCTCGCGGATGGGGATGGAGCGGGTCTTCAAGCCACTGTCGATCCACCGTTCGACGTTGGTTTCGGAGCAGACGCGGCTCGGACGGGTTGGTTGAGTCTGAAAAGGCATTGGACGGTAATCGGGTTTGCCTTTCGCCGCGTAATCCAGGTCTCTCTTCGGGCGTGCGAGTTCATCCACTACGCTTCGCGGCCGTGTTGATCGTTGCGCTGGTCGGTGCGGGGCGACTGGTCTCTCAGGTCGTCGTCACTATCGACGCAAAGATTGGTGTTCAGAACGTCTATTCCGGACAGGGCGTTTATGCTGATCCGGGAAATGATTTTTGGAATGCCGTGACATCGGATGACGGCGGCGGCCCTTTCCTGGCGTCCGACGGCACGACAATGACGGACATCACGCTGTCGTTTACGGGGGAGGTGCCGATCGGTTACGGAGGCGTGCCGGCCTTCGCCTCGCAGTTGCTGGCGGATTACTATTATACCTACAGCTTGGCGAGTTTCACGATCGGCGGGCTGAAGGCCGGGCGCACTTACGATTTCTATTTTTACTCCCAGGCGGGCAGCAGCGGGGCGATGGATCGCGCGGCGATTTTCACGCTGGATGGGATTTCGCAATCGCTGACGGGCCGGTTTGCGGAGTCGTTCGAGCTGGGAGTCAACTATGTGAAGTTCACGATCACGCCCGACAGCACGAGCCTCGAGGGGAGCTTTGAGATCGACGTGCTGAACGGCAGCCACGAGGCGGAGTTCAACGGTCTCCAGATCGTCGAAAGCGCGATTCCCGAGCCAGCGACCACCGCGATGTGGTTGGGTGCGGCGGCGCTCATCGGAGGCGCGGTGTTGCGCGGGCGTTACGGGCGTTTGGGGCGGTGAACAGGGGGAGTGGGGGCCGCCGCAACGACTCGTAGCGTGGTTCAATCGAGCCGGGATCCTCGAGTCGGCGCGGGCTGAAGCACCGCGCTACTGTTCGGCGGATAGCGGGTGCGCCGTCCACCGATTACGTCGAGCGGCGCGTGCGACGACGGAGGGCGACGACTCCTGCGGCGAAGGCGGCGACGATCAGAGCATAGGTCGAGGGCTCGGGAATCGCGGTGCCGGAGGTGAGGGTCAAGTTGTCGATCGTGCCGGTTGCTTCCGACCAGCGGCCGATAGCGATGTAGTTGATCGTCGGATTGGTCGCGAAAGTCTCCTCGCGGAGCGAAACGTTGTTAACCAACCACTCGGCGGTCCATTTTTCGCCGGTCGTATCGAGGACGATTTGGAGATTCACCGTCCCCAAGGGCGCGTCGAAATCGACTCCGCCGGTGGTGCCAGGGCCAAGGTAAGTTTCCAACTCGAAGGCACGGTTGCCGGGCAACAGTATCGAGACCCACGACCCCACGTCACCGCCCACGAACATTTCGTCCACCGCGGAGTATTGGGAGAAGCCGACCGCGAACCAGTTGCTGTTTGCGTTTACCGGGTTTGCGTCGATCGACAGGGTGTAGCGATTTCCAGCCACCGGAGAGAATGGCAGAAAGGCGTTGGATGGACCACTACCCGAGATGAAGCCGTCGGCCTTCCAGCCGTTGCCGCCGGTATTGGCAATCCATGTCTCGTTATCGGGGCGAGTGTCGGGAGCGGTGCCGTGCAGATCCGAGGAATTCAACCCGCTGAAGTCATCGAAGTAGATAACGGTCTGGGCGGAGGCGGAGACGGCAGCGATGCAGAACAACGCGAGATA
>Ga0207868_1000214_pt1 | contig 74865 bp, 77 predicted proteins | sample Passage237B_FD_187370 | JGI IMG/M metagenome (GOLD analysis project Ga0207868, IMG submission 187370) | Cellulose adapted compost microbial communities from Newby Island Compost Facility, Milpitas, CA, USA - Passage2 37B (SPAdes) (version 3) ...
TCGCCCACTTCGCGCAGGTTGTTCATGATCTTGCTCTGGTTCTCCAGCTTGTCCTGAATGACGTTGTAGATTTTATCAAGGTCATTCTTGTGCGTTTCCGTCAGGCTGCGGGCGAGGCGTTGCAGTTCCTCGTCGCCCGGCTCGGTTTTCGAGCCCGCGTTTTCAATGCCGCTCGCGTAGTTCAAAATCTTGCGGTAGAGCTTGGCAAGGCTCTTGACCGTTTTCGGCTCGCCCAGTTTTTCGGAGAGGGTTTGCAGCGCCTGCTGGCTTTGCAGATGCCGTTCTTCCGCAATCGTGCGGTCGGTCAGGATTTTGCACAGGCGGTCCATCTCGGTATTGTTTTCCTTGATGATGCGCTCGGCAAAACGCTCCAGCGCCTTGAGGTTTTCAAGGCTGGCGTCATCCATCGTCGGCGTCGGGTCATCGGGATTTTCGGTTTTGTTGATGAAGCCGTCAAAGCTGAGCAGGCGGTCGCCCAGTTCCTCGCGCAGGTCATCCTCGATATCCAGCGCGCCCATGCTGGTGACGAGAGAGATGAGCAGGTTGCCGTTCCCCTTGCTGACCAGACCGATGGGGCCGAGTTTGTTGAATTCCTCCGGCGAGAGACTGTGGTCCACATCCCCCGTGCCGATATGCACCATGACGATTTCCGCATCGGGCGGCGCCAGTTTCTTGGCCTGCGTCATCATGCGGCGCATGGTATTGCCGGCAAAGAAACCGCCGTCGATCAGCGCATGGCGGTGGGTGACGTTGGGCATATCCTCGTTCGGCGTGGTTTTGTAGTACTTGGACGGGAAATAGGTCGGCGCGGTCGTGGCGGCGCGCACGGCGTCCTTCATGGGCATGCTGCTCCAGCCTTCGGGCGAGGTGTCTTTCTTGCCCTTGAAGCTGTTGATCCAGACGGGGCGGAAATTCTTGATATCCGTCGCGGGGATCATCAGGTGCGTCAGCGCGTCCTTCATCTTGGCATCGCCGAAATTCTCGGCCAGCGCATCTTCCAGCGGCTTCGGGTCATACATGACGTTGGTGGAGAGCTTGCGCAGGTTCTTGAACTTCATTTCGGGGAAGATCTTGGGCCCGTGCTGGTAATAAAAATTCTTCAGCTCCAGTGCGGAGTGTTTCGGGCGGTGCGGCTCGTCGGGGTCGGGGACGACCAGACCCGCGCCGACAATCGCGCCCGTGGAGGGGCCGCCGACCATGTCGAACAGCTCGGCAATCGGCTTGCCGGTGCGTTCCTCGATTTCTTGCAGGATACGGGCAGGGACGACGCCGCGGATGCCGCCGCCGTCGATGCACAGAATAGTGAAAACGCGCTTGTTATTTTTGTTTTCCATTTTGTCGTACCTGTACGCAAGGCAAGGCCGTTATCGGCTTTGCGGTTAAAACGTCGTAGGCACACCCTTGTACGCGCTGTTTTTTGCTTCGATATGCGAACGATTGTATTGAAATTTACGAAAAGAGTCAGCCCCAAAAATGGATATTTTATTCACATAAAATCTTGAAATTTTATGTCTTATCAGTAGATATCGCGTATTTTTTGCGTATTTGATCTAATTTTAAGAATTGCTTAACCATAATGATTAATCATGGAGTTATGCATACCGTATGCCCCGCCTTACGTGTGTTTCGCGGTGACAAAACCGCTGAAAAAGGGGATAAAAACGTAAGGAGTTCACGCGGGGTTTACAAGAACAGGGGAAAAGACTTTGCAGTCGGGCGCAAAGAAACAAAAGTTGCATGACGACGAACCCGTCGGGGGCGTTGCAACGGCAAAATCCGGCATGATGACATCCATTGTTTTCGTGAACGGTTTTGTGCTCGCGGTGGTGGCTTTCCTGATCCTCCATTTTACCGTCGGCGATATCCGCGCGCAGGAAATGCGCCGCGTGACGCGCGACGTGGTGCGCATGACCGAAGACGCCGTGCGCCAGAGTGAAAAAACCGTAACGGCCTTGGCGCATTTCTATGCCGCCGTGCGCGACGACGGGCATGACGAAATCTATCTGGCCGACAGCGTGCAAAAACTGCTGGCGGAAGGGGCGCGGCTGGATGCCGTGCTCTGGACGACGGGCAATACGTGGTATCAGGAAGACATCCAGAACAAGACGCGTTACCAATCCTACCGCGCCGATCTCGGCTGGCCGGCCTATGCGGATCTGGTGCGGCTGACGCAAAATCTTGCGCCGGGGCAGATCGGCTATATTTATCAGGCAGGCTGGCCCGTGTTCCTGCGCGCGACATCCACGCCGGAAGATGCGCCTGTTGCCATGATCGTCAAAATGCAAATGCCGGGTCAGGGGCTCGGCATTTTTATGGCTTTGACAACGCCCGGCAAGATTTTTGCCGAAGCATGGCAAATGCATGAAGGCGACATTGCCCGCGTGATGATCCGCGAGCGGGATTCCGGCCATGTGCTGATCGACAAACGGCTGTGGGAGAAAAAGGGCAGTCTTGGCCATATCGCCACCGAACGCGTGACCGATACGCTGGCGCTGGCGGGGCAGTATTGGGATATCCATGTGGATGTGCAGCCGACGGGCGTGGCCAAGGCGCTGTCCGCATCGCCCTGGGTGGCGCTGGTGATTGTTTTGCTGGCCACGCTTGTCGCCGCGCGCATGGCAGAGCGCCGCCAGCGGCAGGAAATGAAGCTTGCCGAAATGTCCCGCACGCTGAAGGGGGCGCATAACGAGCTGCAATCGCGCATTTCCGAGCGCGACCAGCTGTTCCACGCCCTGCGCAAGAGCGAACGGGAATACCGCGCGGTCATCAACTCCGTCTCCGATGTGATTTTTGAAACCGACGAAACGGGCAAGCTGGTCTTCCTCAACGAAACGTGGAAGCGCATCACGCATAGCGAGGTTGCCGATACCATCGGCCAGTCGCTGTTTTTGCTGATCGACCAGCAGGATCAGGTCGCGCAAAAGGAAATGTTCGAGGAACTGGTGCGCGGGGAGCGTCAGGCCTATCGCATCGAAACGCGCCTCAGCCTCGGCCACAACATGGTCAAGCCGGTGGAAATCGCCTTCAGTATGCTGCGCATGGCGGAGGACAAGAGCATCCGCGTCGTCGGCACGATCACCGATATTGAAAAACGCCGCCGCGCCGAACTGGCCGTGCGGGAGGCGGAACAGCGTTTCCGCGGCATGTTTGAAAACTCCGTCAGCGGCATTTATCAGATTGCGCCCGAAGGCCGCTTTATCAGCGCCAACCCCGCCATGGCGGAAATTCTCGGCTATCGCACGGCGGCCGAGATGATGGAGAATATGAAGGATATCGCCAGCATCTACGTCAACCCCGAAGACCGCAAGGCCTTTGTGGACAAGCTGCTGTTCGAAGGCCGCGTTTCCGGCGTGGAAACGGAAGTCATGCGCAAGGACGGGCAGAAAATCTGGATCATGGAAAACGCCCGCGTTGTGCGCAACGAGCGCGGCAGCGTGGAATATTTCGAGGGCAGCATCTGGGACGTGACCGAGCGCAAGGAAGCGGAAGCCGCCATGAACAACGCCCGTTTGCAGGCGGAGATTTCCAGCCGTACGCGTATGGAGTTTCTGGCCAATATGAGCCACGAGCTGCGCACGCCGCTCAACGCCGTGATCGGCTTTTCCGAGATTATCAAGGACGAGGTCATGGGGCCGCTGGGCGTGCCGGTGTATAAGGAATACGCGCAGGATATTTACGACAGCGGCAATTACCTGCTGAAAGTCATTAGTGAAATTCTGGAGGTCTCGAAAATCGAAACCGGCAACCGCGAGCTGGCCGTGACGAATTTCAAGCTTTCCAAGGCGCTGAAATCCTGCATGATCATCATGGCCACGCGCATCGAGCAGGCGAAGGTCGATGTGCATCTGGATATTTCCGACGACCTCCCCGAACTGATGGCGGAAGAACTGGGGATCAAACAGGTGATGCTGAACCTCATCGGCAACGCCATCAAATTCACGCCCGAAGGCGGCCGCGTGGATGTCACTGCGCAGGTACAGGAAAACGGCGAGCTGTATATCGATGTCAAGGACACCGGTATCGGCATGACCAAGGAAGAAATCAAAAAGGCCATGCAGCCCTTCGGCAAGGTTGATACGGCCTTCAGCAGCATGAAGGCGGGCACGGGTCTGGGCCTCACGATTGTGGATTCACTGGTTTCCCTGCACGGCGGCCGTCTGGAAATCACCAGCGAAAGCGGCAAGGGCACGCTCGCCCGCGTGGTGCTGCCGGCTTTCCGCGTCCTGCGCAACCAGCCGCCGCAAAACGGCGACGGGCATCTGAAAGTTGTGAAGTAATCTCCGTCGTGCGAGATTTCCGATTAATCAAAATCCCCTGAATACCCCTCATCCGCGTCATCAAAATCCAGCGCGCGTTTGGCGATGTCATAGCTGAAGCCGTTGCGGGCGAGCAGAGCCATTTCGCGTTGCTGCTCCTTGCGGCGCAGCTGGGGATCGGTTTCGGGTTCGGGGTTGAAGGTGCCGATTTTCTTTTTGCGTGCGAGTTTCAGCGCGGCGGCAAGTTCTGCGTCCATGCCGCCGGTGTTGTCATGGGTTTCGGCATCAATCGCTTCAAGCGCATTCTCGATCTCCGCGCGGGCAAGGCCCTTGGCTTGCAGTTTGAAAACAATGCCCTGACGCGAGCGGCCCTGACGACGCAGACTGCCGACGCGCCCCTCGGCATAGACCTTGTCGTTCAGGAGGCCGCTTTCGACATAGCGGGCCAGCAACGCCTCGATCACGGGATAGAATTCATCGGGCGGCATATCGTGGTGGGCGCAGGAACGGTTGACCTTGCGGCGCAGGACCTGCCGCAAGTTATCCACAGAAGTGGCATAGCGCTGCAGATAGTAAAGCGCCGCATTTTCCAAATAACGGGCGGAGATTTTGCGGGGCACGCGCTTTTTTTTGGGCGGCTGTTCTGTCTTTTTATCCATTTTGTCCTATTTATGGTAGGATAGGGACGCTATGGCTATTCGTATCAAAAAAGACGGCACAGAACAATCCGGCCTTGTGGACGACAACGTCGTCCAGCCGTTCCGGCTGGAAAAATCCAACGTGCGGGGGCGCATGGTGCGCCTTGGCAACGTGCTGGCGCAGATGATGCAGCAGCACGATTACCCGCCGCCCGTGTCGGCGCTGTTGTGCGAGGTGGTGACGCTCTGCCTGCTGCTCAGTGCCATGCTGAAATACGACGGATTTTTTACCCTGCAAATCAAGGGTGATGGGCCCATCCGCCTGCTGGTCGCCGATGTGACGAGCAAGGGGGAGGTGCGCGCCTATGCCGGTTTTGACGAAGCCGCCGTCAAAAAACTCGCCAAGCGCAAAAAGGACATTCACAACCATTACTATCATCTGCTCGGCAAGGGCTATATCGCCTTCACGGTCGATCAGGGATCGGTCGAGCAGCGCTATCAGGGGATTGTGGAGCTGAAGGGGGAATCCATCACGGATGCCGTGCAGCACTATCTGACCCAGTCCGAACAGATCAAAACATCTTTCAAGATTTGCGTGCATCCGCAGGACGGCAACTGGCGCGCGGGCGCGATCATGATCCAGCAAATGCCGGATGACGATGCGGGGCGCGTGCAGGTCTCGCACGAAGCGCGGCTGGAGGACTGGACACGCGCCGCAATCCTGCTGGAAAGCTGCACGGAGGGCGAGATTTTGTCTCCCGTGCTGCATTCCGCCGATGTGCTGTACCGCCTGTTCCACGAAGACGGCGTGCGCATTTATTCACCAACGCATGTGCGTTTCAAATGCCGCTGCGACCGCAAGCGCGTGGCGCATATCCTGCGCACCATTCCGCGCGCGGAACTGGAGGAGATTTGCGAAAAAGAAGGGCGCGTCTCGATCAAATGCGAATTTTGCAGCGAAGAATACAGTTTTACCAGCGACGAGCTTGAAACGGTTTACGAGGATCAGAAATCATGAGCAGGAAATTTCTTCATGCCGCCGGCATGGCGGCGCTGTTGGCGCTTTCCGCCTGTCAGACGACGGCGCCCGTCGTGAATGTTCCCGCCGCGGTGGATGTGGCGCGGTATCAGCCCATTCCCGTGAATGCCGCCGATGTGGTGGTCGTCAATGCCTATCACCCGCCCATGACGGCGCCGAATGTGGACCATCTGTTCACCGAAAAACCGGCCGATGCCGCGCGCAGGCTGGTGGAACAGCAGGTTGTGGCGGCGGGCGTGCAGGATACGCTGCGCGTAACGATCGAAAACGCCGCGGTTACCCGCGTGGCACTGCCGGTCAAGCAATCGCTGATCGGCATTTTCAGCAGCCAGCCCGCCGAGCGACTGGAAGGGCGCATGGCGCTGACCTTTGAGCTGTTCGATCCTGCCGCGCCGGATATCGTCCGCGGCCGCGCCAGCGTCACGGCGGCGCGCGACAAAACGCTGAGCAATGATATTTCCCCCGCCGAACGCGAAGCGGCCTATCACGCGCTGACGCAGGACCTGACGGACGATCTCGCCGCGCAGATTGCGAAAACGGTGAAGGGGACTTTCGGCCGGGAATAGATAAATCAGTCGCGCCAGAAGCGGGGGGCGAGCAGGACGAAGAAGGTCAAAAGCTCCACCCGTCCCAGCAGCATGGCAAAGGATAAAATCCAGATGGCATCATTCGGCAGGGCGGCAAAATTGCCCGCCGGGCCGATGACAGGGCCAAGACCGGGGCCGACGTTGCTGATGGCCGTGGCTGCGCCCGACATGGCGGTCAGGAAATCCAGCCCCGTTGCCAGCAGCATCAGCGCAAAGGCCAGCCACGTCAGCAAAAAGACGAAAATGAATCCTGCGACCGAGGCCTGCACGCTGTGTTCCACGATCTTGCCGTTGTAATGTACGTGGAAAACGCCGCGCGGCACGATCAGCTTGCGGATCTGCTGCTGGAACATGTACCACAGGATTTGCAGACGGAAGGTTTTGATCCCGCCTGAGGTTGACCCCGAACAGCCGCCCAGAAACGTCGCCACAAAGGCAATCCCGATGATCAGCGGTCCCCACTGGCTGTAATCTTCCGTGGCAAAACCGGTGGTGGTGACCAGCGTGGTGACCATGAAGGTCGCATTCACGAAAGCATCGAAAAGCGGTTTTTGCCCCGTCAGCACCAGATAGGCCGTGGAGATGCCCGCCAGCACGAAAATGATGCTGAAAAAGGCCGTAACCTGGCTGTCATGCACCAGCGCGGCGCTGTCCCCCTTCAGAAAGCGGACGTAAAGCACGAAGGGCAGCGCGCCCAGCCACATGAACACAATCGCGATCAGGTCGATGGCGCGGCTGTCAAAATGGCCGATGGAGGCGTCATAGTTGGAAAAGCCGGCCGTTGCGACGGCCGTCATGGCGTGGCAGAAGGCGTCAAACACATCCATGTCGAAAATATAAAACATGATCGCGGCGGAAAAAATCAGCGCAAGATAGATCATCAGGATGTAAAACGCCATTTGCTGCGCGCTCGGCAGCACTTTTTCCATGCCGAAGGATTGGGTTTTGAAGATCTGCATCCCCGAGATTTGCAGCAGCGGCAGTACGGCCAGCGCGACAATCAAAAAGCCGATGCCCCCCAGTCCCTGCAGAATGGCGCGCCAGAGCAGAATGCCGCGCGGCAGGCCGTCCAGATGGCTGATGACGGTGGAGCCGGTCGTTGTCAGGCCCGATGCCGCCTCGAAAAACGCATCGGCCAGCGACAGGTTGATATTGGCAAAGGCAAAGGGCAGGGCGGCGAAAACGGTCAGAAAAATCCAGCTCATCGTCACCAGAATGAAAGTCTGGCGCAGGCTGAGGGAGAAGGATTTCTCGCGGTTGGTAAAAATCAGCGAAAAACCGATGAAGGAGGTCACGATCTGCGCGCTGGCGAAAACCCGCCAGTCGTTGCTGCTGTCGGCAAGGTCGATCAACACCGGAAACAGCATGAAGCCGGAGAGGATCAGCAGCAGAATCCCGTTGATGTAAAAGACCGGCTTGAAGTTCATAAAAACAACCTGGCTAGTTCAGGGCAGGCCGGTAATCCGGCGTATCGAGCGAGAAGGGCGGAATTTCGACATCCACCATATCGCCGGTGCTGGTTTCCATGGCGTAAACGCCCGCCATAATGCCAGACGGTGTCGAAAGCGGCGTGCCGCTGGTGTATTCAAAACTTTCGCCCGGTTTCAAAACGGGCTGTTCGCCCACCACGCCGGGCCCGTGGACTTCCTGCACGCGGCCATAGGCATCGGTGATCTTCCAGTAACGCGTGCGCAGTTGCAGCGTTTCCTTGCTGTTGTTCTGGATGCGCACGGTATAGGCCCAGACATAGATGTTTTTTTCCGGCGCGGATTCCTGATCCAGATAGGTCGGTTCGACGGAAACGGTAATGTCATGGGTGGTGGAGCTGTACATCGGCGGGCTCGTTTATGGCTTGCGGGATCAGGGTCACTATACCCCAGCCCCGCCAAAAAGAAAACCGGCCAGTTGCCCGGCCGGTTCTCTTTATCAGTCATGCTATGTGCAGTGACGCGAGAGGGTTACTCAAGCGTAATCTGCGCGCGGCGGTTGGTCGGCTCGCGATCCTGGGTCTGAACCAGCAGTTCGGACTTGCCGCGGCCTTCGACGCGGATCAGGTGCGCGGGAACGCCGCGGGAGACCAGGCCGTCACGTACGGCGTTTGCACGCTTCAGAGACAGTTTCTGGTTATAGGCAACGCTGCCTTTCGCATCCGTGTGGCCGACGACAACAACGCCGTTGATGTCTTTGCGGCTGCGGATTTCCTGCGCAACGGCATCCAGTACGTCATTACCGATGGAGGTGATCACGTATTTGTCGAAGTCGAAGAAGACAACGAAGATTGCTTGCTCAACCGGAACGGCTTCGCCTTTCGGCATTTCCGTGACAGGTGCGGGGAAGGCTTCTGCCGGCGGTTCCGGCTGCTTGCCGATTACATCCTGAACGGCTTTCAGCGCGTCATAGAATGCGGTTTTGCAGGGGATGTCTTTGCCCCATGCGCTTTCCTGCTGTTCTGCCCAGCAATCGAAACGCGCCTGTGCAATGGCGGCCTTGTCGGAAACCAGTTCACGCCCGCCGTTTTCCAGCGCGTCAACCAGCGCCGCACGGGCGGTCGTCATTTCGATCAGGTCGCGATCGGAAAGATCCCAGTCGTCCAGCGTTTCCGGCATCACGACAACGCCGCTGGCGGCTGCAAGGCCCTTGCGGGCAAAGTGGATCGCATCGGAGTGATCCAGCAGATTGTTCTGCAGGTTGTTCGCGTAATCACGGTATTCGGACGCAAGTGTTTTGGTGAAGGGGGAGCCGACGGCCTGCGCTTTGTTCAGGGCATCGACGGTGGTGTTGCTGCTTGTACCGGAACAAGCTGCAATCAGCAGCACGCCCAGCATGCAGAAAACGCGGTTGACCAGCTTCATGAAATATCTCCTTAGAGCTTAGAGCATGACTTAAAAATATGCGTCCGCCTTGCATGCGACTATTGTTAGTTTTCAAAAGCTTGATTTTGAAAAAGGCAGCCGTGAAGACAGGACAGTCTTTCTTATCGTTTTAAGATACTGGTTGTAAAGATGTTTTCTGCCAAAGGGGATGGAAAATAACTTTTTCATAAAAACAAACCTCTTTGCAAAAGCGCAAAAATGGATTATGAGTAGCCATCTTCCTCTCGCAAGCGGGTGTAGCTCAGGGGTAGAGCGTCAGCTTCCCAAGCTGAATGTCGCGGGTTCAAATCCCGTCGCCCGCTCCATTCTTCCTTCGCAAATCGCTTTTTAAGGCCGTTTTAATGGCAATGTTCAATGCCTGTTTTGTGGTCCATGTGACAGCAACGGGGCAGGGAATCTTTACGGCATCCGCCGCCGTGTGCATAAGCGACAGCGGGCAGCAGAACGGCGGCGAGTACAAGTGCGCAGAGAATGCTTTTCATGTGGCACGACCTTCGTATTTATGTCTATTGATATAAAGCTGTTCTACGCCCCGCCGTCCGCCGTGTCAAGGGCGGGATTTGACAGATTGCGGCGACGTTCTTTCATGCTGTTTTTCCCCCTTAACTCGCCTAAGATAATCCCGTCCAAACGATGACGAGGAGGCGTTGCGGATGACTGCGCGTATTCAGGAGAAACCATTGCCTTTTGCCGATGCCGGCGCGTTTTATGCGGCGTTGGCGGAACTTAAAGCCCGTTTCGATGCCATGCAGCCGGAACTGGAAGTGACGGTGCGCGATTCCGACATGGGGGTCGAGGGCTATGTCGTTGTCTGGAACACGGGCATATGCAAGGGCGGGCCGTTTGACCGTCAGGGCCGCGGCAGCGGCAAGGGCGGCACGCGCGTTTTGCCCAATCTGGAACTGGCGGATATCCGCCGTCTGGCGCGCAGCATGGCGGAGAAAAACGCCGCCGCAGGCCTGCCGCTCGGCGGGGCGAAATCCGGCCTTAAATACGATTCCGCGCTGCCCGATTACGAGCAAAAATACCGCCGCTTCGTCAAGCTGGTGCAGAACAGCGGCATTCTGGCGGAAGACGGCGGCATCTTCGGCGGCTTCGGCTATGACGTCGGTTGCAAACCGCCGCTGAACGCGCAATGGGCCTGTGACGAACTGGGCACGCTCGGCTCTTTCACCGGCAAGCCGGTGGAAATGGGCGGCACGGCATACGACAAGGAAGGCATTGCAGGGCTGGGCGTTGCGGTGGCGGCGCGCACCTTGCTGCAAACGCGGAATATCGACGCGAAGGATGCGACCTTTGCCGTGCAGGGCGTGGGCGCGATGGGCGCAGCGGTCATCCGCCATTTCAGCGCTTTCGGCGGCAAGCTGAAAAGCATTTCCGATCCGCGCCACGGCGGCACATGGCTGTTCAGGGAAACGGCTTCGGAAGAGATGATCAAGGCGTTTTTCGAGCAGGACAGGGAGACGGCGCAAAAACTGCTGGAGGCCGAAGCCACGCGGCTGTCGGCCGATTGCCAGGATGCGCTGTATCAGGATGTGACGGTCGTTTTCCCCTGCGCGCTCGAAGACGTGCTGACGAAGGAAACGGCGGATAAAGTCATTGCGCCCTTTATCAGCGAAGGCGCGAACAATCCGACGACGGACGAGGCGCACGAAATTTTGTTCACCAAGGGCAAGATCGCCATTCCCGATATCATCGCCAATTCCGGCGGGATCATTGCGGCCTATGTCGAGCTGACCTCCAAGGTCACGCCGGAGGAAAACGCCAAAACCTTCGCCAAGGTGGAAGAGGCGAAAAAAATGACCATGCAGCGCGTGGAAAGCAATGTTTATGAACTGCTGTCCTATGTGGACGGGCTGGGCGTGCGCCCCGACAAAGTGGGGGATTACATCGCCTATCGCAATATTTTCGAGGGAGTTCACCGATGAGCAGCCTGCAGGATCAATTCGTACCCTATTGCGAAGCGGCTGGCGTGAAGCTTGTGACCAGCGTGCCGGACGGGTATCTCGCGCCGCTGATCGACAATCTGGCCAAAAGCGATATCCGCCATGTTTCCGCCGCGCGGGAGGAAGAATGTTTCGGCATTGCCTCCGGCGCGATCATGTCAGGGCAGCGGGCGATGGTGATGATCCAGAACTCGGGTTTTCTGAACTCCATCGGCTGTTTTGCGACACTGTGCATGAATTACAACCTGCCGCTGGTCGTTGTTGTCGCGCATCGCGGCAATTTCTTCGACCGCAACGGATACGATACGGAGAAATACCGTTTCTTCGAAAGTTTCATGAAACATACCGAATGCTTTGCCCTGTCGTGGTACGCCTACCGGCAGGAAGGCAATCTGATCACCAAGGCTTTTGAACACGCGGAAGCCGCGCGGGAGCCGGTAATCCTCAGTCTCGACTTCTCACCTACGGATGACATCGCATGCTAGAGCAAATTGACGCCATCAATATCCTTGCCAGGGCCGCGCAGCAAAGCGGCGCGCTGGTTGTCAGCGAAATCGGCTCGCAAACCACATGGCTGCACGAAACGGGAGATCACGAGAGCTATCTTTACCTCTCCGGCCCCATGGGCATGGCGCCGTCTGTCGCGCTCGGCGTGGCGCTGGCCAATCCCGACAAACCGGTGCTGGCCATCTGCGGAGACGGAGCGCTGGTCATGAACTTCAGCGCCTTGGTCACCGCCGCCAATGAAGCGCCGCAGAACCTGACGCTCGCCGTCATGGATAACGGGGTATATGATTTTACGGGCAAGGTGCCGTCGCCCAGCGTGGCGGTGGACTGGAAAAACCTGCTCGGCGGTCTGCCGGCCTTTGCGCGCTACAGCGAGCTGGATGAGTCTTCCGCGCCGCAGTTTTCCGCAACGGGCGGGCTGAGCCTGATCTATGCCAAGGTCAAACCGGCCAGCCGCAAACCGAAGAAATTCCCTTTCACGGCGCCGGAAATCTACGCGCGGTTTTGCAAATACGTTGAAAAGTATCCGCATCATATCGCATTGCAGGGCTGAGCTGCGCCTGTCCCGCGCAGAGGGGCGTCACTGTTTCAGACGCAAGGGCTTCAAAAGGCGGATGACGGGTTTTTTGCCTGCCTGAATATCGGCATTGTCGATCTGCTTTTGCTTTGCGCCGAGAAGGCCGAGATAGACCTTCTTGTCTTGCAGGGTTTCCGCAAGCGTATAGGCATCTTGACCGTTTTTGTTTTTGCGCGCGGGGTCGGCACCTGCCTCGACCAGCAGGCGAATGGTTTCGATGTTCCTTTGGGTCGGCGCCAGATGGGGCTGCGTTTCCACGAGCGTTTGCACGCGCTGCAAATGCTTGATGGCGGCAAGAAGGGCGGTTTCCCCCGTACCGGATTCAGCTTCCAGCGGCGATTGATGCGCCAGCAGCGCCTTGACCACGCCCGTATCCAGTTTGCCCGCCGCCGTGATGAGGGCATTGCAGCCCGTCGTATCCACGGCCGCGACATCAGCGCCGCGTTCGCACAGCAGGCCGGCGGCGCGGGGGCAGTTGTGCTGTGCTGCGACGATCAACCCCGTTTGCTCAAACCGCATGGCATCCTCCCGCCATGTGACGGCTTCGGGATAGCGGTCGAGCGTTTTTTCAAGGATCTCCATATCCTCCAGACGGATGCTGTCGAAAAAAGTCTGCTTTGCCGTCGCCAGCGGATCATCCGCCGGTATGTCGGGGACGGGGGCGGGCGCAGGGGATTGCGCGGCGCCAGCGAAAATCGCCGCCAGTTTCTTGATTGGATTGCCCGAGGCAAAGAATTTCATCGCCGAAAATCCCCAAAAGGTAATTGTGGTATTATAATACCAATTCTTGTTTATGTCAATTTTTGCAGGCGTTAAGAAAAATCTTGACTCTCCCGACCCTAAATCATTATGTTCCTGTCATCTCAAAAGGCGCGGCGTATCGCCGCACGGCGCTGGTCGCCATCCCGATTGCCCGAGAAATAATCAATAATAACAAGGGAGTAATCCATTATGGAAGTACAACTGTCCGGTCGTAAAATTCTCGTTCTCGTCTCCAACGGCGTTGAAGAAGCCGTCATGTCCGCCGTTCAGCGCGATCTGCTGAAAACGGGCGCAAGCGTGAAAACCGTCGGTACCGAAACCGGTCTGGTCAACAGCTGGAACAACGAAACGAACGGCTGGGGCCTGTATTTCCCTGTGGATCAGCAAATCGGCCAGACGCTGGGTTCCGATTTCGATGCGCTGATCGTGCCCGCCGGGGCGCGCAGCATCCAGAAACTGGCAGGTAACCCGCATACGGCGCGCATCATTTCCAGCTTCATCACCGCCGGCAAACCGATGGCTTTCATGGGCGATGCGGTGGAGCTGCTGGCCAAGCTGGACATGGCCAAAGGCCGCAACGTGACCGGCCCCGAGCGTTCCCACCAGATTCTCGTCGCCGCCGGTGCCAGCTGGACGGGCGATGCGGAAACGGTTGACGGCATGCTGATGACAGGCGAAGGTAGCGATCTTGGCGCGCTGATTCAGGGCATGATCGCGCATCTGGCAGGCGTCAATTTTGAAGAACAGCAGGTGGCGGCGTAAATTCGCCCGCCGCTTGCATCAAGGCGCGGAGTATATGCGATGAAAAGCGAAATCCAAGCAGCGGTGGAAGAGATCCATTCTTCCCTCGACCTGCTGAGGAGGCATCTTTGACTGGGATCGTGCTCTTCACAGGCTCGCGGAACTGAACGCGCTCGCCGAAGATCCGACGTTGTGGAACGATCAGGATCGCGCCCAGAAAATTTTAAAAGAACGCACGAAACTGGAAAGCCAGATTGAAGGCGTCCGCGCCATTGAAAACAATCTGGCCGATCAGGTCGGCCTGATCGAACTGGCCGAAGCCGAAGGCGATGCCGCGCTGGTCAGCGAAGCCGAACAGGCGCTGCTGGCGATCAAGGCCGATGTCGCGCGGCGGGAACTGGAAAGCCTGCTCTCCGGCGAGATGGATGACAGCGACGCCTATCTGCAGGTCAACGCCGGCGCGGGCGGGACGGAGGCGGCCGACTGGGCCGGCATGCTGTTCCGCATGTATATGCGCTGGGCCGACCAGCACGGCTATAAACTCTCCCTCATGGACAAGCAGGACGGCGAGGTTGCGGGCCTGAAATCCGCCATTCTCGAAATCCAGGGGCCGAATGCCTACGGCTGGCTGAAGTCTGAATCCGGCGTGCACCGTCTGGTGCGTATTTCGCCGTATGATTCAAACGCGCGCCGCCATACCAGCTTTTGCTCCGTTTCCGTCACGCCCGTGGTGGATGACAACATCGAAATCACCATCGACCCCAAAGACCTGCGCGTCGATACCTACCGTTCAGGCGGCGCGGGCGGCCAGCACGTCAACAAAACAGATTCCGCCGTGCGCCTGACGCACATCCCGACGGGCATTGTCGTGGCATGCCAGAGCGAAAGATCGCAGCACCAGAACCGCGACCACGCCATGAAAATGCTGAAGGCGAAACTGTACGAGCGTGAACAGCAAATGCGCGACGCCGAACGCCAGCAGCGTGAAGACGCCAAGACCGATATCGGCTTCGGGCACCAGATCCGCTCCTACGTCCTGCATCCCTACCAGATGGTCAAGGATTTGCGCACGGGCCATGAAACCTCCGACACGCAGGGCGTGCTGGACGGCGATCTCGACCCGTTCCTCGAAGCTTCTCTGGCGCACAAGCTGAACGCCGATAAAAACGGCGGGCAGGCCAAGGTCGCTTACGAAGATCTCGATTAATCCGGTCGCGGATTGTTTTTCAATCTTATTTTCGGCATCACGGGCAGGGCTTTCGCCGTGCCGGTTTGAAAGGCGGCCGCGCCTTCCTTTTTCTGCCGGTGCTGTTCGATGATGCGGCGGAGCTGCGTGTGATTGCGCAGGTGGGCAAGGGTGGCGGCATCCTGTCCGCTTTCGTTGCGGAGCTGGGTATGCGCGCCCGCCCAGAGCAGTTTTTCCGCCGTATTTTGCGCCCCGTGCCAACAGGCGAACATCAGCGCCGTCCAGCCGCGGCTGTTTTGCCGGTCCATGGTCGCCGCCGCGCCGTGGTCGATCAGCAGGCAGCCGATGGCGTCCTTGCGGTATTCCGCCGCCGTCATCAGGGGGGTATTGTCCGCGGCAAAGGGTTTGTCCTCCGGCTTAAACGGCTCCTGCCAGAAAACGGCGGCAGGGCTGCGGGCAAGGGTTTCCGCCACCGCCTCCAGATCCCCTTTGCGGATCGCGTCAAAAAACGCCTTGCGCGTGGCGGGATCGGCATCCCCGGCGGCCTGAAAGGCGGGACGGGGGCTGTCGCGGCCCTTGGTTGCGGTCATCTTGCGGTCATCCTTTTGGATGAAGAACAAAAAGAAATCATATGTAAATGTTGTGTTTTTGTCAAATCTGCGGGGCAGGCGGGGGCAAAGGGGCCGTTTTCTGGGAAAAAAGACTGGTAAAAACGGCAAGAATCCTTATCATGTCCACACTTGAAAAAATGCATATTTATCATGACTGCAACGCGAGGTTTCACCATATGCGCCGTCTTGCCCGTTCCGTTTTCACGACCGTTTCCCTAGCCGCTCTTTTGAGCCTGATCAGCGTCCACAGCTACGCCGTCCAGCCCGCCGTCCAGATTTTGGGCGTGCTGAAGCAAAAAGACCAATGGCAGGTCGGCACCGTGGACCATCAGGGCGAAAAATATTGCGCCATGGTGGGCAACTTCGATCAGGCGAGCATTTTGGCTTTCGCGCGCAACCCTGCGGGGTTCGGCTCCCTCGCCATCGAGTTCCGCGACGAGCTTTTCACCAAGGGCAAGGATTACGAAGTCAGCCTCTCCGTCGATACGGGCATTCCCATGACCTTCACGGGCAAGGCCAGCAATGCGCGCTCCCTGGTGATCCAGATCGGTCAGGACAGCGCGGTGTATAACGCGCTCAGCACCAGCAAGACGCTGCGTTTCAGCTCTTCCGCCATTGATGCGCAATTCGCGCTGACGAAATTCACCAACAACTATAAAAAGCTGGTCAATTGCGCGACCGACCTGATGCCTGTCGATCCCGATGTGCCGCAAATGGCCGCCGTGAAGGTGGGTGAGGTCGAGGCCGTGGAAATGGCCGATGCGCGCCTCTCCGAAGCAGTGCGCGCCGAACAGCAAGCTGCCGCTGTGACCCGCAAGGTCGCCGCCGTTGCAGAAGAAAAACCCGTCGCCAAGCAAGAAACCGCACAGACGGAAGAGCCGCAAGCGGAAAAGAAATCCCTGCTGGGCAAATTCTTCGGCAAGTTTAAAGGCAAAGAGGATGACGGGGAATCCCCCGCCGCTCAGCCTGCTGCCGAGACGGCAGCGCTGGGCGAGGTTGCCGGGACTGATTCCGGGGCCAAAAAAAAATCCGCACTGGTGGCAGAAGCTGAAGCACCTGTAAAACCGCTGCCGAAGCCCGTCGCCGCGAAAGAAACCGCAGCGGAAACCCCCAAAGCGGAAACCAAAACCGCCGAAGCCGCCCCTGTCGCTGAAGCTGCCAAGGAAGCTGTCAAAGTAGAAACGGCAAAGGTGGAGGACGTTAAAGCCGAAGCCGCCAAACCGGCTGTGGAGCGCAAATTGCTTGCGGCTGTTAACGGTGGCGGCCTGATCGCGCCGTCGATGCCGGAAAAAACAGGTCTTTCCGCACGCGAAATGGAAGCGCAGCAAACCGCCGCGCTGCAAAAAGCCATCCACGCCAAGGAAAATGAAATCGCCGTGCTGGCCGCCGTCCGCGCGCAAGCCGCCCGCGATGAATTTGCCGCCGCCGAATTGCAGCAGAAAATCTACAGCCGCAAGGCGGGCGAAGTCCTGATGGAAAAAGAGCTGCTGGAAAAGCAGGCCGCCGAGGAAGCCAAAGCCGCAACCAAGGTTGCGCAAAAGGATGATGCGGCAAAACAGCCGCAGCTTGCCAAAACCGCACAGGCCGATGCCGAGGCGCTGGCCGCGCAGCGTCTGGCGACCCTGAAACAGAAAAACGAGGAACTGGCCAGACTGGAAGCGGAAAAAGCCGCCAGCGACAAGGCGCTGGCAGACAAGCTGGCGAAAATGCAGGCCGCTTTCGAAGCGGAAAAAGCCGCGCTGGAAGCCGAGCGTGACAGCCTGAAGCAAAAACTCGCCGCTGCCCAGACCATGACGGATACGGTGCTGCCCGAAAAAACGGCGGAACTGGCCGCAGGGCAAAAACGCATTCAGGATCTGGAACAAAAATTGGGCGGCGCGGAAACGGCGCGTCAGGATCTGGCCAAAACGCTGGCCGGTCTCGAAGCGCAAAACCGCCAGTTGCAGGACGAGCTGAAGCAAAAGGAACGCGCGCTGAAAGATACCTCTGCCGATGTTCTGGTGCTGGCAAAACAGCAAAAGGAAATGGCTGCGTTGCAGAAAAAGCTGACGGAGCAAGCCTTGCAAACTGCCGCGCTGGAAGAGGCGCTGGCAGCTGAAAAGGCCAAAACCTCCGCCGCGCTCGCCGCCGCGATGGGCGAGAAGGAAACCGCGCTGGATACGCTGGAAACCCGTCTGAGCGAAGCCGAAGCCGCCCGCAAGCTGGAGGCCGAGCGCGCCGCCAAGCTGGAAGCGGCCCGCATCGAAGCGGAAAAGAAAGTTGCCGCATTGGAGGCCTCTCTGGCAGAAGCACGCGCGAAGGCTGAAGCCGAAACGGCGGCCGCTGCCGCTGCGGCTGCCGCACAGGCGGCGGCCGAGGCCGAAGCGCGTTTGAAGGCCGAAATGGCCGCCGCACGCGAAAAAGCGGAAGCGGAAGCCGCGCAACGTGCCGAGCAACTGGCGAAAGAACAGCAAGCTGCTCTGGAAGCCCGGGCAGAACGCGAAAAACAGGAACTCGCCGCCGCCAATGAAAAGGCGCTGATGCAGGCGGAAACCGAAATCGCCCTGCTGAAAGAAGAAAAAGAACGCCTGCAAAAACAGCTGGAAGAAAAAGCCGCCCGTCAGGCAGCCGAACGGAAAGCCGCAGAGTTGAAAGCGGCCGAGCAAAAAGCGGCGGCGGTTGCGCCGGTGCAGGAAAATCTGCCCGTTGCCGCCACGCCGAAAACGGCAGCGGTGGCCATGCCCGCGCCGAAACCCGTTGCGGCAAAAACCGCGCCAGTAGCCGCGAAGCGTTTGCCGGGGACGGATGTGGCCTTTGCGGTTTCCGCGATCGAGCCCGCTGCCGGTACGGTAGAGGTGGAGGTTTTCGAGCCGCCCGTCATGGCAACGCCGGTTGTGCCGATGCGTAAACTGCAAGCATCCGCACAGGCACCCGCGCAAAACGCGGCGGCAAACCGTGCGGAATCCTTCCTCGACAGCATCATGAAGCATCACGTACCTGCCGGCACGGCGGCGGCCATCGGCAAGCCTGCGACGATGCCTGTTGCGCCCGCCGCGCCCGCGACGGCGCCTGTTGTGACGCAACACGCCCCCGTGGCGACGGTACCGGTACAAAAACAGGCCCTGACGCCCACGGCAACGCCGCTGGCGGGCAGCGATTCTGCCAAGGCGATTTCGCTGGAAGCGCTGCTGGATCGCGCAGGCTTGCGCGGTGCGGTTTTTGCCCCCGTGACGACGCCGGGCATCCGCCAGTGGACGCTGGGCCGCATCAACGGCATGTACGAAGAACTGCCCGCCACGCATGGCGCGTTTGACCGGGCGGTGGCAAAATACATCAGCCGCTATGAAAACGACTGCCCGCAAAAACTGAGCGTGCAAATGAGCCGCCCGCAAAAAACCGCAGCGGGTCTGATGGCGCAAGGCAGCATGCATTGCGATATGCCGGGCAATGCCTATAGCACCGCGATGCTGTTTGTCGAAGATGCCCATACCTTTGGCGCGTTGCTGCATTCCGGTCAGCCGGCGGATCTGGCACAGGTTAAATCGCTGGGCGACAACCTGTATTATGCGCTCTCGGCCACGGGCGGCATTTCCGCCGCCGCTGCCGTGCCGCAACAGGTACAGCCCGCAAACGATTTTCCGCCGCCCGTGACGGAACAACCGGCCATGCGCTTCAACATGCGCAATGTCGCGCCATCATCCGCCGATGAATTCGAAACGATCGTTATTCAGTAAGCACGGATGAAAAAAACGGGGGCAGGGATAAGACAAAACGGTTTCGCGCGCGCTTTTGGCGTTGCGCGAACCGTTTTTTTTACGGCGGCGCTGACGCTTGCGCCCGCTGCGGCTTTTGCCGCCGCGCCGACGGGCGACTGGATCGTCGGCCCCATCTATGCGGCATCGAGCAGCGGCAAATCCTTCTGTTCCATGAAAAACAATTACGATAACGGCTACAGCATCGTTTTCGCGCGGGATGTGACGGGCGGCAATTCCATCGCCCTGACGCTGGACAGACAGGTTCTTTCCGCAGGCAGCCAGTATTACGCGACCTTTATCGTCGGCCCCATCAGCCGCATGATGGTTTCCATCGCGGCGACGAAACAGGTGCTGATCACGCAAATGGGCGAAGATCCCGATTTCTATGAAATGCTCGCGCTGAAGGATAGGCTACAGGTCGAATTCAACGGTCAGCGGCTGTCTTTCGACCTCAAGGGCACGGCAAAGGCACTGGAACAACTCGGCGCCTGCGCCGAAACCGTGGGGCTGGGCGAAAAATTCACGGCCGTGAATGTGGCCGCTGCAGCGGGGGACGCGCCGCTGCCCCGCGCCCCAAAAACCAAATCAAAACCCATGACCGAACTGACGGCGGAAGCGCTGGCGCAGAACAAGGATCTGAAACTCTCCGAACAGGCGCTGGGCAGCAGCCTGCTGACAGAGATGGAGGAGCTGCGCCGCGAGAAGGAACGCCTTCAGCGGGAAAATCAGGCGATAGCCGCGCGGCTGCATGCCTCCGATCTTGAAACCGCGCAGATCGAGGCCGCGCGCCTTGCCGAATTCGAACGCAAGGAGCGCGCCCTGATGATCGAAAACGCCCGCCTGAAGGAACGCCTTGCAAAAGCGCGGGCAGGCGGTGAAGCGGCGCTGCTGGAACCTGCCGTGACCGCTGCGCCTGTGGCGCCGCCTGCCGTGGCGGAGGAAACGGCAATGGCCGCCTATGTGCCGCCGCCACCCCCGCCGCCGCAAGCACGGGAAGGGCTGGCGGATTGGGCGCGCCGTGCCGCAGGGGCGCCTGCCGCCGTGGAAATGCCGCCGGTTGAAAGCGGTATCCGTGCCTGGCGCTGGCAGGCGGGGGATATTTATGTCGCCTTGCAGGAATTGCCCTATGACCCCGCCGCCGGATTGCAGGCCGCGGCAAGCGGTTACATCGATACGGTGCGCCTGCGCTGCGCGGGTGATTTTGCCCATAAGCTGGCTGCGGTGCGCCCCGTGGCAAACGGCGTGCAGACGGTAACGGGGGAGCTTGCCTGCATCAATGATACGCAAGATGCGGCAGCGGGCCTTGCCTTTATCGCCCATGCCGACCGCATGGTGGTCGTTACCTATGAAAGCGTGACGGATGACATGACCGACATGCTGGAGATGCGGGATATATTCATTTCAAAAGCTTATAACGGACAGTTTACATTTTAGGCGATGTGCACGGACGCGCCCGCCTGTATCAGGTAGTGCTTTAAAATAAAGTCTTAGTAAGCTGAAAAATCAATTTTTTCTGACTTTGTAATAGCGCGTGCAGGCATCCATCAGCGCTTCGCGCAATTCCTTGCCCGTTTTGCCGCCGTCGCCCTTCAAATGGCTGGCCAGCACGGCCTTGATCGACATTTTATGCGCGACGACGATGTCGATGACATCGCGGTCCATCGTGTGTACCGTTTCCAGAAAATTCACCAGAATATGGCTGATGTCGGAAACCAGCGGGTAGTGGAACATCGTGCCCTGCGCCTTCAGTTGCATGGCGGGGTAGAGCATGGTTTCGATCGCCTTTTCCCCCTTCAGGTTGCCCGCTTTGGCGTCATTGATGGCATCGACCAGCAAATCCAGCATCATATGGGCCAGGGGTTCGAAATCGATGGTATTGCGCTCCAGCAATTCCTGCGCCTTGTTTACCACGGCTTCGTCAAGGCCGCCGCTGCCGACCTTTTCTTTCAGGCGGTTGGGCGGGCTGATCAGCTCCGCATGGCGAAATTTATGCTGTTCCGGAAAAACATCCTGCTCGGTCATCATTTGTTATCCTGTCGTGTCTCGTGGACGGCGTTGTGACGCATGAGGATTTCCCGCGCCTTTTCCGCCGCGCTCAGCGTGGCCTTGATCCGCTCCGGCGAAGAAAACGGCTCCGGCTGGGTATCCGAACGGCGGTCGGGGCCGGTGTATTGCGTATCGCGCTTGCGCCGGCGGTCGGGGCCGAAGTAGCGCTCGCTTACCACGAAGTACCGCGGCATCTCAATAATCTGTTCAATTCTTTGATATAGCGCCTTGGCTGTAAAGGGTTTTACAAGAAACTCCGTAATGCCGGAATCGCGTGCTTGCAACACGCGGCGCTTCTGGCTGTAGCCGGTCATCAGGATGATCGGCGTGAAAGGGTTGGGGCTCTGCTTGTCGCTGCGGATGCGCTTGGTCAGGTTCAGGCCGTTGTCGGGGTCTTGCAGCCAGTCGATAATGACCAGATCGGGCTCCAGATCACAGAACATCCTGAAGCCTTCCTCGCTGCTGAAAGCGCAGTGGATGTCCGTGACGCCAAAAGTCATCAAAACGGATTTGGTGAGCTCCGACATGGCGCGCGTGCTTTCAACGATCAGCACAGTCATGTTTTTGAATTGGTAGGCCATGGGGAAAACCGAATATTATGTAATTTATTTTATATGAACACTGTCTGATTTGATTTAGAGGGATGCATTAAAAATATCAAGGAAAATCGCGCTTTTCGGGCTATATCCGATCATGCTAAAACTATATGTACGGCCAATAATGATAGCGCCAAGCGATTAACACTTATTAAATACAGAGATAAAACCATGGCAGGTCATTCCCAGTTTAAAAACATCATGCACCGCAAGGGCGCGCAGGACAAAAAACGCGCCAAAATTTTCAATAAACTTGGGCGGGAAATCACCGTTGCCGCCAAAATGGGCCAGCCCGTGCCCGAAAACAACCCGCGCCTGCGCGCCGCCATTCAGGCCGCGCGGGCGGCGAACATGCCGAACGACCGCATCAAGCGCGCCATTGAAAGCGCCAACCCCGCCAGCGGCGATAGTGCGAATTACGACGAGGTGCGCTATGAAGGCTACGGCCCCGGCGGCGTGGCCGTGATTGTGGAGGCGCTGACCGACAACCGCAACCGCACTGCATCCGAGGTACGCACCGCCTTTACCAAAAACGGCGGCCAGCTGGGCGAAACGAACTCGGTCAGCTTCATGTTCGACAAGGTCGGCTCCATCGTCTATCCCGCCAGTGTCGCAGGGGCGGAGCAAATGTTCGAGGCGGCCGTGGAAGCGGGGGCGGAAAACGTGGAAACCGTCAAGGGCAACCACGAGATCACCACCGCCATGGAAGATTACATTTCGGTGAAGGAGGCGCTGGCCGCCAAATTCGGCGAGCCGGAAAGCAGCGGCATCATCTGGAAGCCGAAAACGCTGACGGCGCTGGATTCCGATCAGGCCGAAAGCCTTTTCGCCCTGATCGAAACGCTGGAGGACAGCGACGACGTGCAAAACGTTTTCGCCAATTTCGATGTCGCGGAAGACGTGATGGAAAGGCTGATGGCTTCGTGAGGATTTTCGGGATCGATCCGGGATTGCAGCGCACGGGCTGGGGCGTGATCGACGTTTCGGGCAACCGCCTGACGCATATTTCCCACGGGGTCATCAAAACCGATGCCAAGGCCGATACGGCAACGCGGCTGCATAAAATCTTTGACGAGCTGACGCGGATGCTGCTGCTCTGGCAGCCGACCCATGCGGCGATCGAGGAAACTTTCGTGAACAAAAACCCCGCATCGGCGCTGAAGCTCGGCCTTGCGCGCGGTGTTGCCATGATGGCGCCCGCCAAAGCGGGGCTGCGCGTGGCGGAATATCCCGCCAATCTTGTCAAGAAATCCGTTGTCGGCGCGGGCCATGCGGAAAAGGAACAGGTGCAGGCGATGATCCGCGTGCTGCTGCCGGGCATCGAGGCCTCGCACGACGCGGCGGATGCGCTGGCCGTGGCCATTTGCCACGCCCATCACGGCGCCACGCATGAAAAACTCGGCGGCATTATGTCGGGCGGTGTCAGATGATCGCGAAACTCACAGGGGTGATCGACAGCGTCGGGCTGAATTACGTGATTATCGACGTGAACGGCGTGGGCTATCTTGTTTACGCTTCGTCGCGCACGCTGGCGCGCATCGGTTCCGCGCGCGGCACGGCGGTCAGCCTGCTGATCGAAACGATCGTGCGCGAAGACCAGATCACGCTCTACGGCTTTGCCGATGCGGCGGAAAAGGAATGGTTCCAGATTTTGTGCACCGTGCAGGGCGTGGGCGCAAAGGTGGCGCAGGGGATTCTCGGCACGGTATCGGTGGAGCAATTGCCCGTTGTCATCGCATCGCAGGATAAATCGGCGCTGCGCCGTGCCGAAGGGGTGGGCGACAAACTTGCCACCCGTATCGTGACGGAACTGAAGGAAAAAGCGGGCAAAATGGCGCTCGGCGCCGCCGCCCAGCAAAAGGCCGACAAGGCGCGCAGCGCCAGCGGCGCGAAAACGATGCCCGTGGTCGATGTGCCGCGCACCGTCAGCAACGATGCGGTTTCGGCGCTGATCAATCTCGGTTATGGCCGTGCGGAGGCCTTTGGCGCCGTGGCCAATGTGATCCGCGACAAAGGGGATGACATCGCCCTTGGTGACCTGATCCGTGAAAGCCTGAAGGAGCTGAGCGCATGACCGTTGAAATGACGCAACGTGAAATCTCCGCCGATTTCCAGCCGGAAAAGGATTCCGAGGAGCTGTCCATTCGCCCGCTGTCTTTGGAAGATTTTATCGGCCAGAAAAAAACGCGGGAGAATCTCGGCATTTTCATTCAGGCTGCGAAAAAGCGGAACGAGCCGCTGGACCACGTGCTGCTCTTCGGCCCGCCCGGCCTTGGCAAAACGACGCTGGCGCAGATTATCGCCAAGGAAATGGGCGTGGGTTTCCGTGCGACTTCCGGCCCTGTGATTTCCAAGGCAGGGGATCTTGCCGCGATCTTGACGAATTTGCAGCCGAACGATGTGCTGTTCATCGATGAAATCCATCGCCTGAATGCGGCGGTGGAGGAAATCCTGTATCCCGCCATGGAAGACCGCCAGCTGGACCTGATTATCGGGGAGGGGCCCGCCGCGCGCTCCGTCCGCATTGACCTGCCGCCCTTTACGCTGGTTGCGGCGACGACGCGTTCGGGGCTGATCACGCGTCCCTTGCGCGAGCGTTTCGGCATTCCGCTGCGTCTGGAGTTTTATAAACCGGAAGAGCTTGCCGGCATTGTCATGCGCGGGGCGAATATCATCGGCATGGATATTACGGACGAAGGGGCATTTGAAATCGCCCGCCGTTCCCGCGGCACGCCGCGGATTGCAGGCCGTCTGACGCGCCGCGTGCGCGATTTTGCGCTGGTCAAAAACACCAAAACCGTCGATGCCGCCGCCGCCGATGCCGCGCTGATGCAGCTGGAGGTTGACCATATGGGCCTCGACAGCATGGATCGCCGTTACATGGCCTGCATCGCCGAAAATTACGCGGGCGGCCCTGCGGGCGTGGAAACCATCGCCGCCGCCCTGTCCGAACAGCGCGACGTGCTGGAAGACGTGGTGGAGCCGTATTTGATCCAGACCGGCTTTATCGTCCGCACGCCGCGCGGGCGCATGATTTCGGATGCGGGCTACCGCCACCTCGGTCTTGCGCCGCCGCCCAACGCCAAAGACCGCCAGATGGCATTGCAAATAGATTTGCCGGTAGATGAGGAAGCGTAACGGCTTTTTCTTTCAGGTTTCAATTATGCCTGCGGCGGTGCCTCGGTCTCGCTGGATTCTTCCGTACGTCTGCGGCGCAGGCGCACGAAAAAGTTCAGGACGCCGAAGATCAATCAGCGGAATGCCGAGCAGCGCGATGCCTTCAAACAGATAGCCGACCCCCGTCACAAGGGCGGGCGGCTTGGGGCCGAAAAAGATTGCGAGCGTGAAAAGGCAGAGCTTGCCGCCGAAAAAGAAAGCCAGTCCGCGTTTGAAGACGTGATGCCTCATCCAGCGCGGTGGCTCCGTTTTGGCATGCGACACATAAACGCCCGGCGGTTGCTGGCGGCGGGCCTCTTCCATGTTTCCATCTTCATTCATATTGAGGCACTTTCCAAAATACCCCCATTTGCGCCGCAAGGCCAGCGGGAATATCGGTGCCGCAACGTGCCGCCCGCATTTCGCTCGACAGGGGGCGGAAATGGGGTAAAATCGTCAAAAAACAAGGCCATAAAAAGAAGAACACCATGACAAAAACCCATGAACTGCCCGTGCGCGTCTATTACGAGGACACCGATGCGGGGGGGATTGTGTATCATGCGAGCTATATCCGCTTTGCCGAGCGGGGGCGGACGGAAATGCTGCGCGACGGCGGTTTTGCGCATGCGGATTTGTACAGGGAACAAGGCATTGCCTTTGCCGTTGTCAATCTCGCGGTAAATTTTAAATTACCTGCCAAGCTGGATGACCTTCTGGTCGTCAAAAGCCGTATCACCCGCCTTGGCGGGGCAAGCATGGATATGCAGCAGGATATCTATCGCGGAGAAGAACTGATATGTGAAATAAAAGTCACGCTGGTCTGTATTGATCAGAGCCTGAAAGCTGTTAGATTACCGCAAGTTGTCAGGGACTTATTTAAATCAGAGGTTTAAAGAGGAAATTATGGATCCGACCACCGCCATTCAGGCCACGCAGCTTGCCGGTACCGTGCATCACGATTTTTCGATCTGGGGATTGTTCCTGCAGGCGGATATTGTTGTGAAATCCGTGATGATTATTTTGTGCGCGGCCTCGATCTGGAGCTGGGCGATCATTTTCGACAAATGGATCACCTATAAAAGCCTGCACATCAAGGCAGGGCGTTTCGAAAGCTCTTTCTGGTCGGGCGAGGCGCTGGAAAAACTGTATAAAAAAATCCAGAACAAGCCGGGCGATCCGCTGGCGCGCGTTTTCTGCGCGGGCATGCACGAATGGAAACTTTCCGCCGAAACGGGCAGCCTTGACGGTTTGCAGGCGGGCTTGCAGCAGCGCATCGACCGCTCCATGGCCATGTCCATCAACCGCGAGATCAGCATGCTGGAGCGCTACATGACCTTCCTTGCCACCGTCGGTTCCACCGCGCCGTTTATCGGCCTGTTCGGCACTGTCTGGGGGATCATGAACAGTTTTGCGGCCATTGCGGGTTCGCAAAACACCAGCCTTGCCGTCGTCGCGCCGGGGATTGCGGAGGCTTTGTTCGCAACGGCCATCGGTCTTGTCGCGGCCATTCCGGCGGTTGTGGCCTATAACAAATTCTCGACCGACCTCAACCGCTATCATGACCGGCTGGAGGCCTTTGCCGCCGAATTCAGCGCCATTCTCGGCCGCCACTTCGAACAAAGCGGACGCCGCTGATGGGCGCGAAGCTGGGAAATAGCGGTCGTGCCCGCGGCCGCCGCGCGCATGGCGTGATGGCGGAGATCAACGTGACTCCCTTTGTGGATGTCATGCTGGTGCTTTTGGTGATCTTCATGGTGACCGCGCCCTTGCTGACGGCGGGGGTACAGGTGGATCTGCCCAAAGCCGATGCCAAGGCCATCGGCCAGCAGGACAATGCGCCGATTGAAATCGCGCTGGACAGCAAAGGCAATATTTTTGTCGGCGAAACGCGCGTGACCAAAGACCGCCTGCAATCCATGCTGGAAGCCATTGCGGCGGAAACAACGGATAAACGCGTGTATATCAAGGCCGACAAGGGCATTGACTACGGCACGGTCATGCAGGTGACCGCAACGGTCAATAATGCGGGCTTTAACAAGATTGCCTTTGTCACCGATCCGACATCGGGCGGCAAATAGTTTCAACCTTCAACCGGCAGATGAGGCATGCGCGCATCCTCGCTCATCATCTCAGGGATTTTCCACGTTGCGGTCGCGGCCGCGACGCTGGTTTCCATGCCGTGGTTGAAAAAGGATCTGGATATTCCCAAGCCCATCATGGTGGAGTTTGTGGAAATCGGCAAAGTGACCGAAACCGATAAAATCTCCACCGCACCGGCAAAAAAGGCCGAAGAGCCAAAGCCGAAAGACGCACCGCCGCCGCCCGCGCCCAAGAATACATCCAAGGCGCCGACCCCGCCGCCGCCGAAAAAAGACGCGGCGAAGGACGAGCCGAAAAAGGACACCAAAAAAGAAGCCGTCGCCAAAACCGACCCTGCCGCCAAGCCGGATAAAAAGAAACCGGAAAAACAGTCCGAAAAAGCGGCGGAGCCGGAGCGTGATTTCGGCTCGGTTTTGAAAAACCTGGCCGAGCTGAAAACGCCGCCCGCGCCGGCGCAAAAACAGCCCGACATGGGTCTGGACGAAGCCGCGCCGCAAACGGGCGCCAATGCGCCGCTGGGTAAGAAACTGACCATGAGCGAGGAGGACGCCCTGCGCCGCCAGCTGGAGCGGTGCTGGAACGTCCCCTTCGGCGCAAAGGACGCGCAGGATTTGAACGTCGAGATTTTTATGGTTATCAACCCCGACCGCACGCTGCGCGAGGCGCGGGTGGTGGATCGGGCGCGGTATAACAGCGACAGTTTTTTCCGCGCCGCTGCAGACAGCGCGCTGCGCGCCGTGCGCAGCCCTTTATGCTCGCCTTTTGACCTGCCGCCTGATAAATATGAGATCTGGCAACGGACGACAGTGAACTTTAATCCGCGTGAAATGTTCTAAATTATACCGAAGTGACGTTTAGGGGACGATAATGCGTAAAATCTGTAAAATTCTGGTTATGGTTTTGATGCTGGGCATGGCCGCACCGGCAAAGGCGGAGTTGAAGATCGATGTCACGCGCGGCAAGGCCGACCCCATGCCGATCGCCATTCCCGTTTTCAAGGGCAGCACGGCGGAAGATAACGACATGGGCGCGAAGATGACGGAAGTCATCAGTAACAACCTGACGCGCTCCGGCCTGTTCCGTCCGCTGAACCCGCGTTCTTTCATTCAGGATTCCCTGTCCGCGCAGACCGCGCCGCGCTTCGGCGAATGGCGCGCGATCAATGCGCAGGCACTGGTGACCGGCGTTTTGAGCAAAACAAGCGACGGTCGCACGCGCGTTGAATTCCGCCTCTGGGATGTTTTCGCCGAACAGCAGATGGTCGGCACGGCCTATATGACGACGCCGCAAAACTGGCGCCGCATTGCGCATATCATTTCCGATGCGATCTACAAACGCATCACGGGGGAGGAAGGCTATTTCGACACCCGCCTGGTCTATATCTCCGAAACCGGTCCTGCGGATGCGCGCGTAAAACGTCTGGCGATCATGGATCAGGATGGCGCGAACCACCGCTATCTGACCGACGGGCGCACTCTGGTGCTGACGCCGCGTTTCTCCCCGACGGAGCAGAAAATCACCTATATGGCCTATTACAACAACAAGCCGCGCGTCTATGTCTATAACATCGACACGGGCCGTCAGGACGTGCTGGGCGATTTTCCCGGCATGACCTTCGCGCCGCGCTTCTCGCCCGATGGGCGCAAGGTCATCATGTCCCTGTCCAAAAACGGGAACAGCGACATTTACACGCTCGACCTTGCCAGCCGCAAGGTCACGCAGCTGACGCGCGACAATTCGATCAATACCGCGCCGAGCTATGCCCCCGACGGCAGCCAGGTCGTGTTTGAATCCGACCGCGGCGGTACGCAGCAGCTCTATGTCATGAGCGCGAACGGCGGCAATGCGAAACGCATCACCTTCGGCGAAGGCCGCTATGCCAACCCCGTCTGGTCGCCGCGCGGCGATCTGATCGCCTTCACCAAAATGCTGAAGGGCCAGTTCTACATCGGCGTGATCCGCCCCGACGGTTCGGGCGAGCGTCTGATCACGCAGGCTTTCCACGTCGAAGGCCCCACATGGTCGCCCAACGGCCGCGTGCTGGCCTATTTCAAGGAAACGCCGACGGGCGCGCGCCGCTCCGGCCGTTCCGCCAAGCTCTATACCATCGATTTGACGGGCTATAACGAGCAGATCGTGCCGACGCCGCTGGACGGATCGGATCCGGCCTGGTCGCCGCTGAACAAGTAATCGGAAGCATTGCCTAACGCCAGTCGTGCGTGCCGCCGGTGCGGATGACGCGCGTACGGAAATGCGTCGGCATGTCGATGACGATGGATTTGTCGCGGAACACGAAAAACAGCCCGTAGCCGACCACAAAGGCCAGCAGGTGGATGCCCGATACCGTCAGGTGCTGCAAAACGGGCAGGTCGATGATTTCCTTGAAGCTGTCAACGGGATAACGCAGGCCGAGCAGCGCATCCGTGAAAAGGAAGATCAGCGGCAGGCTTTTGACGCTCAGGTAATTTTCCTCGAAAAACCAGATGATGTTGATCTGGATGCGCGGGAAACAGGCGATATAGGCGCCCGTGACGGCGAAGGCCGCCGCGCCCATGCCCGTGAACCACAGTTCATTGCCCTGATGCGCCAGCCAGATTTTTGCCAGCAGCCCGCCGAAACCGCAGAGCAGGAAAAAAACAAGATAGCGGATATGCCCCATGGCGTATTCGATATTGTCGCCGAGCATCCAGAGCATGTAGAGATACAGCGCCATTTGCCACGGGTTCTGGTGAATGAACAGGCCGGTCAGGAAAGGCTTGATTTGCGATGCGGCAAGCGGCAGCCGTGCCTCCGGCGGCAGGGTGAAGGGCAAAAGCGCCTGCAGGGATAAATCATGATCTTTCAAAAACGCATAAGCCAGAAATCCCAGCGCGGCGATAATAAAACTCCAGTTCAGCGGAGAGTTTCCGCCATGCGGGTTGTCATCACCCAGAGGGATAATCGGCATGGATCAATCCTTTGTTGAAAACGCTCCCGTCGCATAGCAGGCGAAGCATTCGATAACGCGCCGGTAAACATCGCGCTTGAAGGGCACGGCATAGGAAAGCAGATCGCCGATCGGCACCCATTGCCAGCGCCCGAATTCGGGGTGGCTGAAGGCATCGAGCCGGATATCTGAATCCTCGCCGAGAAATTCCAGCGCGATCCATTTCTGCCGCTGGCCGCGGTATTTGTTGTCCCACAGCTTGCGTGCGGTATGCGCGGGAATGTCGTAATAAATCCATTCGTCGATCATACCGAGAATGCGCGCCTTGCGCGTGCCGATTTCTTCTTCCATTTCGCGGAAAACGGCGATTTCGATATCCTCGCCTTCGTCAATACCGCCTTGCGGCATTTGCCATGCGCCGGGATTGTCCAGACGCTCGCCCACAAAAACATGGCCGTGACGGTTGAAAAGCGTGATACCGACGCCGGGCCGGTACAGCGCCTCGTCATGGGTGGGCGTAAGAACCATTTTGTCCGTTTTGTTCATTCTTCGCAGTTTCCTTCCAGAGCGTGGAGGGGGAGATCAACCGAAAGCCGCGCCGCGCCAGCGTATCCGCCCAGGCATCCACCGTTTGCAGCGAAACGGGATAGGGGCGCAAAACGCCAAGGGCATAGCCGCGTTCCGCCGCGCGTTTTTCCAGCGCGACGAGTTGCAGGCGGATGTCCTGTTCGGTCAGGATATTGTCAATCGTGATATCCACCGCCATATAGGGCGTTCTGGAGATGCGCGCCGTCGTTTCCGCAAGGCGTTCGTTCGCGGTGCCGGAATTTTCGACGAACAGCAGCTTGTTGCGGTTCAGCGCAGTGAAAACGGAACGCAGGTTGTTGCTGTCGGTCAGGAAGCGCGACCCCATGAAGTTCATCACGCCGCTGATATTCGCCGTGCGCGACAGCAGCCAGACAAGATTGTCGGTGTTTTGCTTGACGCTCGCGCGGCTCAGCAGCGCCTTGGGGCCGGGATCGTCCTTCGGATAGGTGATCGGCTCCATCGGCAGGAGCAAGAAATTCTCGCGCCGGCTGTTCAGTCCCGCCTGCGTGAAGTTTTCCAACCGGGCGACCTGCGTATAGGGAGAATAGGCAAAAGCCACTTCACGCGGCAGGATATCCAGCGCCTGCTGCGTCATTTGCTCCGATATGCCCGCGCCGCTGAGGATCAGGGCAATGGCGGGCTGGTTGCCGTTGACGGGCGCGGCATCGGTGATTTCGGGCGGCAGGGGCACGTCGGGCGCGGCCGTTTCGGCGGCGGTGTCCGGCGCTTCCATCGCCAGCACGGGGGCATTGGCGCGGGGGATGCGGCTGTTCCAGTTCGCGCGCGTATTGTCGGCCTGCGCCCAAAGCCAGCCGCCGACCAGAACGACGACCAGCACATAGGCCAGAATGCCCTGCCACAGGCGCTTTTTATAGAGCGGCGATAAACGCGGCCAGAAAGATCCGCCAGATTTTTTTTCCGGGGTGTCGCCGGTCATGTTTTAGGGCGTTCCTTTGCCGGGATTGGAAACGGTGCCTGCCGCATCTGCCTGACGGTAGAGGGAAATACCCTGCAAGAGGTCGATGGCGCGGCGCAGCTGGTAATCCTCCGCTTCGGGGGATTTTTTGTCCTTGTCCCCGGCCTTGGCGTTTTTATCGGGCGCGGCTTTTTTCTCGGGCAGGAGAGTCGGATCTTCGACCTCTTCCTTCTTGCTTTCCAGCCCGTTGCTGAGCGCGCCTTTCAGGTCGGCTTCGTGGATTTCACCGAATTTGCTTTTCTCTTCCACCACCTTGGCGCGTTCGACCACAATGTCGGGCGTGATGCCCGTCGCCTGAATGGAACGGCCGGAGGGCGTGTAGTAACGCGCGGTCGTCAGCTTGATCGACCCTCCGCCCGGCACATCGAGCAGCGTTTGCACGGAACCTTTGCCGAAGCTTTGCGTGCCCATGATGATGGCGCGTTTGTGATCCTGCAAGGCACCCGCCACGATTTCGGAAGCGGAAGCCGAGCCGCCGTTGATCAGCACCACAACGGGCAGGCCGTTCGCCAGATCGCCGGGGGAGGCGATATCGCGGCGCATGTCTTCGGGATTGCGGCCGCGGGTGGAGACGATCTCGCCCTTATCCAGGAAAGCGTCGGACACCAGAATGGCCTGATCCAGCAAGCCGCCGGGGTTGTTGCGCAGGTCCAGCACGTAACCGACCAGCTTGCCGTTGGATTCTTTGTTCAGGTCGGCAAAGGCTTTTTTGAGGCCGGGGAAGGTCTGGCTGTTGAAGGCGGACATGCGGATATAGCCCACGTTGCCGTCCTCCAGCCGCGATTTGACGGAGCGGATCTGGATGGTATCGCGGGTGAGCTTGATTTTCAGCGGCTCCGGCGCGCCTTCGCGCACCACGGTGATGACGACATCCGTGCCGACGCGGCCGCGCATTTTCTCGACCGCCTCGTTCAGCGTCATGCCCATGACCTGCTTGCCGTCGATTTCCACGATCAGGTCGCCCGCCTGCATGCCCGCGCGGGACGCAGGCGTGTCATCGATGGGGGAGACCACTTTGACCACGCCGTTTTCCATCGTGATCTCGATGCCGAGACCGCCGAATTCGCCGCGGTTCTGCACGGCCATGGCGCGGGTTTCCTCCGCCGACATGTAATTGGAATGGGGGTCGAGGCTGGTCAGCATGCCGTTCAGCGCGTATTCGATCAGCTTTTTGTCCTCGACTTCCTCCACGTAATTCTGGCGCACCTGTTCGAAAACATCACCGAAAAGCACAAGGCCGTCATAGGTGCGGCTGAGCGGCGAGGATTTGCCCGCCGTGCGTGCATCGGCAACCGAAACGATCGACAGCGTCGTGCTGAGAGCAACGGTCAAGGCAAGGGCGCTGGCGGCGGCGATAAGTTTTTTCTTCATGGACATGGTCAGCTTTTATCCTGTTTGCGTTGTGCGATCAGTATTTTTTGCGGATTAACGGGGACGCCGTTATGGCGCAATTCGTAATACACGGGGTGTTCTTCTGTCCGGGTGGCGGCGACGCTGCCGACGGGTTCGCCGGCGGCGAGAGAGGCGCCGACAATGGTATCTACCTGACCCAAACCGGCGATCAAACTATGATACCCGCCCGTATGTTCGATAATCAAGATATGCTTGTATTTCTTGAACGGGCCGGCAAAGCGCACCTTGCCCGCCAGCGGGGTAAAGACGCGCGCGCCGCTGCGGGCGTTATACGTAATGCCCTTGCTCGTCGCGCCCAGATCATCCGTGCCGCCGAAAACGGTGCGGATGCTGCCGACAACGGGGGCGTACATGTTATCGGGCGCGGTTTCGTCCTTGCCGCCGCCTGCCGTGCGCGGCGATTTGTCGGGGGCGGAAGGTTTGGCAATGGGCAGGTTGACCTTTTCGACCAGTTCTTCCAGCGTTTTGGCTTCGCGCGTCAGACGGGCCACTTCGGCCTGCTGCTTTTTGCGCTCGGCGTCGGTCTGGTGGTAAAGGGCTTTGCGTTTTTCAATCGCTGCGGCAAGTTTTGCTTCCTGTGCGTTGATATCGGCAAGTTTTTTCGCACGGGCGGATTTTTCCTCGGCGATGTTCTGCCCCAGCTTGCGCAGGTTTTCCAACTGCGCCTGCAAGGCGGCGGAGCGTGCATGCAGGGCAGGGATCATGGATTTCATGACCCGTGCGGCGCGCGCGGCATCCAGCGGCTCGGCTTCCACCAGCATCGTGGGGGTGGAGGTGCGGTTAAACCGCTGCGCCGCCGTGACCAGCCCGCCCATGCGGCCATGTTCCTGATAAAGCTGTCTGGCAAGAACCGCCTGCTCGGCATTCAGGGATTTCAGTTTTTTGGATGTTTCGGCAAGGCCGTTTTCTGCCGCGCGCAGGTCACGCGACATGCGCACCAGTTGTTGTTGCAGGGCCTCGACTTCGGCCTCGATATGTTTTGTTTCCTTTGCCAGTTTCTCGGCTTCGGATTGTTTTCGGAAAAGTTCGGCCGTGACGGCTTCTTTGCTGCGCGCGTTTTTTTCGGCATAGACAGGGGAGGCCGCCAGCAGCAGCGCGGCCGCAAAAACGATGGCTGTCATCCCCTGATATCGTGCCATTTATCCCCTGTGGTACGGGTGCCCGGCCATGATTTGCTGGGCACGGTAAACCTGTTCCAATAGCATAACCCGAACAAGCATGTGAGGCCACGTCTGTTTGCCGAAGGAGAGCAGAATTTTTGCTTTTTCCCGCACCGTGTTATCGAAACCATCCGCGCCGCCGATGAGAAAGATGACTTCATTGCCTGGCGCCTGATCCCGCCAGTTTTCCAGCTTCGCGGCAAAATCGGGGCTGGAAAAACTTTGCCCCCGTTCATCCAGCGCGACGACGAAAGCATTGTCGGGGATGTGTTTCAAAATCAGCGGCGCTTCGATGGCGGCGGAGGCGGCCTTGGGGCTGTCGATTTCCTCCAGCTTCACGGGCCAGTTCAGCCGTTTGATGTATTCATCGCACAGGTCGCGGAGCGGCGAGGCCTTCAGCCGGCCGACGGCAATGATTTTGATCTTCATGGCAATTTAACCCAAAGGCTTATATGGGTTTCTTAACCCGATTTGTAAAGGGTGTAATCGGTCGTGGAAAAATCCGTGGACCAGAGTTTTTCAAGGTTATAGAAACTACGCACTTCGGGGCGGAAGAGGTGGACGATCACATCACCCGCATCCACGATGACCCAGTCGCCGGTCTCCATGCCTTCCAGACGCGCCTTGACGCCTTCTTTGGACAGTGCGTCGCGCAGTTTTTCCGCCATGGACGTGACCTGACGAGAGGATGTCCCCGTGACGATCACCATATAATCGGCAAGCGCGGTTTTTCCGGAAAGATCGATGGAAACGACGTCTTCGCCTTTTTCCTTGTCCAGCGCGGCCATGATCAGGTCATAGATCACGGACGATTTTTTGACGGGTGTCTTTTCGCTTTTGCTGTCACGCGGCTTTTTCGATATCGGTGCGATGGGCGGCCTCCATAAAAAGGGGAATAAAAAACGCAAGACGTCATGCTACGGCTTGCGTCATCAGCGTTTTTGAAATGTCGTGCAATATAACAAAACTTTCAAAATCTCGGCTTGTTCAACCATATAGATATTATACCGATATTGGCCGCGGGGAACAACCATCAGGCAAGATGTTGATATGTCTTTACTTTTTGCCCTTCCGTGCCGCGCGGATCGCGGTGGCGGAGAGGTGGTTGAGCGGAATATGCAGAATCGTCCATGCCGGCAGCGGGCGGTTTTTGAGCGTTTTGGCGGCGCTTTCGGGGATCATCCGGTCGCGGAAACGCGTGGCGGCGGGGCAGGCTTTCAGGCTGTTGCCGCGCGGCGGGCGGTCGAGCACGCAGACGGGCACGCTGTAGAAAATGCTTTCCCAATCCTGCCATTTATGCACCTGCAACAGGTTGTCGGTGCCCATGAGCCAGATGAACCGCGTTTTCGGAAAGTGGCGTTGCAGCTTGGCCAGCGTATCGGCGGTGTAGCGGGTATTGAGATATTGCTCGATATCCGTCGGCACGATCTGCGGGTGGCGGCTGGCGTCGCGCGCGCTTTGCAGGCGGTCGCGCAAAGGGGCCATGTCGTGCGTCGATTTCAACGGGTTTTGCGGGCTGACCATCCACCACACGGCATCCAGCTGCAATTGCTTGAGCGCCATCAGGCTGATATGCCGGTGGCCGTCATGCGCGGGATTGAACGACCCGCCCAGCAGGCCGACCGTGCGGCCCGCCCAGCGATCACCGCAGGCGGGGGTGGGCGGCGTGAAAAAATACATGACCGCTTAATCCTCCGACAATGACACGAGCGTCGTATTGCCGCCCGATGCCGTTGTGTTGATGGTGATGGTTTGTTCCGTGGCAAAACGGGGCAGGTAATAGGGGCCGCCCGCTTTCGGCCCCGTGCCCGACAGGCCGTGCCCGCCGAAGGGCTGTACGCCCACCACCGCGCCGATCATGGAACGGTTGACGTAGCAGTTGCCCGCGTGGATGCGGCTGCACAGTTTTTGCATCGTATGGTCGATGCGCGTATGCACGCCGAAGGTCAGGGCATAACCGGTATCGTTGATCTCCCTGATGACATCGTCGAGGTTTTCACCCTTGAAACGCACGATGTGCAAAACGGGGCCGAAAACTTCGCGCTTCAGCACGGACATGGAGGAAATTTCGTAAGCGCAGGGCGCGAAGAAAGTGCCGTGGGCGCAATCTTCAGGCAGTTTGACGCGGGCGACGAGCTTGGCTTCCTTGTCCATGCGCGCGGCATGGGCTTGCAGGTTGGCAAGCGCTTCCCTGTCGATCACGGGGCCGATGTCGGTTGCAAGGGAAAGCGGATCGCCGAGCGTCAGTTCCTGGCAGGCGCCGTTCAGCATGTCGATGACCTTGTCGGCAATACCGTCTTGCAGATAAAGCACGCGCAGGGCGGAGCAACGCTGGCCGGCGGAGCGGAAGGCGCAGGTAATCACATCATCCACGATCTGCTCCGGCAGGGCGGTGGAATCCGCGATCATGGCGTTCTGGCCGCCCGTTTCGGCGATGAGCGGCACGATGGCGCCGTCGCGCGCGGCGAGGCTGCGGTTGATAAGCTGCGCGACTTCCGTCGAGCCGGTAAAACAAACGCCCGCAATGCGCTTGTCGGTCACAAGGTATTGCCCCGTCATTTCCCCCGTGGCAGGCAGCAGGGTGATGACGTCTTTCGGAATACCGGCCTTGATCAGCAGTTCCGCCGCCTTCATGGCGATGAGGCTGGTTTGCTCGGCGGGTTTGGCGATGACGGTATTTCCTGCCATTAACGCGGCGGAAACCTGCCCGAGGAAAATGGCCAGCGGGAAGTTCCACGGGCTGATGCACAGGAATACGCCGCGCCCCTGCAATTGCAGGGTATTGGTTTCGCCCGTGGGGCCGGGCAGGGTTTGCGGCGCGCCGAAATGTTTTTCGCCTTCATGCGCGTAATAGCGGCAGAAATCCACGGCCTCGCGGATTTCGGCAACGGCGTCGATCTGCGTTTTGCCCGCCTCGCGGATGCAAAGCGCCATCAGCTCTGTAAAGTTTTCCTCCATCAGATCGGCCATTTTGCGCAAGGCGGCGGCACGTTCGGCGGCGGGCGTTTTGTTCCACGCGGGGAAGGCTTCATGCGCCGTATGCAGGGCAAGGCCGATATCCTCCCGCGTGGCGAAAGTCACGCTGCCGATCTCGCGCCGGTTGTCGGCGGGATCCTGCACTTTTTCTGTCTTGCCGATTTTGGGAATCCCGTTGATCAGCGGCGCGGCCGTCCATTTGCGCTCCGCATGCTTGGCGACATCGGCAAGGAAACGGTCGCTGATATGGCTGTTGGCAAATTCGATGCCCTTGGAATTTTTGCGCGACGGGCCGTAAAGATCGGCGGGCAGGGGGATTTTGGGATGCGGTTTGCTTTGCAGGCGCGCGATGTAATCCACGGGGTCTTGCAGCATGTCGTCGATGGGCACGCGGTCATCCTGCAGGCGGTTGACGAAGTTGGTATTCGCCCCGTTTTCCAGCAGGCGGCGCACCAGATAGGGCAGCAAATCCTGATGGCTGCCCACGGGCGCGTAAATGCGGCAGGGATATTTGCCTTCGCCCGTGCCGGTGATCTGGTGGAACAAAGGCTCGCCCATGCCGTGCAGGCGCTGGAATTCAAAGCCCGTTTTATCCGCGCCCGCAATCTCCAGAAGGGCGGCGACGGTATAGGCGTTATGCGTGGCGAACATGGGATAGAAAACGTCGCGTCGCGCCATCAGCTTGGTCGCATTGGCAAGATAGGAAACATCCGTCGCATTCTTGCGCGTGAAAACGGGATATCCGGGCAGGCCGTTCATCTGCGCGTATTTGATTTCGGAATCCCAATAGGCGCCTTTGACAAGGCGCACCATCATGCGCTGGCCGACTTCCTCGCAAAGCGCGGCAAGGTAATCGATCACGCGCGTGCAGCGTTTTTGATAGGCCTGAATGGCAAGACCGAAACCGTCATAGCCTTTCAGCGCGGGATTGCGGAACACGTTTTCGATGATGTTGAGGGAGATTTCAAGGCGGTTGGCTTCCTCCGCATCCACGGTCAGGCCGATATTGTAGCCCGCGCAGGTTTTGGCCAGATGCAACAGCTTTTCCGACAGCGCCGGTATGCAAAGATCACGCTTGGCGTATTCATAGCGCGGATAAAGGGCGGAGAGCTTCACCGAAATGCTCGGCGCATCGATCACGCCGCGGCCTGCGGCGGCTTTGCCGATGGCGTGGATGGCGGTTTCATAGCTTTTGAAATAACGCTCCGCATCTTCCGCCGTGCGCGCGCCTTCGCCCAGCATGTCGTAGGAATGGCGGTAGCCGGATTTTTCGTCCTCTCTGGCGCGTTTCAGGCCTTCCTCGATTGTGCGGCCCATGACGAATTGCTGGCCCATAATTTTCATGGCATGCAGCATGGCCTGACGCACCACGGGCTCGCCCACGCGTGCAACGATACGCCCTGCAACAGCGGAAACGGAGAGGGATTTTTCTTCCTCCACATCCGCAATGACCTTGCCCGTCAGCATCAGCGCCCAGGTGGAGGCATTGACGAAAAGGTCTTCCGTTTTGCCCAGATGCTGGTCCCAATCGGCGCTGCCGATTTTATCGCGGATCATCTGGTCGGCGGTGGCGCTGTCGGGAATACGCAGCAGCGCTTCGGCAAGGCACATGAGCGCGATGCCCTCGCGCGTGGTCAGGCCGAATTCGTTCAGGAATTTATCCACGCCCCCGAAACGGCGGCGGTTGTCGCGCACGTTCTGGATCAGGCGGCGCGCGGCGTCGCGAATATTTTGCTTTTGCGCAAGGCCCAGCTTGATCAGCGCCAGATGTTCGGCAACGGCCGCGTTTTCATCCAGATGATAGGCTTCGTTGATGGCGCGTTTCAGGCTGTCGCTGGTACGGCCGGAGGAAAGGGCTTTTTGCATGGCACAGGGCTTCCGCTATGAGGTTGAAATTCTGCCCTAATTTACCTTTTCCCGCGCCGTTTTGCATGCAGGAAAAAGAGCGAAGTTTCAGGTGTTTGGGTAAATTTTCCCATAATTTTAGCGCTTGTGGTAAAATAGACGTATATTTTATTCGGGGCTGCTGCATATGGGGCCGCATGCGCACAGATCAAAAATTTGTTTCTAAATTTTATCAGTTAACCGATATCTCCAACGGCCGGTCGCCGGGCATGAAAGAGGCGCTTGCAACGCTGGACGATTCCCATTGGCAGAAAAAGGGAAACGCATCGCCCGTCGATCCGGGGATGCGTGCGAAAATAAAGCAGATTTACTACGGCACACCCGTCGGGCAGTGGGGCGAACGCGCCAAATGGGTGATGAAGGCGACGGTCAATGACCCGCTGGCCTTGGCGACGGCGCTACCTTTTGTGGATCAGATACAAACGCGCCGCGCGCTCGATATCATTTCAAAAGTGCCCGAGGGCGCGGAAATGGTGGCGGAGGTGAAAAGCGCCGATACGAAATTCAAGCTCGACTTTTTCAGGGATGGTGCGGTTTTCAGGCCATACAGCGCGGATATGAAGGTCGGGAGCAATGGCAGCCGCCCGCCGGAGATTGCCTATACGGCCTTTGCGGCGAGAGGGGAGCGCGTGTCGATGCTGCTGCATGAATTCCAGCATTTCAGACAGTACAAGGCAGGCCTTCTATCGATAGACAGGGATATGTCGCCGATCGAGCAGATGTGGTACAACCGCGCCTATGAAGCGGATGCGGAAGCAACGGCTGTTGATATTTCCTATAAACTTAAACTGGCGGGTGAAAAAGACGCGTGGAAATTCCTGTCTTCGAGGGAGAGTCTTTCCTGTTCGGCCATGGCGCGCGCCTATGAGGCGGAGGTGCGCAAAGATCCGAATGCGCTCTACGACGGTCGCGCAAAACGTGCCGCCTATGATACGTGGTTTCAGGCAACAACCAAGGCGGACCATACAATAAGTTCCATATACAACAGGCAAGGGCTGGGCAGGGCCGGTGCCTGGCACAGGCCGGGCAACGGCGACACGGCGCCGGTGGAACCGAAAATACTGGGCCGTGCCGATATTGAAAAACTGGGCGCGCTGTCCCGCGTGAATTACATGACCCTGCCGGGACACCGGAGCATGGAGGATGTTTTTTACCGCAAGCCTGACTGGAATGCCGCACAGGCCAAGCAACTGGCGAATTTTCAGGGAGCGTATCAACAAAAGGCCCTGACGAACAAGGCGGGCATGGCTTTGCGACCGCCGGCGCCGAAGTTTTCGGCACCACAGCCGTCACCGCCGAAAGGGGCGAAAAGCTAAGACGCGGTATATATCCCGCATAAAAAAACGCCGGTGTTTGTACCGGCGTTTTTTATGATGCGTAAAAATTTCAGGCGCTGAGGCGTTTGGGGATTTCCGCGATGGCATCATCCACCAGCTTGCTGCCTTTTTTGGCGAGCGCTTCCTCGATCAGTGTTTCCGCCGCACGGCTGGCGATATCGGCGGCCTGATCACGCAGTTCCTGAACGGCAGCGGCTTCGGCGCGGTTGATGCGGTCGAGCAGTTGCTCTTCGCGGCGTTTCAGGCTGTCTTCCAGCTTGGCTTGTGCTTCTTCTTCCAGACGCTTGGCGGTTTGCTGCGCGTTATCAATGATTTTTTGCGCGGTCTGGATGGCGTCGCGGTGCTTCTTCTGGCTTTCGGATAGAAGATCCTGTGCCTCGATGCGCAGACGCTCGGCTTCCTCCAGCTCGGCCTTGATCTTGGCCGTGCGGCTGTCCAGCATGTCCAGAATGGGCTTGCGGCCTTTTTTATAGGCGATCAGGGCGAAAATGGCGGTCGAAACCAGAACCCAGAAGTTGGTATCGCCGACAAGGCCTGCGGAATGTTCTACAGCCATGTTATGCGGCCTCCTTCATGATCTCGGTAACGACTTTGCGGGCCTCCGCCTTGCTGACATTCGCGCCGGCGATTTTCTGCGCGATTTCGGCAGCGATCTCGGCGGAGATATCGGCAAGGGAGTGCAGCGCCTCTTCCTTCGCTTTTGCAATGTTTTGCTCGGCGCTGGTCAGGCGGTTGCGGGTATGCTCCAGAAAACGGGCGTTTTCCTCGCTCAGGCGCGCCGCGGCTTTGTTCTCGGCCTGCGTCAGGCGCTCTTGCGCATCCTCGCGCGCCTTTTGCAGCGTTTCCTGATAGGTGGCTTCAATCTTCTCAGCCTCTTCGTGCATTTGTTCGGCACGGCTGAGGTTGTTGTCCTTTTGCGTCTGGCGCATTTCCATGACCTCGCTGATGCGGGGCAGGGCCATGCGCGACATCAACACGTACAGCAGGACGAAAGAAACCGTCAGCCAGAAAATCTGGCTGGCATAGGTGGAGGTATCGAACTGTGGCAGGCCTGCCTTTTTCGCATCGGCAGGACTGCCATGTTCGACGGCTGCTTCTGCGCCGGTTACCTCCGCGGCCGCCGTATCGGCAACGGCCGGAACGTCCACAAGCGCGACTTCACCCAGTGCCGGCGCGGCACAGGCGAGCAGGGTCATGAACATCAGGCCGATGAGAAGTGCCGGCTGCGGAAGTATAAACCGATTCAGAAACATGATCTCTCCAGTCTTGTCGTACCGATTAGAATACGAACAGGATGATAAGTGCGATACCCAGTGCGAAAAGCGCGATAGCTTCCACAAGGGCGAAGAACAGCAGACCGCTACCTTGTACGGCTTTGGATACGGAGGGGTTGCGGCCCATGGCGTCAATGATGCTGGAAGCCAGCATACCGGCACCGATGCCGACACCCAACAGGGGCAGTACAGCAAGACCTGCGGCGATGAGTTTTGCAGATTCTAATTCCATTTTTTTATTCCTTCTCTTTTCTTTCTGTTGGAGAGTGATGGATAGGTGGTTTTGGTTAGTGGAGCTCGATAACCGTTTTCAGGTATGCGCATGTCAGGATGGCGAATACGTATGCCTGAATGAAGGCAATCAAGACTTCCAGACCGATGATGGCGACGTTGAACAGCAGCGGCAGGATGCCCAGCGTGTTGCCGAGCAGCGTGCCGAACAGCACAACGTTAAAGCCGGCGAATACTTTGAGCAGCGTATGGCCGGCGACCATGTTCACAAAAAGACGAACTGCCAGACTGAAAGGACGCGCCAGATAGGAAATGACCTCGATCACGACGATCAGCGGGATCAGGAAAACCGGCAGGCCTTTCGGCAGGAAGATGGAGAAGAAGTGGAGCCCGTGATAGGCAAGGCCGACGATCGTCATCAGAATGAAGACGCCGATGGCCAGCGTCGCGGTGACGACGATATGGCTGGTGTAGGTGAAGGAATAGGGAACCATGCCGAGCAGGTTGCCCATGAGTACGATCATGAAAATCGTGAAAATCAGCGGGAAGAATTTGCGGCCGTCGCGCCCGAGGTTGTCGTGCACCATGCCCGCAATGAATTCGTAAAGCATTTCCGAGACGTTCTGCCAGCGGTTGGGCACAACGGATTTTGTACGCATGCTCAGCGTCATCAGGGCGGTGGCCAGCGCGACGCCCAGCATCATGAACAGGGAGGCCTGCGTGAAGGAGATATCCATCTGGCCGAGTTGCAGGGGCACAAGAGGCTTGACGACAAACTGCTCAAGGGGATTTAACGCCACAGCTATTTTTCCTCTTTATCCTTTTGTTCATTTTCCTGCGGGAATCCGACCTGGAAATACTGCCCAGTGTTATACCGATAAATATTCACAAATCCAGCGATAAATCCCATGAAGAACATGATAATCATGCCCCAGGGGGAGGTATCGAGCCATTTGTCTATCCAGTATCCGAGGACCGCGCCCACAAAGACCGCCGCGACCAGATCCGCCGCTGCGCGAAACCCTTTGCCGGGCAGGCCGCCGTCGTCCGGCTTCCCGTTCTTTTCCTCTTGGAAAAGTTGCTTTTGCCTTTCCTGCGCTTCGCGGATTTTTCGGCCCAGTTCGTCGGGTGTGTGCGACATTTGAATCCCTTGCGGAACGGTACGTATGCGTTGTGCTGTTAAGGCATGCGGAAGGTACGCATAGCGCATTGGAATGTCAATATATACGTATAGGAGTACCGCGCTTTTTATTTTACGGAATAAAAGAAAAGCGGGCGCAAGGCGGCGGGGCAGGCCGCGCGGAAAGATTTTCAGTTTATGGGAATGTTACCACGTGCGGACGCGGCCGATATCCACATGCACGAAATTGTCCTGCGGATAATAGCCGACACCGCCGCGGCGCAGGCTGAGCGCCACGTCGCGTAGCTGCGCGGTGGAAAGGCCGGGCACGCGAATGTCGATCGCATCGCCCGTCATGTGCAGGGACTGGCGGGCTTGCCCGCCGCCCGCCGCGCGCAGTCCCGCGTTGGTTGCGGGGGAACGGTAGGCGGAAATGACGTGATATTCGATTTTGCCGTTCAGATGCGGATAACGCGCCTCGATCGCGTTTTGCAGGTCGGCCAGCAAATCCATCAGGCGCGGGTCGAGATCCGCAGGCTCCCCGCGGCGGTGGTCGCGCATGAACCAGTTGGCGGCCTGACTGAGCGGCTGGCCGGGACGGTGGGTAATGGTGATACGCTCGGAGGTATGGGTGTTGAAAAAGCGCAAGGTCCCGGCGCTTGATTGCACAAAGGCAAGGCCGCCTGACAGTTGCGTCGGCGCAACGGGCGTATCCGTCTGGGTGATGACGGGGTCATTCGCGGCAGGCTGTATCCGGTCAGGGTGGCTGTTGGTGGTGCAGGCGGTATTGAAGGCCATCAGGCAGAAGCTGGCGGTTCCGGCTTTCAAGAGTTTATTGAATTGCGTACTCATTTCTCGACACCCTGTCATAAAGTATCCGGAAATTATACATAACTTGCGCGGAAAATGCAAGACGCCTCTGCACCAAAATGTGCGGAAACGGGGCCGATTCAGTCCTTTTTCGGGCAATAAATATCGTAGAGGGCGGCCACGATCTTTGTCACATGGGGATTGAGGATGGAGTAATAGAGCGTCCGGTGGTCGCGGCGGAAGGTGACGATTCCCTCTTCACGCAACCGGGCCAGATGCTGGGACAGGGCGGTCTGGCTGATGTCCAGATGGCTTTGGATGTCAGAGACGCATAGCTCGCCTTGCGATAACAGGCACAGGATCATGAGGCGGTTGGGATTGGCAAGGTTCTTTAAAAATCCCGCTGCCTCTCCTGCCCGTGCTTTCATATCTTCCGGTGTCGGCATACAACCTCTTATGTTTGGTTTCGCATGTCGTGATATCAAGAAAACCTTTAATAATGCGGAATCTCTGACCCTTCCACATCTTCGCTTAAATCACTCATAGTCTTCTTGGGCGTCTCAAACAACCCCAATTTATGACGGACGAAACATTTAAAAGTTCCTTCATATGAAGGAAAACTTTAACAAAGGTAGGGATAACGCAGGGAAACAATGCGCGTTTAAGTCTTGCAATACAGGTATTTGTGCGCCTGCCCACAGGTGGATTTATGCGCCGTCTTTTGTACGGTCATGCGCGTACCCATGTACCGTTCATGCGCAAGAAGCCGTCTCTGCTGTGGCTTAGAAAGCAAGGCCGATGCCGCGGCGGATCAGCGTATCCCAAAGATACTGGTCTTCGCTGTGCTTGACCTGATGCGTGCCTTCAATCGCCGATTTCACCAGTTTGTCGCGGTTGAAGATGATGACAAGACGCAGGTCGTAACCTGTTTTTTCAATTTTCATTTTGCCAAAGCCGAGCGAGCTGTTGCTCTTGATCTCGCGATAGGGCAGGGCATAGCCTTCCATCTTGGCGATCTTTTTGCTGAAGGCTTCCAGCTGTTCCGGCGTGCCTTGCACTTGCGAATTGCCGTAGAGGCTTGTTTGCACGCCCGCCGTGCTCATGATCTCGCAGCGGGCGGGATCGATGCCGAGTTTTTCAAACACGGCTTTTTTGCTCATGCCGGGACGCAGTGCATTGGCGCGGCTGATCATGTCTTCACGGCTTTGGAACAATTCGGTGTTCACATCCTGCTCGCCGCTTTTCATACAGCCGCCAAGGGCGAGACAGGCGATCAGCAAAAGCCTGAAACTCAGGCCTGTAAACCGCGCGGATGCGCCGGATGATACGTTTATGGTTTGTTCTCTCATACGCCACAGCCCGCAAGAGATCCCCCGAATGACTCAAATATATAATAAATATGTTAAATGATGGTTAATGCTTTATGAATGCGCTGCACAATAAATAGGCTATGGATGTTTAACGACCGATTGGCTATAAAGGGAACAATCGCAAGGCATTCATAAACCAAAAATTCCCCAATTGCCGGGGCGGGAATGCTCTCTTCTGAGCCGGCGCGACAGAGCGCGTGTGTGTCTGGAACCAAAGATAACGCTTATCGAAGTTTTCCGCTATTGAAGGACACAAACCAGTGACAGAGCCCGCAAAACCGAAAAAGTATTTTGTCCGCTTTTCCCAGCCCGAAGACGAAAAGGCCATTTTCGAATTCTACGACATGAACCCGCACCAGAACGTGTACAAGCGGGAGGAAAAGCTGTTGCGTTCCCGTATCGAGGACGGCTCCGTTGTGCTGATCGAGGATGAAAAAGGCAAGGTCGTTGCCGCCAGCATCACCTATCCCTTTACCACCAAGGACAGCGACGGGGTGGAACATGTGAAATGGCAGGAAGTCGGCACGACGCGCATCGCGCTGAACGGCTATCCCGGCATGTTCGATGCGATGGTGACGATGCAGGTGCTGCGCTCCTTCCTTGTGGAGCCGCCGGAAGACCGTTTCATCGCGCAAATGGATACCTCCGCCGTGCAAGGTATGGCGAAAAAACTGGGCTGGAGCGAATATCAGGTACCCGATGACCTGATCGCGGCCAAGGTTGAAAAACTCGACCAGTTCAAGGGCATCGATCCCAAGGATTTCCCGCCGAGCCTGCGCAACAACTGGTTCCAGGCCGGTATCGAGGCCTTGCCCGTCATGGCCAAGCGCATGCTGAATGCGCTGAACAATCCCGTTTTGGAAAACAAGAAAACGGGCGAGAAAATCGAGCTTGATTTCAGCAGGTCCACGTTCTTCAATATGTTCGAACAGGAAATCCGCAACCTTGCGGGCCGGGACTTCGGCCCTGCCGACAAGCCGGATCCGAAGGAAAGCGTGCAAAAACGCCGCGACCTGTGGATGAAGAAATTTTTCCGCTAAGCCGTAACGCACTGCCAAGGCCAAGCAGATCACAAAGGGGAGAGATCATGAGCGCACTTGCGAAACTGAAAGAACAAAACGCCGAGTTTACAGGCTGGCGTCGTCATCTGCACCAGAACCCGGAAACGGCGTTCGAGGAAGTGAAAACTTCCGACTACGTTGCGCGCCTTTTGGAAAGCTGGGGCGTGGAAGTGCATCGCGGCATGGCGAAAACCGCCGTGGTCGGCGTGATCAAGGGCAAGAAAGGCAATTCCACCCGCGGCATCGGCCTGCGCGCGGATATGGATGCGCTGAATATTTTCGAGGAAACGAACCTGCCGCACAGTTCCAAAACGCCCGGCAAGATGCATGCCTGTGGCCATGACGGCCATACCAGCATGCTGCTGGCGGCGGCAAAACATCTGGCCGAAACGCGCGATTTCGACGGCGTGGTCTATACGATCTTCCAGCCCGCCGAAGAAGGCGGTGGCGGCGGCGATGTGATGGTGCGCGAAGGTTTCTTCGACAAATTCCCCTGCGAAGCCGTTTTCGGCATGCACAACTGGCCGTGGATGCCCGCCGGCACGATGGCGATTTGCGAAGGCGCGGTTTCCGCCTCCACCGATACGTTCGAGCTGAAGATCACCGGCAAGGGCGGCCATGCCGCTTTCCCGCATGATACGATTGACGTGATCGTTTGCGCATCGCAGATCGTCTCCGCGTTGCAACATCTGGTCAGCCGCAACGTCGCGCCCTCCGACAGCGCGGTGCTGAGCGTGTGCAAGTTCCAGGCAGGCACGCAGGCGCTGAACGTGCTGCCTGAAACGGTGGAACTGGGCGGCACAATCCGCACGCTGAAACCCGAAACGCGCGAGATGATGGAACAAAAATTCCGCCATGTCGTCAAAACCGTCGCCGATGCTTTCGGCGCGCAGGTAGAGGTGAAATGGCACAAGGGTTATCCGTCCTGTATCAACACGCCCGCCGAAACGGATTTCGCGCGCAATGTGGCCAAGGCCGTGGTCGGCGAAGACAAAGTCTTCCCCTTCACGCCGATGATGGGCGGAGAGGACTTCGCCTATTTCCTCGAAGCCTGCAAGGGGGCCTATATCATCCTCGGTCAGGGCAAGACGGATAACGATCCCGGCCTGCACAGCCCGCATTACGATTTCAACGACGAAGTGCTGCCTGTCGGTGCCGCCTATTGGGTGGAACTGGCGCAAAGCTGGCTCGCGCCGAAGGCGTAATCGCGCGACTCAAAAAAATAAAAAGGGCGGCACCTGCGGGTGCCGCCCTTTTGTTATTGAATTTAAAGGGGTTTTATTTTTTTGCCCTTGGTGCTTGTCTTGTATTATGGAATTATGATATAAACGTATTTTACGAAATATTAAAAATACAGATAAAAGGGATGTGTCATGTTCAAGAAGCGTAAGCCCCGGGAAACAACAAAAACAAATGATTGGGATTGGGGGGCGATGCGCGAACCTGCCGATTACCTGTTGGAGGCGGGTGAGGAGCGGCCGCAACCGGCAAATGCCCCTCTCATCGCGCTGGAGGAAAAACGTGCCGCGCTGGTACAACGTCAGGACAAGTGGCACGGGAAAGAGATAAGCGCGCTTGGCAGTGCGACTCTTTGTCTTGGCATTGGCAGCGTTGCAACATTCTTTATCGGCCTTCCTGCATTTGGTGCGGGTGTTTTTTGGGCGACCTGTTACGGCGTGAACAGCCTGCGCTGCAAATTCATGGCGCGCGGCGTGGAAAAAGAACTGAAACAAGTGAACGATGCCATCAGCCGGACGATGGATGAAGAACGCGCCCAAGTCCGGGTGGCGACGCAACCGCAAGGGGCAGGTGTGGCTAATGACAATCACCTGAAGGATACATTTTCGCCCGCAGCGAAAGGGCGGACTGTGACGGTGCAAACGAAGTTTGCCGGTCGGGAACCGCTGCATGCGAAGCGTCCTGCATGCGCCGGTCAAAAAAGCTGAGGCTTTGCCCAAAAAGCGGAGGCCTTGCCATTGGAGAACAATAAAAAAGCGGCATATTTCCTGCCGCTTTTTTTGTTTGTGGTTGATTTTAAAAGTTTTTTTCATGCAGCTTTCGCTTGCCCGCGTTATGTAATTTTGGTACAAGAGGGCATCCAAAACACAGACGGGATGAGCCATGGCCAAGAAACGCACGCCGGAAGACAAACGGCATGACAAAATGCCGGAGCTGGATAAAAACGATCCGTTGCGCACGCTGGAAAGAGAGCGCGACAAGCTGGAACAGCGTTTTAACGACCTGACCAAAAAAGCGCAGAACGAATTGGGCGAGGCCGGCTTCTGGGGGTTTGTCGGCGGCGTGGCCATCATGGCCGACTGGGCCTTCATGGGCGGGCTGGGCACGGCAATTGCGGTCTGGAGCGGCGCGGAATATATCGCCTATAAAACCAACGCGCGCCGTGTGGAAAAAGACCTGAAAAAAGTACAAGAGCGCATCATCGACATGCAGGAAGAACGCTTCCGCGCGCAGATGGACATGCAAAAGCAACAACGGCAACCCGGCGTTGCGAACGACAATAGCCTGAAGGATGAATTCTCTCCCGCTGCGAAAGCGGAGATCGAAGCCCTGCAAAAAAAACTGGCCGAACTCTCTGGCCAGGTGGACAAGTTGCAGGAAGACAAAGAAAAAGGGCTGGATAAACCGAAGTTTAAACCGCCCTTTGGCAAGAAGCCGTAATCTTTATTTGTTTTAAGCCTTTCCCAGCAAATCCTTGTATTGCACCGCACGGGTGAGGGCGGAGGACGGCCGCGTGACGGCGGGCGTTTTTTGCTGTTCCACGCCTGCCTTCAATACGGCGGCAAGGCTGTGGTTCTCGCTTTGCTTGGCGATGTCATAGGCGGTCTGGCCTGCGCTGTTTTTCAAATGCAGATCCGCGCCTTTGCGCATCAGGGTTTGCGCGATTTCGCGCCGGCCCAGCGCCGCCGCCCACATGAGGGCAGAGCGGTCGAGGTTGTTGAAATGGTCGAGCTTCGCGCCCTTGTCTGTCAGATCGCGCACGTTTTTCACGCTGCCTGCGATGACGGCAAGGATCAGCGGTGTATTGCCTTCGTGATCCGTCGCATCCACGTTCGCGCCGCGCTGGATGAGCGTATCGGCAAGGCTTTCATGGCCGTTGCGCACGGCGACCAGCAGGGGCGTGGCGCCCTGCGCATTCGTTTCTTCCAGCGATGCGCCGCGGTTGATGAGATCCACAATCTTGGCGCTGTTCGGTGTCTTCTGGCTGATTTCCAGCAAAAGGGAAACGCCGAGCGGGTCGGGGGCTGCCGATGGCGTGGCAGCGGGCACTTTATAATGCTTGTCAGGCTGTTTGCCGGCCTGCGCGGTTTCGTTAAAACTGGTGCCTTGTCGTGACATGGCAAGATACCTCTGAAAACAAAGTAAAAATAAACCGTAACGGCGATAAAGTATTAAAAACTCTAGAGATTTTTTAATTTAATGTCAAGGAATCATTATTTTTGATAATAAAATTTCAATAATAACCTTGGGATATCAGAGGGTTATTGCGATTCATTCTTAACGGCCTTGTTCTCACTTCGCGCATAAGGCCGTCGAAGAATCGTGAAAATGCTTTAGCGGCGGGGCTTTTCCGCCGTTTTCAGGCGGATGGTTTTGAGGGGTTTCACGCTGTGGTCGAGCGGGATGCCCCGCGCCAGAACGGCCTGAAAGGCATCGGCTTCCGCTTTGACGGCGGCTTCCTGCGCGGCGCGTTCGGCGGCGATTTTTTTGTCGTGAATGAAATCGCGGATCATATCGCGCACGTGGGTTTTGTTGTTGTCATCCGCCCAGTCCATCGCATGCTTGCCGTGGCCGGATTTTAGCTCGGGATCGGCGCCGGCTTCCAGCAGGGTAATGACGTTTTCGCGCTGGCCCATATGCGCCGCCCACATCAGCGCGGTTTTGCCGTTTTTGAAGCCCGTGTAATGCGGATCGGCACCGTATTGCAGCAGCAGTTTGACGGCATCGTCATTCTTCAGCAAAACGGCGAGCGTCAGGCAATCCGCCTGATTGCTGTCCACGGCATTGGGATTGGCGCCGGCTTTGAGCAGTTCCCCGATGTCGGCGGCAGGCGTGCTTTTGCCACAGGCCGCCAGCAAGGCTTTGTCCAATTCGGCCTGCGTGGCGCTGCGAATATTGAAGCTTTGCGAGGCCGGGGTCATGCGCCGTTACCGGGGCCGCCCGGCTTTTTCAATTTGATCTGCGGGATTACCGTGATCGGTTTTTTCGGCATGGGTTTGACCTTGTAATTATCAGGTGCAATCTCGTTCCAGATCGAGCCTTCGGGGTCGATCTGGCGGCGCATGCCGTTCAAGGTGTCGCGTTCCTCCACGCCGCGTTTCCAGACGCGGTGGTCGTCGCTGTAATCGTAATACCAGTCATGGCTGCGCAGGAGTTTGCGGTATTTTTCTTCTTCCGGTGACATGGCGTTCTCCATAGGGGGGGGATGGATGCCGCACAGGGTACTTAATTTTTACATATAAAGTCAAGAGGCAGGGTGGATTGTTATAATGTTTCAACGATCCATGCCAAAACGGCGGGACGGACGCTGGGCTGGGGCAGGTTCTTACGCATGCTCCAGCGCTCCACCGCGCCCGCGCTGAGGCCGAAGGCGCTGCGAAACTGTTGTTCCGTCAGGCCAAAACGGCTGAGCGCCTCGTAAACGGCATCGGCAAAGGCTGCGTCGGCGATCTGGCCGTTTTTGGCCATTTCGCCCAGCTTTTTCTTGAAGGCCTCCCGTGCCAGGGGGATGGCATGATCCTGTGACATTTCTTTGTACCTTTTGCCGGAACGTTGCTATCATAATGAGTATCGGCACTAAAGGGTAGTGATAACATTTATTATCGTGGGGTCCATCAGATATGGCCAAAAAGCTCTTTGTGCGCTTTGCCGAACCGGCTGACGAAAAAAAGATTTTCGATTTTTATAGTGAAAACGAACATCAATATGTGGCCAAACGCGACCCCGAGGTGTGGCGCGAGCGCATTGCCAATGGCGCGGTCACGCTGATCGAGGATGAAAACGGCAAAATCGTTGCCTCGGCCATTTCCTATCCCGTGATGGGCAAAGATGAAAACGGCAACGATGTGCATAAATGGACGGAGCTTGGTTCCGTGCGCGTGGCGCAGGACGGCATCGGCCTGTTCAAGGCGCTGTTGAGCGCGCAGGTCATGCAGGCCTATTTGCTGGAACCGCCGGAAGACCGTTTTGCCATTGAAATCGTTTTGGGCAATTCACATTCCAAACACGTTTTTCAAAAGGAAGGCGCAACGCCCTTCGACATTCCGAAGGAATTGCAAGATGCCGTCGGCTATTCCATTTCGCCGGACGATCCGGGCTTGCCCGTGGAATGGTTCCAGCTGGCCGTGGAAAACATGCCGCATTTTGCCAAGAACCTGTCGGAGCTTGAAAAAAATCCCAAGCTGGTGCACAAGGCAACGGGTGAGGAATTTGAGCTGGATTTCAGCAAATGCGTATTGTTCAATAAACTGCGCAAGCCGCTGGAGGATCTGGCCAATCAGGATTTCGGCGATCCGAAACAGCCGAATATGAAGCACGGGCTCAAATCCTTCCGCGACAAATTCAGTCCCTGAAAAAAAACGGAGGGGGATAAAGGGTGACGGCACAAACAACCGACAAGCCGAAGAAAGACGTTAACGGATATCTGCTTATTCTCGCCGCCTTCGGCCTTTTCTGGCTGGGGACGCAGTTCCGCGTGCCGGAATTTACCGAGCATAAGCTGCTTGTCGCGCAGGAATCTCTGGATGAATATTTTCAGGGTACCGTGATCCTCGTGCTGCGCCATAACCTTGGCGGCGCTTACGGCGTTGTGCTGAACCGGCCCTTGGCGGAAGAAACATCGTATTACAACGGCGGCCCTGTCGAGCCTGCGCGGCAAATCGCGCTTTATACCAATGATATCACGCTGCCGGAGGGCAAGCTGCTCGGCGGCACCGGTCTTGCCTATGTGGAGGAAGGGGATGTTGCGGCGCTGGCAAAAGCCGCGCGGCAGCCCCTGTGGTCACGCAAGTACAAAGGCTATGCCGGCTGGGGCCGCAAACAACTGAACCGAGAGATCGAACAGGGCCGCTGGAAAGTGATCGATTATAACGAAACCCTCCTGCTTGAAACCCCCATCGACAAAATGTGGGAAGCCGCTCAGGAGAAAGCCTCCCCCCAAGACAAAATCCCGCCCCAAAAACGCAAACAGACGATGTGACGGTCTTTAGTGCAGGGCCAGCGCGATCAGAATAAAGGCCAGTAAAACGCCCACGATGATTTTTTTCAAGCGCTGGCGCTGAAAATGCCGCCTGTTGTGCAGGCGTTTGTTGATTTTGTCGAGAATGCGAAAAGCCTGCGAAAGATCGTCCATGTTTCTGGCTTCTGCCAGTGCGATTTCCGCCAGCGTTTTATTCCGCAGAAAATTATCCTTTGCTACCGTGTGCTGGGACAGAATGGCGGATCTGCGTTCTTTTTGTTTTTTGACATCGATCACATTGTCAAAATCCCGCGCATAGAAAACGGGTTCGGGCACGTAAACGATTTTTCCTTGCGCCATGACTCGCGTCAGCACGATACGGTCAAAGCCAAGACAGGGTTCTTCAAACCATGCGCGGCGCAGATGTGCGGTGCGGAAAACGCCGTAGATCATAAAACAATCCCGCAGCTTGCTGATAAAAGTTTCCAGCCGTGCGAGCGGCGGTTGTGTTTGCAGGGCGTTTATCCAGTCATGCCGTGTACGGCGGGCGAGCATGTCGCCTTTTTCATCGATATGCTGAATGGTGCCGATGGCCAGAGACAGGGATCCGTCATCCGCCAGCGCCTGCAACAGCGGCAGGCTGTAACCTTTTTCAAGCAGGTCATGCGATCCCAGAAATGAAAAAAATTCTGTTTTGCAGTCATCAAGCGCAAAACGCATGTTTTCATGCGCGCCAATGTTTTTCTCATGCCGGATATGGCTGACCGAGGCGTGTTCTTGTGCCAGTGCCGCGCATATATCACCGGTACCGTCATCGGAGGCGTTGTCGTAAATGATAATCCGCCCTGCCTGACCGAGGCAGGATTCAACCGTTTGCCGGATATAGGCGGCATCATTGTACACGGGAATGGCGATGGTGAATTTATCGAGAAGGTCGGACATAGCGCTCAATGGGTTAAGGGACGATTGTGCATACTATACGCTGGAACGCGTATGCCGACAATCGCATAAAATATATGTATAACAATAAGTTAATCTGTGCTGGTCATGCGTACGCTTTGAGGTTATATATCTTTGAAAATCTTCGCAAAAGAACGAGGCGTTATGCGGGCGGAAAATGTATTGGTTGTGAAATTGAGTGCGTTCGGAGACTTTGTTTTGTCTCTCGGCACTTTTGAGGCCATCCGCAAGCATCATGCCGATGCGCGCATCACTTTGCTGACGACACCGCCGTTTCAGGCGATGGCGGAAAAATGCGGGTTTTTCGATGTCATCTGGACGGAGAAACGCAGTGCATGGCATGAATTGGGCGCATGGAAAAATCTGCGCCAGCGTCTGCGTGCTGAAAATTTTGACGCTGTGTATGATTTGCAACGCAATAACCGCACTGGCATTTATTATTATCTGGCGCCTGCTGTTACACGCAGGTACTGGACGGGATACCGTTTGCCGCACGGTACATCTCCCGGTCTTTTCAAAAAAGGCGATGATGTGCCGGAGGGGATGTTGCGGATTGAGGATACGCGGCATTTTCCCTTGACGGATTTTGACTGGTTGCAGGGGGATGTGGGCCGTTTCAATCTGCCGGCACGCTACGGCATCATCGTGCCGGGCTGTGCGCCGCAGCACCCGCAAAAAAAATGGCCCGCGCAAAATTACGCCCTGCTGGCCAGGGAGTTTCCGGCGCTGGGCATGACGCCCGTGCTGATCGGCGGTCCGGCGGAAAAGGAACTGGCGGCGGCGATTGCGCACCATGTACCAGAAGCGCTCAATCTGACAGGGAAGACAAGCTTTTTCGACATCGCGGCCATTGCGCGCGGTGCTGCGGTTGCGGTCGGCAACGATACGGGGCCGATGCATATGGTCTCGCTGGTGGGCGTGCCGTCGCTCTGGCTTTTTTCGGGCCGTTCCAACCCTGTCCAGTCCGCGCCGAAGGGCGAACATGTCTATGTGCTGCGAGAAGAAAACATATCGGATATATCGCCCACAACCGTTTTGCAGGTGGTGAAGGATATTTGCCGATAAAAAAACGCCCCGAAAATATCGGGGCGTTTTTTTCAAGCGCGGTGTCAATCAAGCGGCTTTGAGCGTTTTGACTTCCAGACCGTCGATCATGCCTTTTTCGACTTCGATTGCGAATTCGTCATCCGCAATGCGGCCTTCCAGCATTTTCAGCGCATCGGCGGAAAGTTTTTTGCCGATGATGACATAGGTGTTGTTTTCGGTTTCGAAAACGGCGGGGCAACCGCAGCCGCAGTTGCCGCACATATAGGCTTCGGGGGTGATTTCGTTGAGTTTCATGTCCATTCTCCTTGAGAATCCTGATTGAACGACCCTGTGCTGAAGACAATACGCCCCTTGCCGGGGTTTGGGAAATAAAATTTTAAGCTCGGGATTTCTTTGTAATAACAGCCACTTGTTGCGGCTGTGCCGCCTGCCAGCCGCCGGGATGACGGGCATCGGTATCGGGCAGGCGGGCAATGCCGCAAAGCGCGGCGTTTTGCTCCAGAAAATCCGCGGCAAAATCGAGCAGCGCGGGCGCGAAGGAGCGTTTGGGGTCGGGCGGCAAAAGCTCCGTCATCATCATGCTGTAGCAAAGCTTTTCCGCCGTGGTGCGGAAGGTGCTGGTGTTTTGCGTGAAACTGTCGATTTCCGCGCGGTGTTTCGGCTCGGCCGCATCCAGTTCCGCGCAAATGCCGCCATCTGCCAGCAGGAATTTTTTGTGGGCATACAAACGGGAGAGTTTTTCAAACATGCCCGCATCATGCCGCTCGAAATAGGCAAGGCAGGTGCGTCCCATAGCGCTGATATCCTGCCGCGCATAGGTAACGATCATTTTGCCGCCGGGCTTCAGCAGGCTGTACCCGTACCGCAAGGCAGGGGCAATATCCGCCTGTTTCATGCTGTGCAGGCTGTGCAGGAACAATACCGCATCCTGTGACTGTTTGCGCGCGAAACGCGGCAGGCCCAGCAGCAAATGCAGCAAGCTCGGCGGCGGTTTGGTGAAATCGGTAACGGGGCCTTTATACACCTTGCCGATTTTGGCATGGGGCCGCGCGCGTACTTGCGCGGCATATTCCTCCCGCCGGTACTGTTGCGCCTCCATGATATGCAGCGTCAGCGGCATCTGCGCGTGTTTCAGCAAATGCGTGAGCGTGGTGACGCAAGAGCCTGCGCGAATATCCGCCATTTCCAGCGGGCGGTTGCCGAAAGCCTCGATGATGTATTTTTGCCCGACGGGTTGCAGGGCGCGGCGCTGGTCGTTGCCCGCCACATCGCCTGCGGCATCTTCGGCAAGGCTTTCCTCCTCCTGCCAGATGATGCGGCAGGCATCGGCATTGCTGATATTGCCCTGACCGATGAAGGGCGCGTGCAAAGCCGCGCGGTCAATGCGGAAGGGGCCGGAAGGCATCGGCTGGGCGTCGGCGGAATGCGGCAAGAAAATCCGTCCTTTTACGTGGCGGCACTGCGGCGGGCCTTGCGGCGCGCATCGGCTTCGCGGGCGTATGCGCCGGTGCCTTTATGATACACCTTGTCCGTGTCCAGCAGGGTGCCGGCGGGATATTCCGGCTTGCCTTTCAGTTCTTCGTAAATCGGCGTGAAGTCGGCATAGGTTTCGTTGAACAGCTGCTCGAAACTGTCGATGACGAAATAGTTATCCTGAAAATCGTCGATCTGGTAATGCGTTTGCAGCAGGCGTTTGACATCAAAACCGATACGGTGCGGAGAGTCGCTTTCGAGCGCGAAAACGGATTCCGTGGGAGAGGACAAAATCCCCGCGCCGTAAATGCGCAGCCCGTCGGGTTCCTTGATCAGGCCGAATTCGACGGTGTACCAGTAAAGGCGGGCGATTTTATCCGTCATGCCAAGCTTTGCCGCCTTCATGCCGCCTTCGCCATAGGCCTGAATGTAATTGGCAAAGGTTTCGTCGGCCAGCAGCGGCACATGGCCGAAAAGGTCGTGGAACACATCGGGTTCCTGAATGTAATCCAGACTGTCCTTGGTACGGATGAAATTGCCCGCAGGGAAGCGGCGGTTGGCCAGCAGCTCGAAAAACGGCTGTTCGGGGATGAGGCCCTGCACAGGCACCACCTGCCATCCGGTGCGTTTTTCAAGAATGGCGTTCACGTCGTCAAAAGACGGCACCTTGTCGCGGTTGATGCCGAGCGTGGACAGCGAATCCATGAAAAGGCTGATGGCGCGGCCTTTCAGCACTTCTTCCTGACGTTTGTAGAGAATGCTCCAGACCTCGTTTTCCTCGTCGGTATATACATGCTGCGGCACGCGGAAGAAATCGAGATCGCCGGGCGTCCAGCCCTCGCCGGAGTGGTAATGCTTCGCGGATGAAATGCCTTTGTCTTCGGTCATATCGCTTTTCCTTTCAAAAAGGCCGGGCGCTGGTCTTCCGGCGTATCGGGCTGGTTTTCGGGGGAGGCGGCCTGGAAAGCATCCAAAGCCGTGCAGGCGGCGTCAATCGCGGCAATCGTCGGCCAGGCGGAAATATTCATGTCATGACGGCGCGCGTCATGGACTTGCGGGATCAGGCAAAGATCGGCCAGCGTCGGCGCGTTGCCGCAAACGAAAGCGCCTTTGTAATGCGGGCTTTGGCTGATCAGTTTTTCCATCGCGTCAAAGCCTTGTGCCGTCCATTTCTGGTACCACTCGTTTTTCTGCGCCTGCGTGACCGACAATTCGCCCGACAGGTGGTTCAGCACGCGCAGGCTGCTGAGCGGCTGCATGTCGCTGGCGCAAATCTGCGCGATCTGGCGCACATAGGCGCGGGCGGCGGCGCCTTCGGGCAGCAGCGCAGGCTCTGGATATTTTTCGTCGAGATAGGCAATGATGGCCAGCGATTGCGTGAGCGTCAGGTCGCCGTCTTGCAAGGTCGGCACCATGGCTTGCGGGTTCAGGGCTTTGTATTCGGCCGTATGCTGCTCGCCGCCGTTCTTGACCAGATGCACGGGGACATAGTCATAGGCCAGCCCCTTGAGCGCCAGCGCAAGGCGCACGCGATAAGCCGAAACCGATCTGTAATAGCTGTAAAGCTTCATGGCTTCCCGAAAACTCCCGTATTCTGTAGATCTTTCTATTTTAGGAGAAAAACCCCTAAATAACAAGGTATTAGCATGTTGCGCCGCAAGGCGGGACGGGGAAGAAAAACACGGGCCGGCAAAGGCAGGGAAGCATTGACCTTTGGCTGGATTATGTCTATTATTTGCCCGCCAGCAAACAATTTATGTCAATGAAGACGCTTTCCATGGGTATCTTTGCCTCCGAAGACGAAAAAAGTGAAAAAAGGCAGCAGCAGCTGAACAATCAGCTGTTTAAAATCAAGCCTGCAAAACTCGCCGCCGCATTGGCTGCCGGCGCCAAGCCCGATGACGTGCGTAACGATGGGGGTGAAACGCCGCTCTACTTCCACGCCGCACGCGGCAACACGGAATGCTTGCGTCTTTTGCTGGAACACGGCGCGCAAGTGGATAACGGCAAGGAAAACGGCTGGACGCCGCTGCTCGCGGCCGTACGGCATTCACAACAGGATTGCGCCGTCTTGCTGATCGAGGCCGGGGCGGATTTGAACGCGCAGCCGAAAGACGGCGGCAAAGGTCCCATGCACTGGGCGGCTTATTGGGGACGCGGCAATCTGGTCCGGCTTTTGCTGGACAAGGGCGCCGATCCCGCCCTGACCGATAACCATATGAACACGCCCGCCGATATTGCGCAGCAGAATTATCCGCGGCTGGCCGATCTGATCCGCGGTAAAACACCCGCAACAACGCAGGTTGAGAGCGCCGAAGAAAAATCGGGGTGGGTTGTGACAGCGCCCTATGAAGTCGCGCGCGTGCGGGAGGAAAACGCCATCGGCTATCGCCTGACGGAATTGTTCAACTTCAAAACGGGTTTTTACACGCAAATCGCCGCGAATGCGGCCACAGGGGCGGAAAGCCAGTCCATGCGCTCTTTTGACGAGTTTTCCGATACGACACCGATCCGCGAGGCTTTGGAAATGCTCGACAAAAAAGGCGGCGCGGTGGACGAGGCCTTGCGCGCGCGCTTCGATCCGAAGCCCGCCCTTGCGCCCAAAACGGCAGGAGGAAAGGGCTGATGGGGATTTTCGGAAAACCATCGCAGGCGCGTTTGCAAAAACGCCTGATGAACGCAATCGAGAACCGCGCTCTGGCGCGCATGCAGGCCGCCGTGGCGGCAGGGGCGGATATCCAGACAGGCAGGGTGGGCAGCGAAAGCCCGCATTTCACGCCGCTTTACAGTGCGGTCTATCGCGGTTTTGCATCCGGCGCGAAATGGCTTATCGAACAGGGCGCCGATCCGCATGTCAAACGCAGCGATGATGGCCATACCCCGATGATGGAGGCCGCGCGCGACGGCAACTATGAAATCGTGGCCGCGCTGATCGAGGCAGGGGCCGATGTCAATGCCGTGCGCAGCGATGACGGGCAAACGGCGCTGCATATGGCCGCGCAGCGCGGACGGGCCGATGTCGCGCGGTTGCTGATTTCCCACGGTGCGAATATCGATGCCGTGGACAGCCGCATGAATACGCCGGCGGATCTGGCGGACAAGGAATATCCGCGTGTCGCCGATATGATCCGCGGCAAGCCGCGACCGCCGGAGCGCACCGTTGCCGAGACGGACGGCTGGCACCTGACCGCGCCGGACGAGGTGGCGCATGTATCGGAAAAAGCCGCCATTGGCTATCGTTTGACGGAGATCTTTAATTTCAGCGGCGGCGTGTACACGCGCATCGCCCGCAATCTGGAGACGGGCGCGGAAAGTCAGGTTTTCCGCCTGTTTGATGAATTCGGCGACAACGCCTTGCTGGTCGAGGCGCAAAAACGCCTGACGGAAAAGGGCGGCCGCATGCCGGCAGGCCGCGGCATTGGCGCGCTGGACAAGCCGCAGTTGCAGGCAAAACAGAACGGCAGCGCCATGCCATGAAAATAACGCCTGATGTTATCCGCATGATCGAAACCGATTGCCTATCCGATGTGCAGGCATGGGTTGCGGCGCATAACGGTTTCGGCGCGCGGGATGATAACGGCGAAACGCTGTTGCATAAGGCCGCCTTTTACGGCGCGCGCCATGTGGCGCAATGGCTGCTGGAAAACGGCATGTCGGCCAATGTGCGGGATAAACAGGATTACACGCCGCTGCACGAGGCCGCCCGCGCAGGCAATCCCGCCGTTATTTCCTTGCTGCTGGAACGTGGCGGTGATCTGGATGTCACAACCCGTAATGGCAAGAGGCCGCTGGAATGCGCCATCGAAAAAGGCGATCAGGAAACCATTACGCTTTTGCGCAATGCCTATCGCGCGCCCCGCTGGCTCAAGACGGGAGATGCGGAGGTGGCGGAAGTTTCCTATCGCGACGAAATCAGGTACAAGGTCACGCAGATTTTCAATTTCGCCGCCCGCAGTTACATTCTGGTGATGCAGAACGAGCGCACGCAGGCCGAAAGCGTGACCATGCGTACCTTCGGCGAACTGGCCGACCGCCAGATGATACAGACGGCGGAAAAAGCCTTTATCGATCTCGGCGGCAAACTGCCGGAGAGCTACGGCTATCTGGCGCTGGAAAAGCCCGCGCCGCGCGGGATTAAAAAATCATCCCTCGGCCCGCAGGGCTGAGCGGCGATCCGCCACGGAAACATAGGTATAGGGCGATACCTTTTGTTCGATCGCGCCGAAAATGGATTTGCCGTTTTTATCCAGCATCTCGATTTTTACCGTATCGCCGAACTTCATGAATTCGGTCGTGCTTTCGCCGTTTTCGATTTTCTCCAACATGCGTTTTTCGGCAATGCAGGAATGGCCCTTGCTGCGGTCCACGTTGGATACGGTGCCGGAGCCGATAATCGTTCCCGCGCAAAGCGGGCGGGTGCGGGCGGCATGGGCGATTAGCTGCGCGAAATCAAACACCATATCCACGCCGGCATCAGGGCTGCCGAAGGGCTTGCCGTTCCAATGGGTCAGCAGCGGCAGATGCACCTTGTTGTCCTTCCACGCATCGCCTAGCTCATCGGGCGTGACCGCGACGGGGGAAAAGGCGCTCGACGGTTTGGACTGGAAAAAGCCGAAACCTTTGGCCAGCTCCGGCTGCGCGATGTAGCGCAGCGTCACGTCATTGACCAGCATGACGAGCTTGATATGGCGCGGCGCGTCCTCCACCGTCACGCCCATCGGCACGTCATCGGTGATGATGGCCACTTCGCCTTCGAAATCGATGCCACCCTTGTCGTCGGGGAAAACGATATCCTCCATGGGCGCAAGGAAACTGTCGGAGCCGCCCTGATACATCAGCGGATCCGTCCAGAAGCTCGGCGGCATTTCCGCGCCGCGGGCCTTGCGCACCAGTTCCACATGGTTCACATAGGCGCTGCCGTCCGCCCATTGGTAGGCGCGCGGCAGGGGGGAGGCGCATTTGGCCGGATCAAACGGCACGGGCGCGACTTTGCCGTCTTCCAGTTCCCGCAGGCGGTGTTCCAGCGCCAGATGCACATTCGACCAGTCTTCCAGCGCCGCCTGCAACGTGGGCGCAATGTCTGTGGCGACGGCGGCGCGGGTCAGCTCCTTGTTCACCACCATCAATTGCCCGTCGCGACCGTGTTTGTATGATGCGAGTTTCATGGATCGTTATTCCTTATGCGTTATAGGCTGCTGTTGTGTCTTGCGGAAAAAAGACCGGGAGAGGGGGAAGCGGGGATTCATGGGTTCATGCCGTTCCTTCTTCCGCCGACAGAGTTTCATCAAACGACACCCTGCCCTCTCCCGTTGGGAGAGGGGCAGGGTGAGGGGATGACGGCATCTTTTGCATGCGGCGGTTGTTTAGGCCTTCAAAACGCCGCGGCGGACCTGATCGTCTTCGAGCGACTGGAACAGCGCCTTGAAATTGCCTTCGCCGAAACCTTCGTTGCCTTTACGCTGGATGATCTCGTAGAAGATCGGGCCGATGGCGTCTTTGGTGAAGATTTGCAACAGCAGGCCTTGCCCTTTGGTCGGCGCGCCGTCCACCAGGATGTTCAGCTTTTGCATGCGCTCCAGATCCTCGCCGTGGCCGGGCACGCGTTCATCCACGCGGGCATAGTAGGTATCCTTGGTTTCCTGAAATTCGACACCGTGGGCCAGCAGCGTTTCGACGGTGGCATAGATGTCGTCGGTGCCGAAGGCGATATGCTGGATGCCTTCGCCGTTATAGCGTTTCAGGAATTCCTCGATCTGCGATTTGTCGTCGGAGGATTCGTTGATCGGAATGCGGATCTTGCCGCAGGGGCTGGTCATCGCGCGTGATTTCAGGCCCGTCAGCTTGCCTTCGATGTCGAAATAGCGGATTTCGCGGAAGTTGAACAAATCCGTGTAGAAATTCGCCCATTTGTCCATGTTGCCGCGGTTGACGTTATGCGTCAGGTGATCGACATAGGTCAGCCCCGCGCCGCGGTTGGGCGCCGTATCGGTGAAATTGAAATCATGCTGGTAGATCGTGCCCTTGTCGCCGTAGATATCGACGAAATACAGTTTGGAGCCGCCGATGCCTTCCACGGCGGGGATTTTCAGCTCGCCTTCGGCGGCGGTGCTTTCGACGGGCTTTGCGCCTTTTTCAATCGCGCGGGCATAGGCCTTTTGCGCATCCTTGACGCGGAAACCCATGGCGCAGGCCGCGCCGCCGTTGCGGTCTTTTGCAAACTGCATGGCATCGGGTTCTTCGTTCAGGATGAAGTTGATGTCGCCTTGCTGCCACAGGGTAACCTTTTTGGATTTATGCGTGGCCGTTTGCTTGAACCCCAGTTGCGTGAAAAGGTCGCGCAGCACCTGCGGGTTTTCGTGACAGTATTCGACGAATTCAAAGCCGTCCGTGCCCATGGGGTTTTCGAAAAGATCAGCCATTGTATGCCTTCCTTGTTTTTGAAACGGGAAAATGATTGCCGGGCATGAGTATTGATTGTTTTATCCCGCTTTTCAAGGCTTGCAGGGCGTTGTTTTTGCATGCCGTTTCATGTGGCGGCGCACAATAATCGGGAAAACGATTTGCAGCCTTGGTTTCACAAGGTTTTTCTCCTAATATGATCCACAGTGTTTTTAATAATATGTCGCCGATCCACGACAGGGTGTTATGCAGAGTCAAAACCGCGGGCAAATGTATTTGCCGTTCATTCAGCCGCAATCTTGCGACCTGAACATCAGCTTCGAATTTTTTCCGCCCAAGACCGAAGAGATGGAAAAAACGCTCTGGGCGTCGCTGGATTTGCTGGCGCCGCTGGCACCGCGTTTCGTCTCCGTGACCTATGGCGCGGGCGGCTCGACGCGGGAGCGCACGCATGAAATCGTCACCACCATCCAGCAAAAAACCGGCCTGAAGGCGGCGGCGCATCTGACCTGTGTCAAGGCGACGCGGGCGGAGATTGACGACATCGCGCGCGCCTATTGGGCGGCGGGCATCCGCCACATCGTCGCCCTGCGCGGCGATATTCCGGGCGCGGCGAAATACGAACCGACGCCGGAGGGCTATGCCTATGCGGCCGATCTGGTGGCGGGGCTGAAAAAAATCGCTGATTTTGAGATCAGCGTCGCGGGGTATCCCGAAGTGCATCCCGAAGCCATTGATGCCGCGCATGACCTGCAAAATCTGAAGCGCAAGGTTGATAACGGCGCCAGCCGCGTGATCACGCAGTTTTTCATGGAGCCGGAGGATTTCCTGCGCTACCGCGACAATGCGGCGGATGCGGGGGTCAATGTGCCCATTGTGCCCGGCATTTTGCCGATCACGAATTTCGAGCGCACGGTTTTCTTCGCCAAGGCCTGCGGCACCAAAGTACCCGCATGGATGGCAACGCTGTTCGAGGGGCTGGATGACCAGCCGAAAACCCGCCAGCTGGTCGCCGCGACCGTGGCGGCAGAGCAATGCCGCGTGCTTTACGCAAACGGCGTGCGCGATTTCCATTTCTATACGCTGAACAGGGCGGAGCTGACGCAGGCGATTTGCCACATGCTGGGCCTGCGCGCGCGCAAGGCGGCCTAGGATCATATAGCCGATATTACAGTTGCGGCGGTTTTTTCGGCGTGTCCGGCCGCGCGCCGGGATGCTTTTTGTCGCGGAAGGCTTCTTTTTGCCGCGCGTAATTCTCCAGAAAGGCGGTCATGGATTCCGGCACTTCCGGCTTCGGGGTCTGGACGATCATGTCCTGCAGGGTTTGCAGCCCGCGCTCCGAGCTGTCGATCTTGCGAAAACCTTCCAGCGCCTTGTTCACCCGTTCCTTGAACAGCATTTCGTTTTGCGCGAAATCGCCTTTCTGGTTGTTCATCAGGTCATAGAGCCCTTCGGCATGCAGCACGTGGCAGGTGATCTCGCATTGCAGCAGGAAATTGTCGAAATGCGTCGTATCCACGCCATAGGCTTTTAGCTGGCGCAGGTCCGCGCCCGCCATTTTCAGGGCCTGTTCCGCATCGTAAATCAGCCCGCCCTGACCGAGTTCCTGATAATGCGTGCAATATTCCTTCAGCTTGTCATGCGCGGTTTGCACATGCCCTGCGAAATGGTCAAGAATGTCCAGCACGCGCATATGGACAAGACGTTCGTGCATGTTCTGGCCGTGCGTGGCGCGCGTGAACTGGTCGAACAGGAAATGCGTATTCGGTGTTTTGCTGGCAGGGCCGTTGTTGTCGAATTCATTGGCGGGGCGCTGGCACAGCTTGTCTGCGGTATCAATGTCCCGCTGGTCAAAAGAACCGCCTGCGGGCAGAGCATCCGCCGCAGGGCGGGCATGGGCGCGGCCTGTGATGTCGAAAACATATCCCTCGCGCTCGGCAAAGGCGCGGTAATGGTCGAAGCCCATCATCGGCGCATCGGGTACCAGCACGCGGAAATCCTGTCCGCGGTTGCGGCAGCTGCGCTCGAAATCCTGCATCATGTCCAGTGCCTGCGTGAAGCTGATCCCGCTGCGCAGTTGATGCACATAGGTTTTGGACTGGGTGTCGCTGCCGAAGATGATGCTCGCGCGCGGCTCGGCCACGCTCACAATCTTGCGCACCGCCCATGTCTTTTTCACGGGGTCGTCCAGCACCGCTTCCAGATGCATGTGGTAATGCCCGCGTTTATAGGCAACAAGGCCATAGGTTTGCGTGCGGCAGCGGGTGCCGAACAGCGGATGCAGGGTTTTGCGCACGGGCAGGGGCGCCGGGCGGTCGTCCCCCGTCGGGTCATAGCCGCCGAAATGCGCATCGGGGGTATTCTTGTGGGGGTGGTTTTTCTCCGTCATCCGCCTATTTTCCTGAATAGAGGTATTTATATACCCGAAATTTGATCACAGGGAAAGGGTCAGAAGGGTAATAAATTTTCATAAATTAAACCTCTGGTTGTGGGGAACGGGCGCAGATCCGGCCCATTTGGGGTATGTCCCCGCCAAGAGCGGCCTGATTTCAAGAGGTTAAAAAAATATGAAAAACTTTGACGCGAATTAATCCCCTGTGAAGGATTATGCGGTAAAATAGAATAAGATCAAGGATTTAGAGGTTTTACGCGGTAAGGAGTTTTAACGCCATGACGGATACAAAAGACATCATCATGCCCGCCGGCGGCAATGCGGATGCCGAGGAAAAGGTCTCCGTCATCACGGTGAACTTTCGCGAAGGCGCCATTGTCAGCAAGGTTCAGTTTGACGGCGAGGGCGGCATCCCCAAATTTTTGCGGGATATGGCAAAGTTTGCCAAAAAGACGAACGTGAAATCCGTAATCGTCCTCACCATCGATGACGAGGAACATGTTGATTGGGTGCATGTGGCGGATTCCGAACACCATCTGGCGCTGGCGGCCCTGTGCCTTGACGATATCAAGGAAGACCTCAAAAGCCATATCTTCCGCGATATGGAGGAGGAAGAGGCCTGATCTAGCCCGGCGATTGCTCCGGCTCCCTTAAATGGTGGATATAGCGCACCATCCGGCGGCCGATCTCGTGCGGGCCGTAAACAGCCAGATCCACGTTCTGATCCCAGAAATATTCCAGTTCCTCGTCGTTATGGGCGCGGGCGAGGATTTTGATTTTCGGGTTCAACTGGCGCACGGTATCGACGATTTGACGCGCTGCAAAAGGATCGGGGATGGCAATGGCGATGGCCACGGCTTTTTTGATCGCCGCATCTTCCAGCGTGGCGGCATAGGTCGCATCCCCCGCAATGGCATGGAAGCCTTTTTCGCGCAATTGCTCCACGCGGTCGCGGTTGCTGTCGATGACGACCAGATCGATTTTGGCTTCATGGATGTTCTGGCAGATATGCTGCCCGACGCGGCCGTAGCCGACCAGAATGACGATATCCCGCAAGGTGACTTTTTCGTTGCGGCTCAGCTCCGACAAATCGGCCTCGCGCACGTTGAACATGGCGGAAAGGCGCTTGTGCTGTTCCGCGAATTCATAAATGCGGCGGGAGAAACGGAAGGCCAGCGGGTTCAGCGCGACGGAGATCATCGCGCCCGCCAGCACCAGATCGCGCCCCGTTTCGGGCAGCAGGCCGTAGGCAAGGCCAAGGCTGACCAGAATGAAGGAAAATTCCCCGATCTGCGCCAGTGCGGCGGAAACCAGCAAACCGGTTTTGAGCGGGTATTTGAACATGATCACAATCAGGAAGGCGGCAATGGATTTGCCGATCATGATGATGCTGACCGTCAGCATCACCTGCGTCGGCTGTTCCATCAGAATGCGCGGGTCAAACAGCATGCCGACGGAAACAAAGAACAAAACCGCAAAAGCGTCCTGAAACGGCAAGGCGCGGTCGGCGACTTCGTGGTTGAGGTCGGATTCACGGATCATCATGCCCGCAAAAAACGCGCCGAGGGCGAGGGAGATGTCAAAGGTCTTGGCCGCGGCAAAGGCAACGCCCATGGCGGCGGCAAAGACCGCCAGCGTGAACAGCTCGCGCGATCTGGTGCGCGCCACCGATTCCAGCAGGATCGGCAGGATGCGCTTGCCCGCCACCTGCATGACAATGATGAAAACGGCGACTTTGCCAAGCGCCTCCAGCATGGCGGAGAAAACGTTGCTGGTCACATGCCCGTTGTCCGCTTCGCCCAGAATGGGCACCAGCACGAGCGCCAGAACCATGGCAAGATCCTCGACGATCAGCCAGCCGATGGCGATGCGGCCGTTGTTGGATTGCAAAAGGTTTTGTTCTTCAAGCCCGCGCAGCAGCACGACGGTACTCGCAACCGACAGGGCAAGACCGAACATCATGCCGCTTTCAATCGTCCAGCCCCACAGGTAACAGGCGACCACCGTTCCGAGCGCCATGGCCGCCGCGATCTGTACAATCGCGCCGGGCAGGGCGATGCTGCGCACTGCCATCAGGTCTTTCATGGAGAAATGCAGCCCCACGCCGAACATCAGCAGCACGATGCCGATTTCCGATAATTCGTTGGCGAGTTCGATATCCGCGACAAAGCCGGGGGTATAGGGGCCGATGACAATACCCGCAAGCAAATAACCGACAATCGGCGGAATGCGCAGCTTCGTGGCGATCAGCCCCAGAATGAAGGCGCTGCTCAGCCCCGTTGCGATCGTCGAGATCAGCGGTAAGTCATGCGTAATGGCCATATTATGTTATTATCCCGTGCAAAAACCGGTCCCGCCTAGTCTGGCATAATATACGGGGTCTACGGAAGTTTTTTAAAGGGGGCAGATATATTCTCGCGCCCATGTGTTTCCTATGCCATACTTGGCCTATGACACCGTCGCAGGAACAGATGACCGCACAAACTCCAGAAGACATCGCCGGCAATATTGTCGCGCTGGTGACGCATGCGCCGGCGGATGAGGCGCTGGACCGTTTGTCCGGCCTGCTGATGGATGCGGGCGTGACGCAAATGCCGGTGTATTATCTGTGCTTCGAGCGTTTCGCCGCCGACGGGCGTATGCTGGAGGCGGTGACCTGCTGGCGTCACTACGCCACTTTCCTGAAAGACAATGCCGATTTCCTGAAGGATGCGGCAGAAGCCTATGCCGTGGCCGTCAATGTGCTGGGCAGTTTTATCGCCGCCTTTGACAGAAAGCTGGATGACTTTGCCGCTTTCCATGTTTTCTCGGACGAGGTGCGCCGCGCGCTCGACCATTTCGATACGGTTACCATGAAATCTCCCGCCAATATGATGCCCTCCGACGTGCCGCCGGCGGCTGTCGCGCTGGATACGTTGTCGCTGGGCGACCGTTGCCTGATGGACGGGGACGATATGTTGGCCGCCGCTTTTTTCCGCCGCGCGGCGGAGGAGGAACAGAACCCCGAAGGCTGGCTCCGCCTGCTGCAGCTGATGTCCGAAGCCGATCTCGGCGCGGAAGGCACGGTGGAAAAGGCAAAGGCGGCGAAAGAGGCGGCCGTGGCCGCAGGCCTGTGGCATGCGCGCGCTTATTATATCCTGCGCCTGCTCTCCGCGCCGGAAGATGAGGAAGCCGCGGCGCTGGATGCGGCAGGAAAAGAAGAACTGTGTGTAGAAACAGCGGCTTTTGTCGAAGACTTCAAGTTATTTATCAAGCCGTCGCAAGGCGGTTTTTCCAAATACACCACGCCGCCCGTGTTCCAGAAAGCCACGCATATCTACGATCAGGACAAGGCGGAGGATGTCATCAAACGCCTGCGCGATGTCACGGAAAGCAATACGATGAAGGTCGCCATCGGCACCTTTGCCCAGACGGCTATGTTCATGCTGTCGCAGGGGATTATCCAAAAGGATAAGCATCTGCCCGATCTGGCGCCGGCGCTGGATACCGCTCTGAACGCGCTGGCTGACGAAAGCGCGGAGATTGCCGATATGCTGGCGCAGGATATGCCCGAAGGGACGCCTTTTTGGGAAGACCAGCAACATTTCGGGCAGGTGGCGCTCGGCATCAACGGCGATATCGGCCAGCAGCTGAATGCACTGGCACAAATGTTGTCAGAATAGCCTTGAAACCGCCGCGGGCGGCATTATTTCATGATACTGTTGATTTTTTTGGATAAAGCGGAATTTTCTGCTGCTCCGAAACGCAACCTTGTCTTATAATCCGGTTATCCCTACCGCAAAAGGCATCGATATCCGATGAAAACAAAACTTTTTATTCTTGTGCTTCTCCTGCTGGCTCTGGGTGCGGGGTTCTATGCCGTCCCGAAATACCTGAAGGGGCAGGACGCGCAGGCGGCGGCAAATGCTGCGGCGCCCTTGACGCCCGTTTTTGTCACTACGACGGCGGAAGGCAAGGTTTATGACAGCGTGGATGCCATCGGCACGGCCTATTCCAATGAATCCGTCGATATTTCCAGCAACGTGACCGAGGTGCTGCGCGAAATCCGTTTCCGCGACGGCCAGCGCGTGGCGGCGGGGGATATTATCGTCGTGCTGGAACAGCGCGAACAACAGGCGCAGCTGGATGCCGCCCGCGCGCGGCTGGAACAGGACAAGCGCGAACTGGCGCGTCTGGAAGGATTGCTGGCCGACAAGGCCGTCCCGCGTCAGGATTACGATAACCGCCTGACCATGCTGGAAGTGACCCGTCAGGAAGTGGCGGAGGCTGAGGCCCGTGTGGCCTACCGCAACATCCGCGCGCCTTTTGACGGCGTGCTGGGGGTGCGCCGCATCAGCCCCGGCGCTTTGGTGCAGCCGGGCAATGTCATTACGACACTGGACGACATCAGCTCCATCAAGCTGGATTTCACCGTGCCGTCCACATATCTCAGCGCGCTGCGCCCCGGCGTGGAGATCGAGGCCGTGGCCGATGCGCTGGACAACCGCGTGTTCCGCGGCCGTATCGAAAGCGTGAATACGCGCATTGACCCCGTGACGCGTTCCGTGCTGGTGCGGGCGATTTTGCCGAACGACGATCATACGCTGCGGCCCGGCCTGCTGCTGAAAGTGACGCTGATCAAAAACGCGCGCAATGCCGTCATCCTGCCCGAAGAAACGCTGACGCAGCGGCAGAATGACCATTTCGTTTTTGTTGTCGGTGATGACAACAAGGTGGAGCAGCGTAAAGTCACCGTCGGCGCGCGCCGCCCCGGCAAGGTCGAGATCACAAGCGGTCTGGAAAAAGGCGAGCGCGTGATCGTACGCGGCATCAACCGCGTGCGCAGCGGGCAGGAAGTCAACGTCGCCGAAACCTGGCCGCCGCTGGACGGCTGGGATGCGGAGGTGAAATAACGCATGCTGCTTTCCGACGTATCGGTCAAGCGCCCCGTTTTTGCGGCCGTGATGAGCCTTTTGCTCGTCGCCTTCGGTATCGTGTGCTTTGACCGCCTGCCGCTGCGCGAATACCCCGATATCGACCCGCCCATCGTTTCCATCCGCACCACCTATCAGGGCGCGGCGGCGAACGTGGTGGAAACGCGGATTACCGAGCCGATCGAACGCCGCATTTCGGGCGTGGAGGGAATCCGCAACATCACCTCCCGCAGCGAGGACGGGCGGTCCACCATTACCGTCGAATTCAACGTGGAACGTGACATCGACGCCGCCGCGAACGATATCCGCGACCGCGTTTCCGGCATTTTGGACGACCTGCCAGACGAAGCCGACCCGCCCGATATTCAAAAGGCGGATTCCGACGATGACGTCATCATGTGGCTGAACTTGCAGGGCGAGGGGATGAGCATTCTGGAACTCACCGATTTCGCCCGCCGTTACATGGAAGACCGCTTTTCCGCGCTGGACGGCGTGGCGCGGGTGCAGATCGGCGGCGCGCGCGATATTTCCATGCGCGTCTGGATCGACCGCAACAAGCTGACGGCGCGCGGCCTGACCGTGGCCGATATCGAAAACGCCCTGCGCACGGAAAACGTGGAGCTGCCCGCAGGGGCGATTGAATCCCTGAACAGCGATTTTACCCTGCGCGTGCGGCGCGGCTACCAGACGGCGGATGATTTCAAGGCGCTGGTGCTCTCGCGCGGCGCGGATGACAGCCACCTGACCCGTCTGGGCGATGTGGCGGAAGTCAAGGTCGCGGCAGAGGAAGAGCGCGGTACCCTGCGCGGTAACGGCGTGCCGATGGTGGGTGTCGGGATCGTCAAACAGTCCAAGGCGAATACGATCGACGTCGCGCGCGTGGTGAAAAAGGAAATCGAGGTCGTCAACCGCAGCCTGCCGCCCCATATGCGGCTGGCGCAAAGCTACGACAGCAGTGTTTTCATCGAAAGCGCGGTGAAGGAAGTCTATCTGACCCTTGCCGTCACCGTGGTGCTGGTGGGGCTGGTCATGTATGCCTTTCTGGGCAGCTTGCGCACGATGATCATTCCCTTTGCCGCCGTGCCGGCTTCGCTCATCGGCGCCTGTATCGTGATTTATGCGCTGGGCTTCAGTATGAACCTTTTGACGCTGCTCGCCATCATTCTGGCCATCGGGCTGGTGGTGGATGATGCGATTATTGTGGTGGAAAATGCCTATCGCCGCGTGGAAATGGGAGAGCCGGGATTGCTCGCCGCCTTTCGCGGCGCGCGGCAGGTCGGCTTTGCCGTGATTGCCACCACCATGGTGCTGGTGGCGGTCTTTATGCCCATCACGCTGCTGGAGGGGAACGTCGGCCGTTTGTTCTCCGAATTTGCGGTGACGATGACGGCGGCGATTTTGCTCTCCGCTTTCATCGCGCTGACGCTCTCGCCCATGTTGTGTTCCAAACTGCTGTCGCGCAAGGAAAAGAAAACGTGGTTCAGCCGTACGGTGGACAGGTCTTTTGACAGGCTGAAGAACGCTTATCTTTATGTGCTGGGCGCGCTGCTTGACCGCATGCTGCTTGGTATTGTTATCATGCTGTGCGTGCTGGCGGGGGCGGGCTGGCTGTTCACGCAAATCCAGTCGGAATTTTCGCCGCAGGAGGACAGGGGCGTATTTTTCTCCTATCTGCGCGGGCCGGAAGGGGCGTCCTATAACTATATCTCCGACCATCTGAACCAGTTCGAACAGCGCCTGATGCCCTATGTCGAAAGCGGCGAGTTCCAGCGCATGCTCATGCGTGCGCCGGGCAGCTTCGGCACGACGGCATCCTATAATGACGCGCGCGGGATTTTCGTTTTGAACGACTGGTCGAAGCGCCGCCCGATCTGGGAATATATGAACGAGATCCGCGATTTGACCGCCGATATTCCGGGCGTGCGCATATCCTCCACCGTGCGCCGCGCCTTTGGCGGCGGTTCGCAAAAGCCCGTGCAATTCGTGCTGGGCGGGCCGAGTTACGAGGATCTTCTGGAATGGCGCGACATCCTGCTCGCCAAAATGCGCGAAAACCCCAATCTGGTCGAAATCGATCATGACTATTACGAAACCAAGCCGCAGATCGGCATCGACATCAACCGCGATCTGGCGGCGGATCTGGGCGTATCGGTTTCGGTCATCGGGCGCACGCTGGAAACCATGATGGGCTCGCGCAAAGTGACGACCTTTATCGACCGCGGGCGCGAATATGACGTGATCCTCGAAAGCCGCAAGGATCTGAAAAACAGCCCGCTGGATATTACCAATACTTTCGTGCGCTCCGACCGCACGGGCGCGCTGGTACCGCTGTCGAGCTTTGTCACCTTGAAGGAATTTGCCGATGCGCGCACGCTGAACCGTTACAACCGCATCCGCTCCATTACTTTCGAAGCGGGGCTGGCGGAAGGCTATGCGCTTGATCAGGCGCTCGATTACCTTGAAAACCTCGTCCGCACCGAATTGCCCGCGGGCGCAAGCATCGATTACAAAGGAGAGTCGCTGGAGCTGCGTGAATCCAGCGGGTCCATCTATCTGGTCTTCGGGCTGGCGCTTTTGGTGGTGTATCTTGCACTGGCGGGGCAGTTTGAAAGCTTCGTGCATCCTTTCATCATCATGCTGACCGTGCCGATGGCGGTAACGGGCGCGTTGCTGAGCCTCTGGCTGACGGGAGAAACGCTGAATATCTACAGCCAGATCGGTCTGATCATCCTTGTGGGCCTGTCGGCGAAGAACGGGATCTTGATCGTCGAATTCATCAACCAGTTGCGCGACGAGGGCATTGAGTTCCGCGAAGCCATTCTGGAGGCTGCTTCCAAGCGTCTGCGTCCGGTGATCATGACGACTGTCACGACCATCATGGGCGCCGTGCCGCTGGTGATGGCGGCGGGCGCGGGGGCGGAAAGCCGTTTTGTGATCGGCGTGGTGATTATCGGCGGGCTGTGCCTGTCCATTCTGCTGACGGTGTTTGTCGTGCCGATGATGTACCGCGTATTGGCCGTCCGCACAGGCTCTCCGCGCGCCATCAGCCTGAAACTGGAACAGCAACTGGCCGAATATCAGAACAGAATCTAGGGGTTGGAAGAGTTAACAAAACGTTAATACTTTTGCCGCTATACTGGTAGAAGGAAGTAATCCGTCCGGAATGCATGCCAGAAAGGGATGCCGTGGCGAATAAGGTCAACTATAATTCGGTCCTGCGGGACCTTCAGTCTTCGTTCCGTGACCAGTATAAATACAAGATACTGGGCAAATCCGATTTGTTCTTCCAATACACCGCCAAGATGATTGAAAACGACCAGACCAAGCTGTCGCTTTTCAAAAGCCGCCGCACGGCGGAACAGACGCAATACGCGCGTATCGACAATGACCCCACGCTGACCGATAACGAAAAGCTGCAAAAAAAGGCAGAGACAAAGATCGCCTATCTGAAGGATGCCTATCGTACGATCAAATCCGCCATGTACAACAAGGAGCTGAAGACAAATAACCTGAAACAGGCCATCGGCTATTTTATGAAAGAGCTGGAGCAGGCGGTCAAGGATTACATCACCTCGCGCAACGGCGCGGCCAGCGCGGACCCGTCCTCCGAAGATGTCGTGGATCTTTCCGACGAGGCAGCGGCCATGCTGGACGGCGGCATCAACGCCAATGACCAGAAATTCTTCGCCGACGTCAAAAAAATCAACGACGACATGGCGCGCGTTACTTCCCAGTTGCGCATCAAGGTGCGCAGCGAAGGCATTTTCTTCGACAATACGACCTATCAGGCCAGCAAGCGCGTCGATATCATCAAGGCCATGCTGGCGAGCCTCCAGAGCAACAACGCACCCCCCGCAACGCCGCCCGCCGAGGGCGCAAACGGCGGCGGTCTGGATATTACCGTTTAACGGGGTTATTGCTTACTTTGATTGCATCGCGAATTTGCTGCGGCTGGGTTCAAACCGGCTGATGGTGCCGGTTTGCAGCCAGGTTTTGGCCTCGCGGCTGCCGCGCAGCTGCGCATCGAACATGGCCAGCGCCGCACCGCGCACGGCCTCGACGGTATTCTCGTCCGCCGGGCCCGCGCCGGGAAAACGCACAGTGCCTGAAATGCCGCCAAAGCCGTGATACGCACCGTCGATCAGCAACAGGAAACGGTCGGGGCCGGCGGGCGCGTTGTCCCATGCCTCCAGCCGCCAGATATAATCTTTGCCGTTATTGGCGGCGGTGTCATGGGTGCCGCTGATCATCAGGAAGGGAACGGTCATGCCCGCAAAGGCTGCTTTATCCGCAACGGCGGAGGTGCCCTGCGGCGAGACAATCACAAAAGCCTGCGCGCGCTTTTCGCGGAAGCTTTGCGGTTCGTCACGCGGCAGCATTCCGCGTTTTCCCGTCATTCCTGCCAGCAGCTGCGCGGTATGCGCGCCATATGAATGTCCGCCGATGCCGATCCGTTGGCGGTTCACGCGGCCTTTGAGGGCGGGGATCAGTGTTTCAAGATTTTGCAACTGGTCGATTATAAAGCTGACTTCACGCGGCCGCTGCGCCCAGTCTTTGAAGACCAGCGGGTTTTGCACAAGCGGCACGGTTCCCTCGCGCATGGAATCGCTATGGGTGGGTTGCAGCACCAGATAACCATGGCTCGCCCAGTATTCCGCCAGCGGGGTATAGGAACGATGGCTGCCAAAGGCGCCATGCGACCAGATGATCACGGGCATATCCTTGGCGCTGCGGCTGAAAACGGCGCGGTATTGCAAAGCCTTTTTGCGGCCGGGCATGGCCAGCTGGCTTTCGGTTTTTTCGATATCGCGATAAGGTCCCATGCCGGGCTTGTAAAACGCGGCGGTGCCAAGCGCCTTATCGTTTTGCGCGGGCGCAGAGAAGGGGGCAAAGACGATGCAGGCCGTCAGGGCGGCCATCAGAAAGAAAAACTTCAAAAAAGCACGTGTCATGCTGTGGCACCTCCCCCGCGAAACAAGGCAT
>Ga0207868_1000215_pt1 | contig 74759 bp, 72 predicted proteins | sample Passage237B_FD_187370 | JGI IMG/M metagenome (GOLD analysis project Ga0207868, IMG submission 187370) | Cellulose adapted compost microbial communities from Newby Island Compost Facility, Milpitas, CA, USA - Passage2 37B (SPAdes) (version 3) ...
CCAAAAAACCGGGAATAAGAATATCCCCGGTAAACGGACCCGATAAATATAAAAAACGAAAAAAACCGTCTCGGTACTTTTGAGACGGCCTCTTTTTGTTTTTTGATATTTTCGTTTTGCCACTCTTATCTTATTGTAAGAACGCATGGCAAAAAAAACATCCATTTAAAAATAAAAATTTGTAGGTTTGGTGCGGTCGCACACAAAAGGACCTAAATTACAAAAGGAAAAGAAATATGTTGTTTAAAAAATCGATCTCAAATTTGATCGCCGAAGCCGCCGAAAGTGGTGAGGGCACACTTAAACGGACACTTTCTAGTAGCGGTCTCGTCGCATTAGGCGTAGGAGCCATCATTGGAGCGGGACTGTTTTCCCTTACCGGGATAGCCGCCGCCGAAAATGCGGGACCTGCCGTAACCATTTCCTTCATCGTTGCAGCTTTAGGATGTGCTTTTGCAGGCTTATGCTATGCAGAATTTGCTGCGATGATTCCCGTAGCGGGAAGTGCCTATACCTATTCCTATGCTACGTTGGGTGAGTTCGTCGCCTGGATTATCGGATGGGATCTCGTGTTGGAATATGCCTTGGGAGCTGCTACCGTAGCTTCCAGCTGGTCACAATATTTCAATGAACTGCTGCTGGTATTCGGCATCCATCTTCCCGAGAGCCTACTCCACGGCCCCTGGGAAGGAGGTATTATCAATATTCCCGCCATCGTTATTGTCTGTTTGCTATCGCTTCTGCTCATCAGGGGTACACAGGAGTCTTCTTTGGTCAACAATGTACTTGTTGTAGTTAAGGTTGCGGTTGTATTGATTTTCATTGCGTTGGGTTGGAGTTTCATCAACCCGTTAAACCACGATCCATTCATTCCTGCAAATGAAGGCGAGCAATTGGTAAAAACCGGACAAATGGGCTTTTTCGAATTTTTCAAAAGCGATTATTTTGGTCACTTCGGCATTAGCGGAATCCTACGTGGTGCCGGCGTCGTGTTTTTTGCCTTCATCGGCTTTGATGCCGTCAGCACGGCCGCCCAAGAAGCAAAGAACCCACAGAAAGGCATGCCCATAGGTATTATCGGATCGCTATTAGTCTGTACCCTGCTATATGTACTGTTCTCGTATGTAATGACCGGACTTGAAAACTATACAAAATATGCGGGTGATGCCAAACCGGTTGCAACAGCATTCGCCAATACCGGATATACTTTTCTGAATACCGCATTAATCATCGCGATTCTGACCGGATATACATCGGTCATGCTGGTCATGCTCCTAGGGCAAAGTCGTGTATTCTATACAATGAGTAAAGACGGCTTATTGCCAAAATTATTTTCGGATCTATCGAAGTATCAAACCCCGTGGAAGACCAATGTGATCTTCATGATTTTTGTGAGCATTTTTGCTGGCTTTGTTCCAGTGTCTGATCTCGGCCATATGGTCAGCATCGGTACGTTGTTCGCATTCGTATTGGTATGCATTGGCATTCTGGTGTTACGGAAGACTAATCCGGATACTCCCCGTCCATTCCGCACACCGTTGGTGCCGCTGGTTCCCATCCTGGGAATTGTCGTGTGTATCATCATGATGGCCTCGTTGCCAATTGAAAGCTGGGAGCGGCTTGCAATTTGGATGGCATTGGGTATTGTCTTCTATTTCCTGTATGGCAGGCGGCATAGTAAAATCAGGGCTGCCTCGGAACACGGCACACCACACACTGGCACCCTTTAAAACGCTCCGATACGGAGAAAAGGTATGGCATGGTAAGAACAAAAAATCCCCGCCAATTTTAGCGGGGATTTCTGTAAAGGGATGGTAGGTACATTAAAAAATGTATCTTACGCCTAAAAGCATACTCCATGTAGTGCTTACTGTGGAGAGATTTGAGGTGATGTCTTTCGATGAGACAAATTTATCGCCTGATTTATTCATCGTAAAAGTAGGCACACCATCGTCAGACACGCTGACCACATTAAGTGGATTCTGGTTTCCTGTCAGCCGCTTGCTGATTCCCCAATCAGAATTAATCAGATTCCCCAGATTTTGAATATCTAAACTGATCTGCAGCGAATGACGGCGTCCTCCCGCATTGACATAAACATCCTGTAGAACGCGAGCGTCCCAACGATTGAGCCAAGGCATTAAGCCACCGTTACGCTCCGCATATTTACCCCTCCTATCTTTCAAATAGCTGTCATTATTGATATAATCATCGAATGCTTTGCGCTGCTCCTCTTGCGTGGCTGAATAGGTTATATTTCCATCATTATCCCTCAATTCCGTTGCAAAAGTCAGATTGTTTACATTGTTTGGAACATAAAGGAGATCACCGCTGATTCCGTCTTTGTTTATATCTCCTGAGTAAGCATACGTGTATCGGCCCTGATGAGACCCGTCATAATAAAGTGAAATTGTCGTGGCCAGGTGATTTGCATATTCCTGACGATAGGAGATATTCCCCATTATACGGTGCGGAACAGCATATTGGGAAGGATACAGTATCTGATCGTTGGCATTGTTAACAGAAGCAAATCCCCATGCAGAACCGGCGTTCGATCCCGGGTTATCCGAAATTGACTTAACATTGTTATACGTATAGAAAAGTCCGCCATAAAAACCTCTTCGTTGAGCCACTGACAGCCCGACGGTCGTGTTAAACGCATATCCCTTTTTACTCGTATTGGCCAGGATAACCCCATTATTCGCACCCACTTCACTATTGAGTCGGGCCTGGTTGGCACCTCCCGGCCAAAACTCACGGTCGTCATTTTCTTCCGACCCACCATAGCTTAAACGGAATTCTGTAGGTTTACGATTCGCACCGAATTGCTGCACTGCATTGATATCATACGTATACATAACATCTGCAGTTGCTATCAGTGGCGTATTGGGTATTCTATAGTCAGCTCCCGCACTGGTGCGCCAAACAGAAGGCATCCTGAAATTATCGTCGACTAACGCAAATCCGCTCGGGAATCCCGCTGAAGGGGTACGGATAAATACGTCTTCCGCTCCTGAAGGCGGGTTGTTCAACCAATGATAAGGATCCGGATTGAATCGGATACCACCTATCCACCCTGCCACATCGTCATAACTTCCCGGTTCAACTGTGTTTTGCAATACGCCCGAATTAGAAGGCATGTTACTCAACCACACAAAAGGCACGCGACCGGAAAAAATACCCGTACCGCCACGGATGAGCAACGACCTATCACCAAAAACATCGTACCGGACACCGATTCTTGGTGACAGCATCACCCGGGTTTTAGGCCACGACCCCGTCGAATAGGTGCGGATAGAACCATCCTTATCATACAACTGCAGCGCATCTATGGAAGGGTTAGCGGTTAAGTCATTTAAATAAAGCGGCAATTCTGCACGTAAACCCACCGTAAGTTCCAATTGATCGGTGACGTCGAACTTATCCTGGGCGTACAGACTTGCTAAGCCAAAGTTAGTCCGCGCATAAGGATCCATTCCCTCATAGGGGTAGGTCAGACCGAACATGATTGGCGCAACTTCATCTGGTGTACCTGTCTTAAGAAAATCCTCCACAGTTGCGTAGCGATAGTAAGACGTTCCAAGACGCACATAGTTGTTACCGAACTTCTGTACATCGAACGACGCACCAAATGTAAATGTATGCTTGCCGGTCAATAATGTAAAGTTGTTCACAAAGCCAAAGTTATTATTGAGCATGTCGTTGTTTTTAGTAAACAATTCATACCCCGCTGTGATGTAATTGGCATCACCGTTGCCAATACCAAAATCCCAGATATCGATAAATGGAAATTCTTCGCTTTCCGATGTTCTAACATCCTGAATTCGGCTATAAGTAGCGAGAAACTGGTTAGAGGCAGCAGAATTAAATGTACTATTCAATTCAAAGGCAATGGAGCGTACGGAATTTTCAGTGGCATAATTCGATTTTTCGAAGGCCATCGAATTCTGACTTACCCGGTTAAAAGCGGAGTTGCTGCCCCCTCCGGATCTGGGCCTTGGTCCAGACGCACCATTGACAAGTGACGGACTTTCGCTAACGGACTGGTTGTATCTTACCGCAACGCGATGTTTTTCATTGATATTATAGTCAAGCCTGACCAAGAATTTGTAGTTACTCGCTTGCGCTTCGTTGGCATAGCCCTGATAAGCACCCGGATCATACCCCCATTGGTTGATTAAATGATCACGTACAGCAATCATATCTATTTCCTTAACCCGGGTAATATTTTCATCGGGCCGCGCAACGCCATCACCGGAAGCCTTCCAAAGGTTAACTCCCTCTACATCCCCACCTTCATTGACTTCTTGTTCGTAATTTACGAAGAAGAAAAGCTTATTCTTAATAATCGGCCCTCCTACACGTGCACCGATAATCCTACTCATGGCTTCATCCGCGTCGTCCAATCGGATATCGCCAATACGCCGTCCTGCAAAATTCTGGTTTCGATAAAACCCATAAACAGAGCCGGAGAAAATATTCGTTCCACTTCGTGTAACGGCGTTAATACCCGCGCCCGTGAAACCGGCCTGCCGAACGTCATAAGGTGCAATGTTAACCGAGATTTCTTCCAATGCGTCAACCGAGATGGGTTGAGCACCGGGAACCGGACTATCGCTCAACCCAAATCCATTGTTAAAATTAGAGCCATCTACCTGAAAATTGTTATACCGTCCATCCTTTCCACCGAAGGAAAAACCGTTACTTTGAGGAGTTAACCGGGTAAGGTCCTCAATGCTCCGATTTATCATCGGCAAACTATTGATCTGCGTAACATTAATATTAGTGGCAGCTCCCGTCTTGTCCACATTGAGTTGACCAATCTGAGCGCTCACCACCACCTCATCAAGCGCTGTGGTTCCATCAGAAAACAACACATTCAGGACATAAGGCTGGCCCAATTGCAAAAAGATATTATCGTACTCCTCGGGTGATTGCCCGATATAAGTTACTTCGACGTGGTAAGGTCCTCCGACCCGCATATTGGCTAAGTTAAAACGGCCGCTTTCGTTGGTTGTTCCGCTATACACCGTACCACTCGGTACGTGGGTTGCTTTCACGGTCGCACCTGCAGATGCCTGACCACCGGATTGGGATACCGATCCGGTCATGCTGCTGGTTGTTATTTGCGCGTACACGGAAACTACCGCTGCAAGCATTACCAGCATTGAAAGTAAAGACTTTTTCATGTGCTTTGAATTTATTGAATAATTTTACTTCATATTTGAAGCAAAAGTAAGAAGCCAATATTAATTTACAACTCAAACAAATGAAGTTAATAATAAATTAATACTTAATTAACACTTCTACTTATATTAAAACAAATCATTCAAAGAAAACATCAAAAAAATATGATAAAATGTTATTTTTATTATGAAATGATATAAATATCACTAAAAAGTACACTATTTTATTACCAAAAAAGCCTTGTATCAAGAATTATAATAAAATTCCTCAACAAAATCCAATATCACCATCGAATCATTAAAAGATCGTAAGCGATTACGATTAGAAGAAAGCTCCAGGACCACCGAAAGCTTATGATTATGTTTACTGATAGATTTGCGTTTGTAGTGGATCCGATGAGTATCCAGTAATGCGGCAATTTCCTCAAGGCGTTTTAAATCTGTATCATGAAAGCCGATATAGAGTACACGGGTGAGATGCCATCCCTCGAACATCAGCTCCACTTTGCTAAATAATGATAAAATGATAATGGTTGCGACCGACAGGCTAACCGCCAAGCCATAGTAACCGATGCCGGCCGCCATCCCGATGCCTGCAGCAGTCCAGATGACAGCAGCGGTGGTCAGCCCCATCACCGAAAACTTATCCTTGAAAATCACACCCGCCCCTATGAAACCGATACCGGTAATGATATTGGCAGCAATGCGATCGTCACTACCGACGCCGTATTTTGATACAATGGTAAAGATGGTAGACCCCAGGCAAATAAGTACAATCGTACGGAAACCCGCCGATTTATTGCGATATTCACGTTCAAAACCAATGAGGCTTCCACATAGGATGGAAACTCCTATATGCCACAAATCTTCCTGTGCCGGTAAAAATTCCATGCGCTATAAATTTTCAGTTATCAGCCGTTGGCACGCGACCTGATCAAATTAATCCTATATAATTACCATTAATCCAAGTATGCATAGGTAATCCCCTCACCTCCTCTATCCGGATGTTCATCTTCCAAGCGGGTTACTTCACCGTATTTGCGTAAATAATCACGGATAAACCTGCGTAAAATCCCATCACCTTTTCCGTGGACAATTTTTAAGCTTGGAAATCCCATCATCACTGCTTTATCGAGGTATTTCTCGATTTCGTACAAAGCGGCTTCGGTACGCATACCCCGCACGTCTACTTCAGGCCGGAAATTGGCAACATCCGCCGACATATTGGCGTGATAGGTCGTACGCGATGCCTTGGCCGTATTTTTTTTTGCAATGGGTTCCACTTCGTTGCGTTTTTTGACCATGCGGAGTTCGCCCACTGCCAACACTAAATTGTTTTTCGATACACCAATTACCTCCGCCTCATTTCCGGTACCTGGTATCTTTACCCAATCACCTACCTCAATAGAAACCGTCTGAGAAGTAATTTGTTTGGACTTGGGCACGGGTATCGCCGGGCGATCCGTATGTTTATTTAATTCCGCATCAAGCTGTTGGCGTAACAGTTTGGTCGTCTGTTTGTCCGCCTGGCTTGCCTTGATATCCGATATGGTATTTTCAACCAGCTTATTGGCATTCCGGATAATTTCCCGTGCCTCTTCCTTTGCCTTATTGATAATCGTTTTCTTGTTATCTTCTAAGTAGGCCTGTAACTGCTCATTATCGGCTTTCAAACGAGCCAATTGCCGCTCCTTTTGGGCGATGGAAATCTTGGCGTCATACACGTCTTTTTTATCCCGTTCGAGATCTATCAGCAGGGTATCTACCCGCTTTTGCTGTGCTCCGATCTTTTGCTTTGCTGCCTGTAGGATCGCGTTATTCAGACCGATTTTTTGGGCAATTTCAAAGGCATATGAACTACCCGGTTTGCCCGTCTGCAAGATATACAACGGACGCATCGCCACATTATCGAACAGCATGGATGCATTCTCAATCCCTTCTGTATTACTGGCAAAAACCTTTAAATTGGAATAATGGGTCGTTACCACTCCCCTTACCCCTTTACGGTTCAGGGTCTCCAAGACAGCCTCAGCAATGGGACCACCGAACATGGGATCGGTACCGGTACCAAACTCATCAATGAGTACCAAGGTTTTTGCATCCGCATGATCTGAAAAATATTTCATCTTTGAAAGATGGGCACTGTACGTGCTCAGGTCACTCTCAATGGATTGATCGTCGCCGATGTCGGCAAAAATTCGGTTGAATATGCCTATTTTGGAAGTCGCATCTGCCGGGATCAGCAACCCTGCCTGTACCATAAGCTGCAGCAATCCAATGGTTTTCATACAGACCGATTTACCTCCGGCATTGGGACCTGAAACCACAATAATCCGCTGGGTTTGATTGATGGTTACATTCAGCGGGACCACAGTTTGTCCACTGCCTTTGAAATTAAGCAATAGAAGCGGGTGACGGGCATTGACCAGCGAAACCGACGCCTCTTTGGAAAGTTCGGGCATATGCCCCTCAATGTCGATCGCAAATAACGCTTTTGCACGCACGAAATCCACTTTGGTCAATAGGTTGTGATAATCGATTAATAAGGGAATATGCGGACGCAATTGATCCGTCAGTGCAGTTAGTATGCGTACAATTTCCCGCCGCTTTTCAAATTCAAGGTCGCGCACCTGATTGTTCAGGTGGAACACTTCTTCCGGTTCAATAAAAGCTGTTTGTCCGGTAGCTGATTCGTCGTGTATCCATCCCTTAATCTTACGCTTGCTTTCGGCAAGGACAGGGATACACAAACGCCCATCACGAATGGTTAAGTTACCATCTGCGGTCCATCCGTTTTGTTGCGCGGTCCGGAATACCTGATCGATACGCTTACGGGCTTCCTGCTCTGCCTTGGCGATACTTGCCAGAATAGCTGCCAAGGCTGGGGACGCGTTCGCCCGTACTTTGCCCTTTTCATCGATGACCCGCTCAATAGCCACCGCGATATTCTTTTCGATAGGCAGGTGCTCAAAAAGTACTTCCAGGTTGGGATACGTACCGCTACGTTCGTTAAAATACCGAATAATGGCAAAGACTGTATTCAGTGAAAGCAAGGCAGAAAAAAAGTCGGATTCGGAAAGAAAAGCTCCCTCTACCCTGGCCTTTTCGGCCAACGGCTTCAGGGGATATAGGTGGTCTACAGGCAAGGGAGCATCGTTTAGGAGTAATTCTTTGAATTCGTGTGCCTGCCGCAAGAATTTATCCAACTGATCAAGCCGCTTTTGTGGCTGTATTTTATCTACCAACTCCTTACCTGCCTCGCTTAAACACTTTGTTTTAATGAGTTTCTTTATGTCAGTAAAACCTAACTTTTCGGCCGCGTTATCTGGGTAAATCATCGCTATTTTATCTTTTCCAATGGCCGCAATTTCGGTGTTTCGGTCGGTGCCGACGGGATCGGTTTAGGTGCAACTGGCGGCTTAATGGGAGGCAGAGATGGCATTTTCAAGCCATTAACTTGCTTCAGTCCGATGGTTTCAAACATCCGTTCACGTAGTAATTCATAGGTAATGGAGTCAGGTTTTCCATACAGACTGTCCGGACCGTTCAGAAAAAGTAAGTACCGTTTACGTTTGAAATCAAGCGAATCCCGTGCAATGCGTTGAAGGCTGTCTGTTACCCGCGCACTGCGTATAGAATCTGTGCGTCGCTGAGTTTCGTATTTTTTCTGCACGCGTTGCTGTTCGGCCAGGTTCAGGGTATTTAGCTTCTTTTCAACGTCGGCATAAAGCTCGTTCATCAAATAAGGCCGCGTGGAATAAAACTCGACACTCCGACTGAATGTGACGGAATCGATGCCATACCGTTCAAAAATCAGGTTGTAATAAGCATCCCTACGCATGCGGGCCGAATCGATTGGCAATGAAGCTAACTGCCCATCGGCCAAATGCATATCTGTTAATACAGCAGGCATCTGCTTAGGCGGAATAATCCCGTCAGGTATTTTCTCCCCCCCACAGGATACACAGAAAAAAAACACCAACCATACACTCGCGGTCCGTTGCATCCTATATGCTACCCAATTTAGTTTCAACAGTATAACAATATCCCCCTGAAAACCGCCCTCCTATTGGCGGATACCTGCCGGTTTTGTAGTTTTGTGCAAACTTACAAAAATAGCACCGGATTTATGGATATAGCCGATCAGATAAAAACCATCGAGGACGAACTCTCCCGTTTAAATGTAACCCTCATTGCCGTTTCAAAAACTAAGTCAAACGAAGAAATACTGGAAGCCTATCACGCAGGACAACGGGCATTCGGCGAAAACGTGGTGCAAGAATTAGTACGGAAACAGGAAACGCTTCCGAAGGACATTGAATGGCACCTCATCGGCCATCTCCAAAGCAACAAGGTGAAGTACGTTGTCCCCTTCGTAGCGATGATCCACTCCGCAGACAGCCTGAAACTGCTAAAAGAAATAGATAAACAAGCCAAGAAATACAACCGTGAGGTTGACTGCCTATTGCAGATCCATATCGCCGCAGAAGAAACCAAATTCGGCCTTGACCATGTTGAATTGATTGAGCTGTTACGTTCAGAGGCATTTATCCAACTGACAAATGTACGGATCAGAGGGCTTATGGGCATCGCCACTAACACGCCCAATACGAAGGAAATCAAGGAGGAATTCCACGAATTGAAGTCACTATTTGATGGCATCAAAGCGAGTTTCTTTCAGGATGACGAATATTTCGATACATTATCTATGGGAATGTCATCCGACTATAAAATCGCCATTGAGCAGGGCAGCACGATGGTGCGTTTGGGTAGTACAATTTTTGGTGGTCGGTGATGAGCAGTGGATGATATTAGCCAAAAGCGCGAAAAATGGATATAATTATACGCAAAGCCGAGGTATTTGACTGTCCGCAGTTGTTGGATTTGATCAAAGAGTTGGCCACCTATGAACGGGCGCCGAATGAAGTGACAGTTGATATGGATGAATTTATCGATGCGGGGTTTGGCCCATCTCCTGTTTGGGAGGCTTTTGTTGCGGATGTTGATGGCCGCATTGTGGGCATGTCACTCTTTTATATTCGATACTCCACTTGGAAAGGTCGCAGGCTATATCTGGAAGACATCATCGTTACGGAAACAATGCGGGGGAACGGCATTGGCAGGTTGCTTTTTGACGAAACCTTGAAATTATGCAGAGAAAGAAAATACAGCGGAATGGTTTGGCAGGTTTTGGAGTGGAACCAACCCGCCATTAATTTCTATCGAAAATATGGTGCAACTTTTGATAATGAATGGGTAAACGTTTCATTGGAATTTTAGATTTTATACTTATGCGGAAAAAGACAATAAATACAGGTTGGATATACTTCGGCGTAGCGTGTGTTTTTTCGGCCTGCCAATTCAATTCTGAGTCATCAGATGCAGGTAAACAGGCTGTTACTACCGATACGCTAGCCTATGAATATCAGCATTACGTCCTGTACAGCGACCATATAGTGAAAACCAATGAAACCACCGACACCTCCTTTTACGCGGTTTCGTATCCGTCTTTTAAGGACTCGGCAGTTAATCGGTTTGTTTTGACAACGCTTCTGGGTAGCGACACCGCGACGGTGGAGGGATCTGCCCGCACATTTGTCAACGAATTTGACGAATTCTTTTTGTCTGACGCATTTCCACGCGTCTGGACTTCCGAATCACATGAAAAAGTATATAACATTACCCCCACTTACCTGGGATTGGTTACAGACGTCTACACCTACACCGGAGGGGCACATGGTAACTATGCCACTGTATTTGCCCATTATGACCTCGCAAACCATACGCCATTGATTCTTGATGACATTGTGACGAAGCCTTTTCAGAACGAACTGACCGCCGTTGCCGAGCGCTATTTCCGCAAACAGGAAAACCTTGCGGTTGATCAGCCGCTCGATGATCGCTATTTCTTTGATCAGGGTCGATTCCATATTCCCGACAACTTTGCCCTCGAACAGGACAGCCTGCTCTTCCTATATAATATTTATGAAATCAAGCCGTATGTTGACGGACAAACCAAGCTGCGTGTACCTTATAAAGAAATCGATCGGTTATTAACAGACCTGGCGAAACGCATCGTTGCTGAACTAACTGATAAATAGCGCCTTTATTAATGCAAGTATTCAAATTCGGAGGTGCGTCTGTCAGAGACGCCGAAGGGGTGATAAACCTGAGCCGCATCGTATCGACTCACCAACACGACAAACTGCTCATTGTGGTTTCCGCGATGGGTAAGACGACCAACTTACTGGAAAAGCTTACACAAAGCTATTTTAACCAACGGGATGATGCATTTGACCTGTTGGAACAGGCTAAGCAGTATCACCATGCGATTATGCTGCGTTTATTTCCCGACAGCAACCACCCTGTATACCATGAGGTAGCTAATCGCTTTGTAGAAATCGAATGGATATTGGAAGAACCACCCGCAGATCCTTATGATTACCTATATGATCAGATTGTCGCTGTGGGTGAACTTGTTTCCACCACAATAGTATGCCATTACCTAAACGACGTCGGGCTGAAAAGTAAATGGGTGGATGCAAGGGATTATATCCTTACCGATAATACCCACCGGGAGGGACGAGTAGACTGGAAAGCCACCGAAACGCGTATCCGCCAGGGGTTGCCTGAACTATTGAAGGACCAATTGGTCATCACGCAGGGCTTCATTGGCTCTACTTCTGAAAATTTCACAACCACCCTGGGCCGTGAAGGGTCAGATTACTCGGCGGCAATTTTCGCTGCCAGCCTTGACGCAGAAAGTGTAACCATCTGGAAAGACGTACCCGGTGTGTTGAATGCCGATCCAAAATGGTTCGACCAAACGGAGTTGATTCCCGAATTATCTTATCTGGATGCCATCGAACTTACCTACTACGGCGCCACCGTCATCCATCCGAAGACCATTAAACCGTTACAAAACAAAAATATTACACTCTATGTCAAATCGTTCGTAGATACCGACGGGAAGGGAACCCAGATACGGCAATCAAATGAATCCTTGCCTGTACCTTCCTTTATTTTTAAAGTCAATCAAATCCTGATTTCGATACTTCCCAAAGACTTTTCGTTTATAGTGGAAGATAACCTGAGTGATATTTTCAGCAAACTTCACCAGCATCATATCAAGGTAAATATGATGCACAACAGTGCGGTAAATTTTTCCATCAGTATAGATGATACAGGAGAAAACGTAACTGCGCTGATCGAGGATTTGGGCAAGCGTTATGATGTGCAGTACCAGAAAGAGCTGGAACTTATCACCATTCGTCATTATAATCAACAAACGATAGACCGGGTTTTGGTGGGGAAAGCAATTATTTTGGAATTGAAGGATAGCTACACCTGCCAACTTTTAGTACGTAAACTATCCATATAAATCCCCTATCTTTGCCTTTATGACAGTACGTACGACCTCATTAGTAATGCTAGCCGGCATCTTATTGACGGTAGGAGCGCTTTCCTGCAATAATCGCGCAAAATCTGCTAATTCAGGAGTTGAGTCTCAATCGGCCAATGTGAACGCAGAACAATCAGCGACCGCCCCTCCAACGGCCGCGCCACAACAAGTTACACAATCGCCACAGCCAACAGCGGTTATCCCTGATTTTACATTTTATATACTGCGAAGCGGTATTCAGTTTACTAAGGCAGATCTCGCAAAAAAAGGAAATCTTGTTTTTATCCTCTTTGATCCTACCTGTGGCCATTGCCAGCACGAAGCCGGTCATTTAGGCAAACATTATGACGAGTTAAAAGATGCCAATTTTTATTTTGTGTCCATGAATGATCCTGCATTGATGAGTACTTTTTTGGAAGCGCATGCAAAGCCCTTAGTCGGAAAAGCCAATGTCGAGTTGCTGTATGATAAAAATGCTGATTTCATCAACAAATTTCATATACCGTCCCAATACCCAGCCGTATACGTTTATGGAAACGACGGGCAATTAAAAGAATACTGGGACGGCGAGCGGGATATCGCAGAAGTGGTCGCTGCCATCCGGAAATAGTTCCGTTAGTGCTTCTCTTGCCTGGCAACTGCCAGCGGAATGGATAACAGCGGTACCGACAAACCGGAAGCCATAATACGTGTTTTACTTCGATGGATGAGCGAAGCCCAAAATCCGTATTGCACGGGTAACATGATCAATAAGTCGGCATCGATATTTTTCAGTTCATCTGCAATGGCTTTGATCACAGTATTGGATGCTACGTCTTTATAGTAATACGTTACCCCATCCAGCCCTTCTCCGAATTTAGCGATCACTTCGTCATCGAACCCTTCTTCCTGAATTTTACGGATGCGATTGTTCACGTGAAAAATCTCAACGGAAGCCTTCATACCCAGCGCTAACGCCTTGATCTCTTCCAAAATCACCCGCTGGATTCCCTGTAAATTGTCACATGCAAATAAAATCCGGTCTATCCCTTGGAACGTAGCACCGTACGGAATCGCTAGCACCGGGAATTTAAACTGATGAATCAATGCAGTTGTGGTATTGCCCAACAGATCCTGCTCAAGGGATTTTGCGGCCATTCCCATCACCAATAAATCTGCGTTATGCACAGAAAACAGGTAATCAATTTCGTCCCCGATGTCGCCCATAAGGCTTGTGTAACTTGAAACCGTAATAGAATACGTATGGCCAATTTTTGCGGCTTGTTGAGCTAACCGTTCTTTCGTACGGTTGGCGGATTCATCAAGTGCTTTAGGTGATAAGCGCGCGTTCGAAACGTGAATAGATGGCCTATACGCATTAAAGAGTATAAGTTTCCCTCCGATTTGCTGAATCAACGCAGCAGCATAAGTAACGGCATTTTCCGCTTCTTTGGAAAAGTCAGTAGCAGCGATAATTGTTTTCATGATTTACTGGAATTTCCTGTAAAGTTAATTCCATTAAAGATGAAAGCGAATGAACTATGTCATCCCATTGTTATATTGCCTTGCTTCAGGTCTTTGAATTATGCCGTTCGGGAGGCTGCTCACTGAATTTCCGTTTTAACGCCGGAGCCGTCAGTGCAGGCTCTTTCCGTTGATAGTCCCGATCTTTGGCTTGTTTAACCACCTGGTTGGCCTTGGGGCGCTGTTGACCCGAATCGTTGGGTTCAAATTTTTCTTTCTGGCTCATGCACTTATAACCCTCACTCCCCATATTTTGTTTCGCGTGGTGCTGTTAAATATGTAACTTTGACTGTGGCTAAGTCACAGTAATCCGATCAAAAATGCTCAATATCGCCATCAATGGGTTCGGCCGTATCGGCCGGAATACACTCCGTAACTTATTGTTGAAAAAACCTGCCGGGATCAACGTCGTCGCAATTAACGATTTAGCAGATACCCAAACACTGGCACACCTATTTAAATATGACTCCGTACATGGGCCTTACCCTGGCACTGTCGAGGTAACGGAAGGCACATTGGCTGTCGACGGACATCCGATTTCGGTGCTTAACGAGCGTACACCGCAGTTAATTCCCTGGAAAATGTTAAGTATCGACACCGTTATAGAATCAACCGGGAAACACATTACCAAGGAGACAGCTTCCAGTCATCTGACTGCAGGCGCACGTCAGGTGATCATTTCCGCTCCTTCACCCGATCGGGAAATTCCAACGGTGGTATTAGGAGTGAATGATGTCGCTATCGATCTGAGCGCGCCACTGCTGTCCAATGCGTCTTGTACAACCAACAACGTTGCCCCACTGATCAAAGTACTGGATGACAACTGGGGCATCATCGATGGTTATATTACCACCGTACATAGCATGACGGGCGATCAAAACTTACACGATGGTCCACATCGCGATCTACGTCGGGCACGGGCAGCCTCAGCATCTATCATACCCACTACGACGGGTGCTGCCAAAGCCGTGACCAACGTATTTCCTCACTTAGAAGGCAAATTAGGGGGCGCGGGCATCCGGGTGCCGGTATTAAATGGATCACTCACCGATTTCACCTGTATACTACGCAACCAACCAAGCGTGGAAGCAATCAATGCGGCTTTCAAAGCAGCGGCCACGGGGGAACTAAAAGGCGTCCTCCAGTATACCGAGGATCCGATCGTATCCGTTGACATCCTCAACAACCCCTACTCTTGCATCTTCGATGCACAGCTGACATCCGTTGTAGGCGGACTGGTGAAAGTAGTGGGATGGTACGACAATGAATACGGTTATTCGAATCGTCTGATAGACATCCTAGTAAAAATCAGTAAAAATGGTTAGGTTCATTACGGCCGAAGAGACGCTCCCTTTACGCAGTTGCGTACTCCGGGACGGCGCGCCGTTGTCGGCCTGCCATTTTCAGGGTGATGAAGACGAGTCGACGTTTCATTTGGGGTACACAGCCGGAGAAAATACCATCGTTTGTATTCTGTCTTGTCAGCGCGAGTCCCTGGAAGACTATGAAGGTGTGGGATATCGCTTACGTGGGATGGCAACACATCCCGATTGGCGCGGTAAAGGCTTAGGGTCGGATTTATTAATCGTTGCGATTGAACATTTAACCCACGCATTAAATGCAGATTACTTATGGTGCAATGCCAGAAGGGTTGCTTACGGTTTTTATCTGCATCTCGGCTTTGACTTCATTTCAGAGGAATTTGAAATTCCACTGATCGGGCCACATCGGGTGATGTATCTTGGGTTGAACACATAAAAAAGGGAAGCCAGTGGCTTCCCTTTTTTCTAACAAAATCGATATCGGGTTAAAACTTTATTTCACTGCATCAACGACGGCCTTAAATGCCTCGGGATTGTTCATGGCCAGGTCGGCCAATACCTTACGATTCAACCCGATGTTATTTGCATTCAGTTTACCGATTAACTGTGAATACGAAATTCCGTGTTCACGGGCACCAGCGTTGATACGTTGTATCCATAAAGCCCTGAATTCCCTCTTTTTGGTCTTGCGGTCGCGGTAAGCATACTGCAATCCTTTTTCTACTGTATTTTTCGCAACAGTGTATACTTTGCTGCGCGCCCCATAATAACCTTTGGCTAATTTGAGGATCTTTTTGCGTCTTCTTCTTGACGCTACTGCGTTAACCGAACGTGGCATAATTTTTTAATTTTTTGGTAGCAGGTGCCGTGTTTTACAACGGTCTTACAACCCAGTACCCGGTTACTAATTTTTAACTTTTAATTTTCACTTTTTTTTAATAGCTTCTCAGCTATTTGCCGATAGCAAGCATACGTTTCACGTTGCCCATATCCGCATCAGACACTAAACCGGTCTGCGTCAGATTGCGTTTACGTTTTGTGCTTTTCTTGGTCAGGATGTGACTTTTAAAGGCATGTTTCCGTGCAATCTTACCTGTTCCAGTAAGCTTGAAACGCTTTTTAGCACTGGAATTGGTTTTCACTTTTGGCATGATCTACTAAATTATATATCGATTTGTTAATTTTATTTCTTTGCACTCACTTTTGGCGCAACCGTCAGAAACATCCGCTTTCCTTCGAGTTTCGGAAGCAACTCTACTTTACCATAATCTTCCAAAGCCTGGGCAAAACGCAACAGCAGAATTTCCCCCTGCTCCTTATATACAATTGCCCGGCCCTTGAAATGCACATAAGCACGCACCTTTTCGCCTGCTTCCAAAAACTTGATCGCATGTTTGAGCTTAAACTCAAAGTCGTGATCGTTGGTATTGGGTCCGAAGCGGATTTCCTTAATGACTGTTTGTTTGGCGTTAGCCTTGATTTCCTTTTGCTTCTTCTTCTGCTCGTAAATGAACTTACTGTAGTCGATAATCCGGCAGACCGGAGGATTGGCATTTGGCGAAATCTCCACTAAATCCAGTTCCAATTCGTCGGCAAATTCCAATGCCTTACGTGTTGGGTATATTCCCTGTTCTACATTCTCGCCCACTAAACGTACTTCAGGTACTCTGATGTTTTCGTTAATGCGGTGCTCTGGCTCCTTTTTCTTAAACGGAGGTCTCGGGCCTCTGAATCCTGGTCTATTTAATGCCAAATGTCTAAAATAATTAAACGGTTATCTCTTTTATTAACTGTTCGCTGAATTCGTCTACGCTCATCGTTCCAACATCACCCTGCCCATGCTTCCGAACAGAAACTGTGCCGTTTTCGGCTTCTTTTTCACCCACAACAAGCATATAGGGAATCTTCTTTAATTCTGCATCCCTGATTTTGCGACCTACCTTCTCGTCCCGTAGGTCAACCAAGCCGCGAATATCGGAATTATTGAGCGATTCCAAAAGTTTTTTTGCATATTCTTCGTATTTTTCGGATACAGGAAGAATGATAAACTGCTCAGGTGCAAGCCACAGCGGAAACTGCCCCGCGCAATGCTCAATCAACACAGCCACAAAGCGTTCCAGTGAACCAAAAGGCGCTCTGTGGATCATTACGGGCCGATGTTTGGAATTATCGCTGCCCGTATATTCCAATTCGAATCGTTCAGGCAGGTTGTAATCCACTTGAATGGTTCCCAATTGCCACTTACGGCCCAGCGCATCTTTGACCATGAAGTCGAGCTTCGGCCCGTAAAATGCCGCTTCACCGTATTCCACCACCGTCTTCAACCCTTTTTCTTCCGCAGCTTCGATAATGTCTTTTTCCGCCCGATCCCAATTTTCGTCCGAGCCGATGTATTTAGCCCGGTTTTCGGGGTCGCGCAGCGAAATCTGTGCGGTGTAATCCTCAAATCCCAACGCTCCAAATACATAAAGCACCAGGTCGATTACTTTTTTAAACTCGTCTTTTACCTGATCGGGGCGGCAGAACAAGTGAGCATCGTCCTGTGTAAACCCACGTACACGGGTCAAGCCATGTAGTTCGCCACTTTGTTCATAACGGTATACCGTGCCGAATTCCGCATAGCGGATGGGCAAATCTTTATAAGAGCGCGGCTTGGTTTTATAAATTTCACAATGGTGGGGACAATTCATCGGCTTCAGTAGGAACTCCTCTCCTTCCTGCGGTGTATGGATCGGCTGGAAGGAGTCTGCCCCATATTTTTCGTAGTGCCCTGAAGTGACATACAGGTTTTTATGCCCGATGTGTGGTGTCACCACCGGTTCGTATCCTGCCTTCATCTGCGCCCGCTGCATAAAATCGATCAGTTTCTGCCGTAAACGAGCCCCTTTGGGTAACCACAGGGGAAGTCCCAACCCTACTTTTTCGGAGAAAGCAAACAACTCCAATTCCCTGCCCAACTTACGGTGATCTCTTTTCTTCGCTTCCTCGATCATGTGGAGGTAGTCAGCCAGCTCGCCGGCTTTGGGAAATGTCACCCCATAAATACGGGTAAGCTGCTTGCGCTTTTCGTCGCCCCGCCAATACGCTCCCGCGACGTTTGTCAGTTTTACCGCCTTAATAAATCCGGTATTGGGGATATGCGGCCCGCGGCACAGATCGGTAAAGTTTCCCTGGGTATAGAAAGTAATGCTTCCATCCGGCAAATCCTTGATCAGATCGAGCTTATACTCGTCGCCCTTCTCCGTAAAATAAGCTTCGGCATCGGCCTTGCTCACCGGCTTGCGCACATATTCCGATTTGATACGGGCAAGCTCAATCATTTTATCTTCTATCTGTTTGAAGTCATCGGAAGAAAACTCGCGGTCGCCAAAATCCACGTCGTAGTAAAAGCCCGTCTCGATTGCCGGACCGATACCGAACTTAGTCCCAGGATAGAGCGCTTCAAGCGCTTCGGCCATCAAGTGAGCTGACGAATGCCAAAAAGTCGATTTTCCTTCCTTGTCATTCCAGGTAAGCAGCCGCACAGAGGCATCCTGCTCAATGGGCCGGGACGCATCCCACACTTCGCCATTTACTTCTGCCGCCAATACGTTTCGGGCCAAACCTTCTGATATGGATTGTGCGATTTCCATCGCTGTGGTCCCCGGTGCGTACTGACGCTGGGAACCATCGGGTAGGGTAATAGTAATCATCTACAACTATGATTTTGTGTTATAAAAAAAATTCCGAAATCACGATACAAGCGTGATTTTCTGTTTCGCGTGCAAAGATAAGAAGGAAATGGGAGATATCATACTACTCCGTTGCACTGGTCCCCCATAATTGGATCAACATTACAAAATTGGGACTACTCCATTCTACCGTCTGTTCGTGTTCTTGGATGAAATTCGCTATGCTCAATGTACGCATACGATTTCTAGATCTGAACAGATGGTTACCATAACTTGTACTGTCAATATACTCCATCTCATATTTTTCCGCGAATGCGATCAGATCGTGCGTATTCATTTCATTATTAAATTTGATGGAAATCTCATCTGTGATAAACGAAATACCGTCATTTTGGTCGACCAACCTAATACCCGGATAGCGCGCCAATACCTCCAGCTCATTATCCAATTTAGATAGTAGCGCTGAGAGAAACGACCGTTCTAATATCAAACGAGCAACGGATGGATCCTGCTGAAGACGATAGTAAGATGCCTCTATGCCGATTGAGGCCAGCGCAGGATCCAACTGGTCTGCGCCTCCCCTGATATCGACCACATACATCTCGGTATTCCAATTAAAAAACAATTTTTGATCTCCGTGCCAATAATACCGTTGAGATGCGGGTGTAAGCAGCAACTGGCGAACAGCTGGATCATCCACATCTGTATAGGGGGTTGCCGACTCCTTTTTGCATGCCCAAATTGAAATTGATAGTAAGAGCAACACCAAAAACCGACTCCTGAATACATGATTAAACATTACCATAACTTAGCGAAGTTAGCAATAAGCCTAAAAAAAGGTTAGTTTTAAAAATGTCAATCAAGTGCGATTGAATCCTTGAAACATCTTGTCGGAATAACGGAATGAGCCACTAAAACGCTACAGTAAACCGTTATAATTTTGCTATCTTTGTCCCCTCAAAAGTATGGCACACCAAATCCCCGAAGATGGCTCATGGCTCCCCCTGATGGAAGAATTTTATACCATTCAGGGAGAAGGGTATCACACGGGTAAGGCCGCTTATTTCATCCGATTGGGGGGATGCGATGTGGGATGTCATTGGTGCGATGTGAAAGAAAGCTGGGATGCGGAGATGCATCCGCTTACCGCAGCCGACACAATTATTGAACATGCTAAACAACATCCCTCGAAAGCCGTAGTTGTAACCGGTGGCGAACCTTTGATATACAACCTGGATTACCTTACCCGGGGGTTGCAGGCTGCGGGTATCAAAACCTTTATTGAAACCTCCGGCGCTTACCCGCTTAGCGGACATTGGGATTGGATTTGTCTTTCCCCCAAGAAATTCAAATGGCCGCTGCCGGACGTCATCGCAGCAGCGGGTGAATTAAAAGTCATCGTATTCAACAAGAGTGACTTTGCGTGGGCAGAAAAGCATGCAGCACTCGTGCCTTCTTCCTGCAAACTCTATCTCCAGCCCGAGTGGTCTAAAGCCCAAGAAATGACGCCATTGATCGTAGATTACGTGATGCAGAACCCAAAATGGGAAATTTCGTTGCAAACCCATAAGTACCTTAATATCCCTTAGGTAACACAGCTAAGACGCATCAAAACTAACTTGAAAGAATCAAAATGTACAGCAGCCTGCTATGAATATTATTGTTTTTGGAACATTTTTTGACCTTGTCAATCCAAAACGGTAAATTTGTACTAACATCACGAAGGAACATTTACTCACAAAAAAAACAACGATGAAAAAAATTGCTTCTATATGTACCTTATTGGTTGCCTTTGTTTGTACTGCGGCATTAGCCCAGCAAAACAGCAAAGCTGAATTTAAGTTTGACAAAGAAACCCATGATTTCGGTAAAATACCTCAGGGCAAACCTGTTACTCACGTGTTTACATTTACAAATGTGGGTACAGAGCCCATCATCATTAATGAAGTGAAGCCCTCTTGCGGGTGCTCGGTTGCAGAATTCACCAAAACACCCGTAAAACCCGGTGAGACGGGAACGATATCGGTTACGTATAACGCTGCCGCAAAACAACCGTTTACTAAAAATTTCACCGTGCGGTCAAATACCAAAACACCAGTGAAGACCCTCTACATCAAAGGTGAGGTAACTGATTAATTGACAAATAATTAAATAGTCCATAAAAACCGCTATTGATTTAGCGGTTTTTTTTTGCTATTAAATGAAAACCTATGCTTAATATTGCGTCAAAATTAACATAGTGACATGCCTGCAATCAGTATAAAAGGCGATGAAATGCCGGCTTCGCCGATCCGTAAACTCACCCCTTACGCCGAAAAGGCTAAGCGGGAGGGTAAACATGTATATCACCTAAATATAGGGCAACCCGATATCGAGACGCCCCAAATCATGCTCGATGCCGTCCGGAATATTAATTTCAAAGTGTGGGCGTATACCCCATCGGAAGGGATAGAATCATACCGCAATAAATTAGCGGGCTATTATAACAAATTGGGATATGCCATCCACGCAGATGACATCCTGGTAACGAATGGTGGCTCCGAGGCGCTCTCTTTCGCCATGCAGGCTTGTGTCAACCCAGGAGAGGAAATCATTATCCCCGAGCCTTTTTATGCAAATTACAACAGTTTTACCCGTTCAGCAGGCATCGACGTAATCCCTATACTTTCGCGTATTGACGAGGGGTTTGCACTTCCGCCTATTGCAGATTTTGAAGCCGCCGTCACTTCAAAAACAAGAGCTATCGCCATCTGCAATCCAAACAATCCAACGGGTTATCTCTATTCTCGTGAAGAGATGGAAGCCCTACGGGATCTCTGCCTGAAATACGATTTATTCTTACTGGTGGATGAAGCCTACCGCGAATTCTGCTACGATGGCCGCGAGTTTGTGTCGCCCATGCAACTCGACGGACTGGAACAGCATACCGTGGTGGTTGACACCATTTCCAAACGCTACAGCGCCTGCGGGGCACGGCTGGGTTGCCTGATTACCAAGAATAAAGAGCTTTGGAACGTGGTATTGAAATTTGCACAAGCCCGGCTTAGCGCACCGGCTGTCGCACAGATTGCCGCCGAAGCAGCCATCGATACACCTCAATCTTATTTTGATGCCGTAAAAAAAGAATATACTGCAAGAAGAGATACGTTGGTTACAGGTCTTAATGCGATTGATGGTGTATTTTGCCCCAACCCGGGAGGTGCATTTTATGTGGTAGCCCGACTGCCTGTTGATGATGCCGACCGATTCTGTCAATGGATGCTGGAATATTTCTCCTACGAAAACCAAACCGTTATGATGGCTCCTGCAAGCGGTTTTTACAATACGCCTGAAGCCGGAAAAAATGAAGTCCGACTAGCTTATGTATTGAACAGAGATGATCTGAAGCGCGCCCTGATTTGTCTTGAACGGGGCTTGGTTGACTACCCTGGCCGGATTGGATTATAGCCGGTCAATGACAAACTGTAACTGCTCTTCTTCATTGAGATCAGTGTTATCCAGCACAATGGCATCCTCCGCACGCACTAAGGGGCTTTCCTCGCGTGTGGTGTCGATGTAATCACGATGAGCCAAGTTTTCAAACACCTCTTCGAGGGTAATGTTCTCTCCCTTGTTTTTCAATTCGAGGTAGCGCCGTTCGGCGCGCACTTTTGGATCCGCAGTCATAAAGATCTTCAGGTCGGCATCTGGAAACACCGTTGTGCCGATGTCACGGCCATCCATCACGATATTACGTCGTTGACCTAATTGCTGCTGCTGGGCTACCATCGCAGACCGCACCGCTTTCACGGCACTGACTTCACTGACGTAGTCTGAAACATACATCTGCCTGATTTCCTCCGATACGTCTTCGCCATTCAGTAAGATGACGGTTCTTCCGTTTTCATTGTGGAAGTCTATATGAATAACAGCTAACGCCTGAGTCACTTTTTCCGTATCCGTAATGGGTATGCCGTTGCGGATGAAATACAGTGTCACCGCCCGATACATTGCTCCACTGTCTATGTATACGAAATGGAGCTCCTTTGCCAGTGCCTTGGCCAATGTGCTTTTGCCGCAGGAAGAGTAGCCATCAATGGCAATGATTTTGTTTGTCCTCGCCATTATTGATCAGTTATTTCCTCCAATCAGCACGCCGGGTTTATTGAGTACTGGGACTTTAATCAGGTTATCATCGATGATACTTTCCGGCAAAAAGATATATTTTTTATCATAAATGGTCCCATCAATGTAATAACTGAGCCAGTATTCATTGGTCAATCCGAATACCTGCTCGTCGATTGCTTCAATCTTTGCGTAATCATGAGGATCGATATCGCCGATGAAGTGGCGTAGAATAGATGTCTTTACCTCCTTATCATCTTTAACGCCATAGCCTTTTGAACTGACCATCACATTTTTGATAGGAACTTTCTTTTCATTGATCAAATATACATTCCATACCTTCCCTGTTGGTGATTCACTTTCCAGAACCACCGCAATCGAAATGTCATTGACTATGTTTTCAGGCAGGTCTTTCTTCATTTTGTTCCGTTATCAGCAATTAGCAACCGGATATCAGCTCCTTGATGCTTCCGTTACTTTTTCCCTTTCTTCTTCGGTTTCTTATCGTCGGCTTCCGCCCATTTCAAGACGTCGGCATACGTAATAGATTGTAGCTCCGTGCCCTTGGGTATTTTGATGTTCTGCTTACCAAAGCGGATAAAAGGACCCCACCGGCCGTTTTCAATGCGCGCATCTGGATTCTCATCAAATACCTTGACTACTTTTTCTTTGTCTCGTTGCCGCTTATCCTGTATAATCTGAATGGCCTTTTCGGTCGTTACCCCATGTGGATCAACGTCTTTTGGCAAGGAATAAAAGGCATTGTTGTGGCGAATGTAAGGTCCGAATCTGCCAATGGCTACCGTCATTTCCTTGCCTTCAAACTCCCCTATTTTCTTGGGAAGCTTAAATAAATCAAGCGCTTCCTCAAACGTGATGGTTTCGATCATTTGCCCCGATCTCAAACTTGCAAAACGGGGTTTTTCCTCATCATCTGCCGACCCAATCTGCACCATGGGTCCAAATCTGCCGATGCGTACGCTGACACGCTTACCGGATTCGGGATCTATCCCCAATTCACGTTCATTTGTCGCACGGTCTGCATTCTTAATCGTTGTTTCGACTTCGGAATGAAAGGGCCCATAAAATCCGTGCAGCATATCCGTCCATTCCTTCATCCCCTGGGCTATTTCATCAAATTCCTTCTCGACTTTTGCCGTGAAATTGAAGTCAACGATTCCTTTAAAATGTTCAACCAAAAAGTCGTTTACAACTACCCCGATATCGGTAGGAAACAATTTTGCTTTTTCGGCTCCCGTGATTTCTGTTTTGATTATGGTTGACAATTGCCCATTTTGCAATTCCAGTACCCGATAATCCCTGGATTTTCCATCCCGGTCTTCCTTGACCACATAACCCCGATTTTGAATGGTCGAAATAGTAGGTGCGTACGTGGAGGGGCGCCCAATTCCCAACTCTTCCAGCTTCTTAACGAGGCTAGCTTCCGTATAACGAGCAGGCGGGCGAGAAAAACGCTCCGTGGCCGTCATTGTCCGTAATTGAACTCGTTGATTCCGCTGCAGCGGAGGAAGCAATGTATTATCCCCGTCGTTATCCAGATTCACCTCCTGCTCTTCGTCGGTCGACTCAAAATACACTTTTAAGAAACCATCAAACCGCATCACTTCCCCGTTAGCTACCAGCTCTTCGTTTCGTGTGGAGATGCCAATCTTTGCAGTCGTCTTCTCGAATTCAGCTTCGCTCATTTGAGAAGCAATGGCTCGCTTCCATATCAACTCATATAATCGTTTTTCTGCATTATCCCCCTCGATGGTATGCCGGTCGAAATACGTAGGACGAATGGCTTCGTGTGCCTCTTGTGCACCTGCCGATTTCGTCCGGTATTGACGGCGCTTATGATAGTTGGCTCCATAGGCAGCTTTAATCTCTTCTTCCGCTCCAAGGAGTGCAGTATCACTCAGATTCACTGAATCAGTACGCATATAGGTGATTCTACCCGCTTCGTAAAGCCGTTGTGCGACAGCCATGGTACGTGCCACGGAAAAACCCAGTTTACGGCTTGCCTCCTGTTGAAGTGTGGAAGTCGTAAACGGTGCGGAAGGATTACGCTTGGAGGGTTTGGTTTCCAAGCTATTGACAACAAACTCGGCATTTACACAATCCTTCAGGAATTGCTCAGCATCGGCTAGCACCGGAAACCGTTGTGGCAACTCCGCTTTGAAAAGCTCCTTGGGGTTATCCGTATGGAAAATAGCAACAATTTTGAACGCTGCTTCTGCTTGAAAGCGGTTAATCTCCCGCTCACGATCCACAATCAGTCTAACCGCAACAGATTGCACCCTTCCTGCCGAAAGGGAGGGTTTGACTTTTTTCCACAACACCGGAGAAAGCTCGAAACCGACTAGCCGGTCAAGTACCCGCCGTGCCTGCTGAGCATTCACTAAATTAAAATCGATTCCCCTGGGTGTTTCGATCGCCTTTAGAATAGCGGGCTTAGTGATCTCATGAAAAACGATCCGCTTCGTACGATCATCCCGAAGGCCCAATGTCTCGTATAAATGCCATGAAATGGCCTCTCCTTCACGGTCCTCGTCGGAAGCCAGCCATACGGTCTCAGCTTCCTTAGCTAATTTCTTTAACTCACTGACTACCGCCTTTTTATCAGCCGGAACTTCATATTTTTGTTTAAAGTTATTTTCGACGTCAATTGCATCATCGGTCTTTACCAAATCACGGATATGCCCGTAACTGGACCTGACCAAAAAGTCCTTTCCCAAATATCCTTCTATTGTTTTTGCTTTCGCCGGTGATTCTACAATCAGTAAGTTTTTCATTCAAAATAATTTGCTTTTTATTGGTGATGAATCTTACATAAATTATTCATTATCTTTTTGTTTATGGTAATTTATGTAGGTTCATTCAAAATAATTTGTTTTTTATGGCAATGAAGCGTGAGTATACATATATGTTGCGGCGGCAACTCATGCAGGTTTCGCCATTCGTCATTTCAGATTTTTGCAAATAAAGGGATTTATTCAGGGAATGACAAATCAAAAAACCATATCCAATAAGAAGAAACAGGCAAACACGACCGAAGCAATACCATTCGTCGTCATAAATGCACGGTTCACTTTACTTAAATCCGTAGGGCTCACAATCCGATGCTGATAAATGAGGAGTCCACAATAAAAAATAACACCGGCTACATAATACCCACCCAATGGAATGAAGAACAAGGGTAGAATCACAAAAATAGCAGACAGCACATGGAAAATCTCAGAAACACGCAACGCTCCCCGCTTGCCTAACCATGCAGGAATGGAACTAAGTTGATGTTCGCGGTCAAATTCCTCATCCTGCAGGGCATAGATAATATCGAAACCGCCCACCCAAAACAGAACCGCCAGCGAATAGAAAATCGGAACGATATGAAACACACCCGTAACCACGAGGTAAGCCCCAATGGGTGCTAAACCAAGCCCTAACCCCAAAACGAGGTGGCAAAGGGGAGTAATGCGCTTCATATAACTGTACCCAAGAATAACCGCCAATGCCACCGGCGACAGGTAAAAGCAAATCGGATTGATAAACCAGGTGGTTCCAACAAACAGGACGCAGTTGACAATGGTAAAGGTCAATGCCTGTGAAGGACTGATCTTTCCCGCCGGGATGTCACGCATTGCCGTACGCGGATTGATGGCATCGATATCACGGTCCAGGTACCGGTTAAATGCCATGGCTGCATTGCGCGCAAACACCATGCAGGCCAGCATCAGTGCTAGTTTCAATCCGTCAAATTCATACGCTGTTGTATGGATGGCGAGAAAAAAACCAATGATGGCAAATGGGAGTGCAAAGATACTATGGGCAAAAAGTACAAGGGAAAAGTATTTCTTCATGATACCTCGGTGGAGTCAAAGTTAGTATTAATCTCATCAATGGCTGCCAACAACTCGTCACAACCCAACCGGTTTTCCGCCGATGTTAGAAAATGGGCCGGCACCTCTTCAAACCACTGCAGTAATGCGTTACGGAACTTTTCGATATGAGATTGGGATTTTAAGGCCGACAGCTTATCAGCTTTGGTGAAGACCAACATAAAAGGGATGCGGTTTTCACCCAGCCAATAGCAGAAATCCAGGTCAATCCGCTGGGGTTCATGCCGACTATCAATCAGTACAAACACACATTGCAGGTTTTCTCGCAACAATAAATAACGACGAATAAATTTTTCCCATGTAGCTCTGCTGGATTTGGAAACTTTGGCAAAACCGTATCCAGGCAGATCTACCAGATACCACGCATCATTGATCAAAAAGTGATTGATTAACTGCGTTTTTCCCGGTGTCTGCGAAGTCTTGGCCAAGTTCCGATTTCCCGTAAGCGCGTTGATCAATGAAGATTTCCCCACATTGGAACGGCCTATAAACGCATATTCAGGTAACCTAGCTGCGGGTAATTTATCCACCCGGTTGTTGCTGCTTACAAATATTGCCGTTTTGACGATCATGATGCAAAGGTAAAAGATTGGGCGATTTTTGGCTATAATTACATAAATTAGCTCGCAATTCTTGTAATAGGAGACCATGAAATATCGTCATGTGCCGTTGTTGGCATGCCTCTCGTTATCCATCTTTTTACTAAGCGGGTGTCTCACCCGCAAAAACGCGCTTCCGCCTGATCGGACCACTCCCTCAACCACCTATAAAAAGAAAGCAAAGGGCACAATTATTACCGACGCCACGACGTCTCCCAAAGACATACACGCTGGGAGCAAACTGCTGGAGGGATATGCCCAGGTATTGGGTGTCCAAGCAGATCAATTGCAGACAACTGCGTTATATCGCTACATTGATGAATGGATGGGCACGCCCCATCGCTCGGGGGGAGCAGATCGTGGGGGATTGGATTGTTCCGCTTTTGTGGGCATGGTCATGCGCGATGTCTATGGCAAGTCGGTGCCCCGTGTATCGAAGGACATGGCCGATCAAATTAAACGTAAATATGAACGGCAACTAAAGGAAGGCGATCTCGTATTTTTCTCCTTTAGCCGCAGGGAAATAGACCATGTCGGTATTTACCTTCATAACAATAAATTTGTTCATGTATCTACCAGCAAAGGAGTCATCATCAGTGATCTGCATGATTCATGGTATTACAAGTATTTCACAAGGGCGGGCAGTATAAATTAATTTTCCTCGGACCGGCTTACTCACACTATTAAAGGTAAGCGAAGGTAAAATTGCGTACCCTTACCAAGCTCGCTTTCAAATGACAACGCGCCATTCTGTTCTTTTGCATATTCCTTACACAGAAACAATCCCAGTCCGATCCCCCGCTCATTATTGGTACCGTAGGTAGAACGTGTTTTTAGGGAGAACAACGCGGCCTGTTGTTCCTCAGGTATTCCAATCCCATTATCGGCTACAGTGATCTCACAAAAAGTTCCGGATCGTGAGGCAGATACACGGATACGACCACCAGGCGGTGTAAATTTGATTGCATTATTAATTAGATTCCGCACGATGAGTTGCAGCATATCGCGGTCTACCAACGCATTCAGCGAGGCGTCGATACTGGTTTCCAATTCGATCCCCTTTTGATACGCATAGATTTTCTGAATATCAATGACAGGAGTCAGCACCTCTTGTATGTTATTGGGCAGTAAAGCCACGTGCGTTCCACGCAATTGATTTTGAGACCACACCAGCATATTGGAAAGCATTTCCTGCGTACCGTGGAGTGCGTTTGCCAGCCCGCGTTCCACCTGCTTCCGTTCGTCCGCATTAAACCGGTCATTTGCTATTAACCGTATGTAACTGTGCAGGGAAGAAAGGGGGGCCTGCAAATCATGGGAAATTATGGAAAAGAGTTTCAGCTTTTCTTCATTTAGCCGCGTCAATTCAACCGCCTTTTGATCTGCGGATTTTTTTTCTGCATTGTATGCTTCTTTTAGATAAAATATACTGAGAAAGCTAACCACGATACTTGTCCCATACGTAAAGGCGATATCAACAAAAAGTGCCTTTCTATCCGGGTAAGAGACATAGATGATATCGGGATAGTAATATTCCGCCCATAACAAGCCTAATGCCACCAATAAGCTAAAAACGACCCACAACACATAAAATTTCCTCGGAGACACAATGATGATAAGTATAAACGCCAACATCAGCGAAAGAAACGTCGCCCCGCCAATACCCCCACTGAAAAAGTAATTGACAGCAAACAACATAATCACCAAAAATGACGAAATGGCTATGCTGCTAGACACAAGCTTTTTGAAGCGGGTCATATAATATAAATAGCCGATCATCAACGTAAGAAACGCAAAAATAAAGGCGGTTGTCCGTAAGCCGGAAAAATAGTTAAATGGAATATTGAATGCCATTATAAAAAGAGCAATCAACATAACTGAATTAAAAATCCTGTTTTCCAGGGTCAGATCAGCCCGGCTACCGATAAGGAAGCTTATCCATTGTTTTGCGTGTAATTTGATTTTTTGAAACAGCCCGAAGGTCATAGGGTGCAAATGTACGCAAAGATATTCAGTAAAATTCTTATTTACTCAGTTAACCAATTTAAACAGACCCTCTATTTAGATAGTATATAAATTACAAGTAAAACAGTGTATATACTAACAACAGCAATACTTATGAACCAAAACTGATACCTTTAAACACGTAAATAGGTTTTTGATAACATGGACGATTTTATTGCTGCCCGGTCCCAAATGGCCATGTCACTCGGATTTCATATCGTATTTTCCTGCATTGGTATGGTGATGCCATTTTTTATGGCCATTGCACATTTTATATATCTACGTACGGGAAACGCGGTTTACAAAGGACTGACCAAAGCATGGAGCAAGGGGGTAGCTATCCTCTTTGCCACAGGTGCCGTATCAGGTACGATGCTTTCGTTTGAGCTGGGATTACTTTGGCCAACTTTCATGGAACATGCCGGTCCTATATTTGGGATGCCCTTTTCATTGGAAGGCACTGCTTTCTTTATTGAGGCCATTGCATTAGGGTTTTTCTTGTACGGATGGGATCGCCTCAAACCCTGGTTCCACTGGACCACAGGAGTAATTGTCGGTCTCAGCGGACTGGCCTCGGGTATTTTGGTGGTGGCTGCCAACGCATGGATGAATAGTCCTGCCGGATTTGATTTCATCGATGGCCAGTATGTTAATATCGATCCGATTCAGGCGATGTTTAACGAAGCCTGGTTTTCCCAGGCATTGCATATGGCATTAGCAGCTTTTGTAGCCACTGGATTCGCCGTATCGGGGATACATGCGTTAATGATACTCAAACGTAAGAACCTTGTGTTTCACCGCGCGGCATTCCGAATTTCAGCACTATCAGCCTGCTTTGCAGCCGTCTTGCAACCCATCAGCGGAGATATTTCGGCTAAAGACATAGCTTCCCGGCAACCGGCCAAGTTGGCGGCAATGGAGGCACATTTTGAGACGCAAGCCAATGCACCGCTGCTTATTGGGGGTATACCCGACGAAACCACGGAAACGGTCAAATATGCGGTCAAACTACCAGGCATGCTGAGTTTTCTCGCACATGGCGATGTCACAAAGCCCGTTACCGGATTAAAAGATATTCCCCGGGAAAACTGGCCGCCCGTAGCCATCACTCACTATGCATTTCAAGTGATGGTAGCAATTGGCATGTCGCTGGTGCTGCTTGCCTTCCTATATTTCATTGCGCTCACCAAACGAAAAAAATGGCTGGAAAGCAATTGGTTGCTACGCTTATTCGTAATTGCCACGCCGCTCGGATACATTGCGGTTGAGGCCGGATGGGTAGTAACCGAAGTAGGCCGCCAACCCTGGATAATCCACGGTGTTATGCGTACCGCTGATGCTGTGACACCGATGCCGGGCATTGTGTATTCATTTTATTTATTCACCGCAGTTTTTATCTCTTTATCGGCCATTGTTGGTTTCTTACTGTACCGTCAAATAAAAATGGTCGGTAAACTATACGATGTGACCGATCCTGCTTATCAACAGACTGATTGACATTCCTATGATATTTGTTGTTATCGTTTTTCTCTGGACTTCCATTTGTCTATACTTACTCTTGGGAGGCGCGGATTTTGGCGCCGGCATCGTTGAGCTGGTTGTACCACGTCGCTATAAATTGCAAGTACGGACGGTTATGACCCGTGCCATCGGTCCTATCTGGGAGGCTAACCACATGTGGCTCATCATCGCCATTGTTATCCTCTTTGTAGGCTTTCCCAAAATCTATACCACGATGTCTACATTTATGCACATTCCGTTAGTAGCTATGCTTTTGGGTATCATCGCCCGTGGCACCGCGTTTGTATTCCGAAACTATGACGCGGTGGACGATCATTGGCAAACACTTTATGCCCGTATTTTTATGTGGTCAAGTGTAGTGACACCATTTTTTCTAGGTGTTATTGCTGCAGCGACCGTGTCCCGCACCATTGACCCGCAAGCAGGCGACTTTTTTTCAGCCTATATAGGAAGTTGGCTTACTTGGTTTGGGGGTGCTATCGGACTATTTACGACCGCCATCTGCGGATATTTAGCTTCGACGTATGCCATTGGGACGGTAGCCCAAGAAACGGATCAAACCTTGGCCATCCGCATTGCCAAACGGTTTATTTACTTTGTCGTAGTAACCGGGGCTTTGGTTTTCCTGGCGGCCGTTTATTCAAAGATACCATTGATTGAATGGATATTCGGCGGTGCTATCGGTCAATTAGCTATTGGTTTGGCTACGGTGTCCTTGGTGCTGACATTCCTAGCATTCAGAAAAAGAAAAGCCGTCGTATCACGGATACTGGCCGGCTTTCAGGTGGTCATGATTCTGTTGGCTGCTACTTACCAACACTATCCGGAATTGGTGCTCTTTAAGAATGGCCAAGGGCTGTCATTACTTGATCATGCAGGTGATGAGAAAACAATCCGTGCGCTCGCTTGGGCATTACTTTTGGGGAGCGTGCTGATACTTCCCTTTTTATTTTATCTGATGCGCGTATTTGGGAATAGGCCGGCACAAACCGACAAATATGACACATAACAAACGGTGAGCTCTTTGTAATGTCGACTGAATTTTCCGATCTTTGTATTCATGGTAACAATCACTGAGAAAGCGAAACAACGTATACTCGACATCATGCGTAATGAACAGTATGATGACACCTATTTTGTACGTGTGGGCGTAGAAAGCGGGGGGTGCTCCGGATTAAGTTATAAACTCAACTTCGACAACGAAGAAAAAAAGGGCGACCAGTTGTTTGAGGATAAAGGGATTAAGATCTGCCTGGATATCAAATCATACCTTTATCTGGCTGGTACAGAATTGGATTACTCTGATGGACTTAATGGAAAGGGATTTGAATTCCATAATCCAAATGCTTCCCGTACCTGTGCCTGTGGGGAAAGCTTCGCCGTTTAGCATAACCTATCAGACGCTATTTCAATACGAACAAATCATCCACGCCGAGTAACCTCCGGCATGTAAACCCTTCGGCGTGTTTCGCGCCGATGTATTTACCGTACTCCCTGGCCCGACTTTCGATGTACTCCAAAAAATCCGGTTTCGAAATGTACGTCTCCGGCTCATCCGCCTGATAAGACTCGTTAAAGAACTGTGACCGATAGGCCTTAATCGCCTCAATCTTTTGCTCCCAATAATCACTGATATCGACAACGATATCAGGCTTGATATAATTGTCTTGGATTAATTGGAGCATAAGCCGCGGACGGTGGGGCGCCTGGCTTGTACCATCTTCGGAAGTTTCGATTTTACGCAGACCTGCCAAAAATACAGCATCGTTTACCAAATCACCGGCTCTTCCATGGTCGGGGTGGCGATCATGCAATGCATTGGTAATGATAATTTCCGGCCGATATTTGCGTATGGCATGTATTACCTGGAGTTTGTGTGGTTCATCGTTTTGAAAAAAACCGTCACGCATCCCCAGATTTTCCCGGACAGATAACCCTAATATTGCAGCCGCATTTTCCGCTTCAGCCTTCCGTATTTCCGGAGTACCCCGGGTACCTAATTCGCCGCGTGTAAGGTCTACTATTCCTACTTTACGACCCATCGCAACCTGTTTGGCCAGGGTTCCCCCGCAACCCAATTCTGCATCATCGGGATGTACGGTAATTACTAATATGTCCAGTTGTTTATCTTCATTCATGGTTAAAAATACCGGTTTGTAGGCCGCTCAAGGCTGCGGATGATATTTTCAATCTCAAAATCATCCTCAATGTTGTATTTGTTTTTCAGGTTATGTCCGAACACCTTGGCAATCGATTGGTAGAAAAACGCCGTGATGCCTCCCCGGAGTTCCTTAACTACTTCATAGCTCGAATTCCCGGTTTGCCGATCGATCAATTTAATCAATATTTCGCCCTGCGAAATCGTCAGATTTTTCACTTCCTTATTAAACATATCTTTGATTTCCTTTTCACAGGCTTTTACCAATCGCTTCTGTTCGCGTTTATTTCCGGTGAGTGCCAAATCCCGGTACAATTGTTCGTACCGGCGTTGCGCATAGTTGGCATAAGGCAATACCTTAATTACATTGTATCGAAGCCTAAGATAACGCGCTTTATCCTCAGGGCTTCTAAAAACACGTTTACGGGTAACTTCCACTTCCGGAATCAGCATCCACGGAAGAAGTTCCCCGTCTACCACGGTGGTTGGTACCATCCGATACGATGCCCGGTTGGGGTAGGACGACCGCGACAAGGTATCCTGTGCCTTAGCTACCCCTGCAAGGAACACCATCACAAAAAAAATCAGCACTGTAACGCGGGTCATCTATGCTATTTCAATAATTATCCGTATATTTATATGATTAAACGAACAGACAACAAACGTGTCCAATCATTGCTAACGGACATACAAACTTAGACAAACTTGGATTGATATGCAAGTTTGTCGTTTTTTCGGGAGAAGAGTTACGAATGAAAGAATTAGTAATAGATTTAGAAGCAGAAAGCAAGGAAATACGCAGGCGATACCGTGCATTATTACGCGCGTGTAAACCTACACTACAGCGGGGGGATAAACAGATGATACGCAAGGCATTCGATTTGGCACTCGAAAGCCATAAAGATATGCGCCGCAAATCGGGCGAGCCCTATATTTACCATCCGATAGCTGTGGCCCAAATTGCCGCAGAAGAAATTGGATTAGGAACCACCTCCATTGTGTGCGCATTGTTACACGATGTGGTAGAGGACACCTCCATCACCTTGGATGATATTGAGCGTGAATTTGGCAAGAAAGTAGCCCGCATCATTGATGGATTGACAAAAATATCCGGCATATTTGATCCAAACAGCTCAATGCAGGCGGAAAATTTCCGGAAAATGTTACTCACCCTGGCAGACGATGTGCGGGTCATTCTGATCAAGCTGGCTGACCGGCTGCATAATATGCGGACGATGGATTTTATGCCACGGGACAAACAGCTTAAAATCGCTTCGGAAACGTCATACCTGTACGCACCATTGGCCCACCGCCTGGGGTTATACGCCATTAAATCCGAATTGGAAGATCTTTCCATGAAATACACGGATCCAGACACGTATAAATTCATCGCGAAGAAGCTGAATGAGAAAAAAGCAGAGCGCGAGCGTTTCATCTTTAACTTTGTAGAGCCTATCAAGGAAATATTACACGAGCAGGGTATCAAAGCGCAGGTTTTTGGCCGACCGAAATCCATTCACTCCATCTGGAGCAAAATGCGTAAGAAATCCATCCCCTTTGAAGAGGTGTATGACCTTTTTGCCATCCGTATCATCATCGATACCGCGCAGGAAAACGAAAAAGCGGATTGCTGGAAGGCCTATTCCATCGTAACAGACCTGTACCGGCCAAACCCGGACCGGTTAAGAGATTGGGTCTCGTCTCCCAAAGCCAACGGATATGAGTCGCTCCATACGACGGTAATGGGGCCGAAAGGCCAATGGGTGGAAGTTCAGATCCGCACCATCCGGATGAACGAAATTGCGGAAAAAGGGTTTGCTGCCCACTGGAAATACAAAGAATCCAATTCCGACAGCGGATTGGATCAATGGATACAGAAAGTACGTGAAATACTGAGCAATCCGGAGCCGAATGCGATGGATTTCCTGGATGATTTCAAGATGAATCTGTTTTCGGATGAAATCTTTATTTTCACACCTAAAGGTGCGCTTATCCAGCTACCTCACAACGCCACTGCGCTGGATTTTGCCTTTGAGATACATTCTGATCTCGGCGCCAGCTGTATCGGTGCAAAGGTTAATCACAAACTGGTTCCCCTAAGCCATAAGTTGCAGAATGGCGACCAAGTGGAAATCATTACGTCGAGCAAGCAGACACCCAAAGAGGATTGGCTCAACTTTGTAGTTACCGCCAAAGCCAAGTCCAAAATCAAATCCGCGCTCAAAGAAGAGAAACGGCGGGTGGCCGAAGATGGAAAGGAAATCCTCGAACGGAAACTCAAATCACTGAAAATTACCTACAATACGGAGAACATCAATAAGCTGACGATGTTTTTCAAATATCCTTCCTCGCAGGATCTGTTTTATAATGTTGCCAAAGGAGAAATTGATATTAAAAACCTGAAGGAATTTGCACTGAGCGAAAAAACAGTGGATCAGCCAAACGGACAGCAATTTGCGTCGCATATTGGTGGACTGGTAGATAAAATCAATAAAAAAGACTACGAAACCCTGCTGATCGGAGACGACCTGCAGAAAATCGACTATACGCTATCCCCTTGCTGCAACCCGATCCCCGGTGACGATGTTTTCGGATTCATTACGGTGAATGATGGTATCAAAATCCACCGGACGAATTGCCCCAATGCCGCCAAACTGATGGCCAATTACGGCTACCGCATCGTTAAGGCAAAATGGACTTCGCAAAAAGAACTGGCATTCCTGACCGGATTACATATTGTTGGTATCGATGATGTCGGGCTGGTCAATAAGATCACCAAAGTGATTTCAGACGACTTTAAAATAAACATCCGCTCCATTACCATATCCAGTAACGACGGTATCTTTGAAGGTTCAATCATGATTTTCGTAAATGATACGGCCCACTTGGAAAGCCTGATCCGGCATTTAAAGCAGATTAAAGGGATTACAGGAATTACCCGTTTTGACTCGGTTGATTGAGGCCGAATGGTAACTTATGTATCCCAACAATTTTGTGTATATTCCATCTGTGAACTTATTCTTAGGCGGCAGATGAGAAATCGATAAATTTGCATATTAGCGCAAATTTACCTAAGTTTGTACGTTAAACTTTCGGATGATGACTCAAACGGAAAACTATCAAACAGTAAAGAAAATTTTCGAGGCCTACCTGGAAAATAAAAGTCTTCGTAAGACCCCGGAACGCTATGCCATTCTGGAAGAAATCTATTCCCGGAATGACCATTTCGATGTGGAATCGCTGTATATCCACATGAAAAATAAAAAGTACCGGGTAAGCCGGGCGACTGTATATAACACGTTGGAACTGTTGGTATCCTGTGACCTTGTGACAAAACATCAGTTCGGGAAAAACATGGCGCAGTTTGAAAAGTCTTATGGATATAAGCAACACGACCACATTATTTGCATAGAATGTGGCAAAGTCGTCGAATTCTGCGACCCCCGTATCCACCAAATACAGAGCATGATGGGTGAACTCCTCAAATTTGATATCAAACACCACTCCCTCAATCTCTATGGCGTATGCAGTGATTGCTCAGCCAAAAAGGAAAGCGTACAAGCCGCACCGGCAAGGAGAAAAGAAGAACTTGCTGAAACCCATTAAGTATTTCTGTGCATGCCTAACCATACCTCACTGCTGTCAACAGACGGCACGGAATGATCTTTTGGAATTAGTCCTCGTAGAATATCAAAATAATGTTAGATTTGCCAAAAATTGGTATTCCATTTAATGATTTCATTTTCAATGCTGAATTAAACTATGCAAGTTGATGTGCTTTTAGGCCTGCAATGGGGCGATGAAGGGAAAGGCAAAATTGTAGATGTGCTGTGTCCCAAATATGATTTGATTGCCCGTTTCCAGGGGGGGCCTAACGCAGGACATACGCTGGAATTTGATAACCAGAAATATGTATTGAATACAATCCCATCGGGAATATTCAACAAAGATACGCTCAACCTAATCGGCAATGGGGTAGTTATCGATCCCATTACTTTGAAGCGGGAGCTGGATACCTTAAAGAAAAGCGGCTTTGATCCGGTAGCGGCGGGTACACTCGTCATCGCCCGAAAAGCTCACTTGATTTTGCCAACCCATCAATTGCTCGACGCAGCGTCCGAAAGCAAAATGGGTGCAGGGAAAATCGGCTCCACACTGAAAGGCATCGGCCCTACTTACATGGATAAAACCGGCAGAAATGGATTACGTGTGGGTGATACTACCCTACCCGATTTCATGGAGCGGTACCAACGACTGGTTGAAAAACACAAGTCTATCCTTTCCCATTACGGCGAAATACCTGATTTCAGCGAACGTGAACAAGCGTTCATGGAAGCGGTGGAATTCCTGAAAACAATCCCCCATGTAGACAGCGAACACCTTGTAAATAAATATCTCAATGAAGGCAAGCGCGTGCTTGCGGAAGGCGCACAGGGAACCTTATTGGATATTGATTTCGGTTCATATCCTTTTGTTACCTCATCCAATACGACCACGGCCGGCGCATGCACCGGATTGGGCATAGCCCCTTCCAAAATCGGCCACGTCATTGGTATTTTCAAAGCATACTGCACCCGGGTAGGTGGCGGCCCCTTCCCCACCGAGTTAGAAAATGAGACCGGTGAAAAACTCCGCCAATTGGGGCATGAATTCGGTGCAACTACCGGACGCGCCCGCCGTACGGGTTGGATCGATCTCCCTGCACTCAAATATGCCATCATGCTCAACGGGGTCACTGAGTTAGTGATGACAAAAGCCGACGTGCTAAGCGGATTCGATACCATCTACGCTTGTACGCATTACATCCAAAATGGAGAAAAAATCGACTACATGCCTTACGATATTGTAAGTGTTAAACCGGAACCAGTATATGAGCAACTGCAGGGATGGAATGCTGACCTGTGCGGAATTACCGATAAGGAACAAATTCCCGATACACTGAAGTCATACATTCAATATTTGGAAACCCACTTAGGTGTACCGATCAAATACCTTTCTGTAGGACCCGATCGTACACAGACCCTGCTGTTGAGTGAATAATTAGCATTCCGTATCATGGTATCACTGGCATGCCATCTGAACGACAGTGAAACTTTTACACAAAAGGCATTGCAGTGGGCAATGCAGTTTAACAGCGTCTGTTACTTGGACTCCAATGGATACCGCGATAATTACGGCAATATTGACGTGTTTATCGCCGTAGGGACAGCTGCATCTTTCCTATCAGATGGCAGCAATACATTTACTAAACTACAGCAATTTATTGACAACCATCCGGATGCGTGGATTCCGGGATTTTTGGGATATGACCTAAAGAATGAAATTGAAAACCTGCATTCCCAACATCCCAATTACACAGAGTTTCCCGATGCTTATTTTTTTGTACCCGAATATACGCTGCTTATCGGTCAATATAATGCAGAAATCAAGGGATCTGATCCGAAGGCGATCATAACGCAGATCGAGGCCACTGAAATAAAAGACGAACCGTTGGGTTTCAAGGGGCAGCTGAAAAAACGGATGAACAGATCCACCTATTTTTCGGCATTTGCTGAGCTACAGAGACATATCCGGAAGGGAGACATCTACGAAGTGAACCTTTGCCAGGAATTTTTTGCAGAGCAGATATCCCTCAATCCGCTGGAAGCCTACCGGAAACTCAACGAAGTATCACCCACTCCGTTTTCATGCTTCTTCAAATTCGGACAAAAATATATCTTATCGGCTTCTCCGGAACGCTTCCTTTCCAAAAACGGCCGAACCTTGTTGTCACAACCCATTAAAGGTACCGCTCCGCGGGGTAAAACTGCGGGCGAAGACGATCAATTGAAAAACGCCCTCGCCACCAGCCCGAAAGAAATCAGCGAAAACATCATGATTGTCGACCTCGTAAGAAATGATCTGACGCGCAGTGCCGAACCGGGTACGGTTAAGGCCTCTGATCTCCTTCAGATACATAGCTTTAGACAGGTTCATCAGTTGATTTCTACCATCACCTGCCAAATCCGTGAAGGAATAAGCCCCGCGGATACCATTCGTAATACGTTTCCTGCCGGATCCATGACCGGGGCTCCAAAAATCAGTGCGATGAAATTGATCGATCGTTACGAAAACAGCCGTAGAGGCGTCTATTCTGGAGCGTTGGGATATTTTAGTCCACAGGGCAATTATGATTTCAGTGTAGTCATCCGCACCTTGATTTACAATGCAGACAATGGTTACCTATCGTTTCATACCGGAGGAGCAATTACGGACAATGCTGATCCGGAAAAAGAATATAACGAATGCCTATTAAAAGGGAAGGCGCTGTTTGAAGTGCTGAAGTCAATGGCTACCGGCTAATATCATGGCTAAATCTTTCCGACTACTACCTTGACCATTTTATCAAAATCCAGATATGTATTGGCTAAATGGCATATTTCGTCGGGAGTAATCGTGTTGATTACGGAAGTATAACGATCGTAGTATTCCAGTCCCAACCCAGAAAAATATACATTCTTGAATTTGTCAGCGTGAGAAAATACATTCTCCAGACTGCCCAATAGGCTCCCCATAATATAACTCCTAACCACCGCAAGTTCTTCATTGCTCACCGGCTCATCCCGGAGTCTATTAATTTCCCTTTCAATTTCACCGAGCGTTGCAGCCGTTACATCCACCCCTACTTCCGATCCAAGGGTAAAAAAAGCACTGTGCTTTAACGATGCCATACCTGAGCTAATGCTGTACGTATAGCCCTTATCCTCCCGGATATTGGTCATCAGGCGTGAACCGAAATACCCTCCCAATACCGTGTTCAGCACCTGCAGCCCGGGAAAATCAGGATGAGGGCGCTGTACGCTCAGGCATCCCATGCGGATGGCCGATTGCATCGCATCTTTACGCACGTCAACGGCTAGCTTCCCTGCTGTGGGAAGCACATTGGGTATTTGCTCAATAGGCAGGGCTCCATTTTGATCCACCCAGTCATTTCCAAACAAGCGATCCAGGCTATTTATAACATTTCCGGTAATCTTACCAGAAACAACCAATGTGCAATTTGATGGTCTATACTGCTGACTGAACAATACCAATAAGTTGTTTCTGGTCAGTTCATCGTAGTCTGATACCTCAGGTACATATCCATAACGGGCTGTTCCAAATACGGATTTATTAAACAGCCTGCGTGCTACAAAACTATTTTTCTGAAGAGAAACCTGTAGCTTCTGCTTATTGTTGCGGATATAGGTTGCAAGTTCCTTTTCAGAAAAAACAGCATTCGTCAACATATCTTTGACTACCGGCAATAATTCCTCAAGATGCTTATTCAACGAAAATAACGTCAATGAAGATTGATCATAACCAACTCCCGGTATTAAAAATGCACCATGGAAATCAACTAATTCCGCAATCTGAGCACTGCTAAGCGTAAGCGTGCCTTCCGGTAATAATTCGCAGATGCTGGAATTCAAGAGCGCTTGATCCTCCCGGCCGAAAAGATGATCAACAATCCATTCAATACGTACCAAATCCTGTTCACCGGAATCGAAGATAAAAACTTTCAATCCATTCGAAAACGTAATTTCTTGGGGTTTAATTAAATCCAACCCGCTTATTGGATGATACGGGGGAGGTTGCGTTCTAGTAAGCATGTTTATCGGCTATGTAAATAAGCGTTGAAGAATTTTCTTTTCTGAACAACTGATTGGCTTGCCGCTGGATGTCTTCAGCAGAAACGGCAAAATAACGATCTACCTCTCGGTTCAATCCATCGGCATCCCCAAGCAACTCAAAATAAGCTAAATTCATGGCCTTTTCTAAAATGGCCATCTCGGCGAAAACCATCGTAGACTCTATCCGATTCTTTACTTTGTTCAGTTCGTAATCTGTCACTTGCTCGTATTTCAACTGTCTTAATTCGTCCCAAATGGCTTCCTCGGCAGCTTCCAACGTTATATTTGACAGGGGCTTACCGGCTACCACGAACAAATTACCATCTATACTCCCCGTATGATATGCGTTGATTTCACTGAACAATTCTTTCTCTTTGACCAGTGTACGATAAAGTCTGGAAGATGTACCGCGCGACAGTAGGTCTGAAATCAAGTCCATGGCGTAATACGCATTTTCCAATCGCGCAGGACCGTGAAAAGCGATATACAGGCTGTTTAAGGGAACATCTGCGTATATCACTTCCCTATGGGCCTCCCGTTGCTCCGGTTCTGCGGGGAGTTTCCTCACATACTTACCACGCGAAGCAATCGGAGCAAACCATTTTTCTGCCAGTTCTTTTACGGCGTCGACTTCAACATCCCCGGCAACTACCAGAATCGCATTCTCGGGCGCATAATGCTTCGTGAAAAATGCCCTGACATCATCCATCTTTGCCTGTTCAATATGGGAAAGCTCTTTGCCGATGGTTGCCCAGCGGTACGGATGCACCTGGTAAGCCAATGGCCTGAGCCTAAGCCACACATCTCCATACGGCTGATTGAGGTACCGCTGTTTAAACTCTTCGCAAACCACATTACGCTGCACATCGAGGCTTTTTTCACTAAATGCCAAACCCAACATGCGATCGCTTTCCAACCAGAACGCGGTCTCAAGGTTAGCGGCAGGCAACGTGATGTAATAATTAGTAATATCGTTGCTGGTAAATGCGTTGTTTTGGGCACCCACTGCCTGCGAAGGTCCGTCGTAACTAGGAATATTCACCGACCCGCCAAACATGAGGTGCTCGAATAAGTGTGCAAACCCCGTTTTATCCGGATGTTCATCGCGCGAGCCTACATCATACAACAGATTGACCACCGCCATCGGTGTTGCGTGATCCTCGTGTACCAATATTCTCAACCCATTATCAAGGGTAAACCGACTGAATTTTACCATTTACAGATCTACTAAGTATAACTAGGTTATTGAGCCAGCCAATCCACTCCCTGCCTGAGCCACAATAAGGTTTCTGCCTCAGCACTACCCGACTCAGGTTTGAAATCATAGGCCCAGCCTGCATGAGGGGGCAGACTCATTAAGATAGATTCGATGCGCCCATTGGTCTCTAATCCAAATTTGGTTCCTGCATCGTATACAAGGTTAAACTCCACATACCGCCCTCGTCGGAGGTATTGCCACTGCTTGTTGGCCTCAGAAAAATCTCGATGTCGGTTCCTGTTGACCAATTCCGCATATGTGGGCACAAACGCGTTACCCAGGGCATATGAAAAATCAAAAATTCCTTCCCAGGACAACGCTGTTTTTTCAGGTGTGAGCCGGTCGTAAAACACACCTCCCACCCCACGGGTTTCCCCCCGGTGTTTAATGTAGAAATAGCGGTCGGCAAACGCCTTAAACTCCGGATAAAAAGAAAGATCAAAACGATCGCAGACACCTTTAAGCTGCCGATGGAAATAAACAGCTTCGTCTTTCTCTACATAATGCGGTGTCAGATCTATACCACCACCAAACCACCGGATCTGATCATTCAGTTCAAAATACCGGATATTCATGTGGATAATGGGCACAAAGGGATTACTGGGATGGAGCACAATGGAAACTCCGGTAGCAAAAAATTTTTCGTCATCAACCTGGAATGCACGTTTTATCGCTTCAGGCAACACACCATGCACCGCTGAAAAATTCACTCCTCCCTTCTCAATCACGTCACCGTTTTGGATGACGCGTGTACGCCCTCCGCCCCCCCCATCGCGCGCCCATAGCTCTTCGACAAAGGATGCTTTGCCGTCCAATTGCTCCAATGCCCGGCATATCTCATCCTGTATCTGTTTATAACGATCCGCAATATATTCTTTATTCATTATCTTAGTCGTTACATTAGTATCCTCTTGTTGTGTCATCTCCGCGTGGATCTGCCCCGCCACTCAGGCTCCCGTCCGGCAGCACCCGTATCGCATCCACCCTACCGATACTCCCCCGGTCCACAAGCTTATATCCGGTGGCAGACAACGAATGTCGGACCGGTTGAGTCACGGCATTTTCCTCAAGCGCCACTTCGTCAGGCAGCCATTGGTGGTGAAAGCGTGGCGCAGCCACTGCTTCCTGTATTTCCATGTCAAAATCAACCACGTTGAGAATGGTTTGGAATACCGATGTTATAATCGTCGATCCGCCCGGTGTACCCAATACCATGAATAATTTCCCGTCCTTCTCGAGAATCGTGGGAGTCATGGAACTAAGCATCCGCTTACCCGGTTCAATCGCATTGGCCGCACCACCAATCAATCCATACATATTGGGTGCACCCGGCTTCACGGAAAAGTCATCCATCTCATTATTTAATAGGAATCCCGCCCCGGCTACTACTACCTGTGATCCGTATGATCCATTGAGCGTAGTCGTGATAGCAACCGCATTTCCTTCCCGATCCACAATGGAAAAATGGGTGGTTTCCTCGTGCTCGGCCATAGACAGACTACCCGCAAATATATCACTGCTAAACGATGCATGCCTGAAATTGATATTCCGCATACGTTCGGCATTATACGAAGAATCGATCAGCATAGACTGGGGAACATCGTAAAAATCAGGATCCCCCAAATGGGTGGCCCGGTCGGCATATACCCTGCGTTCGGCTTCAATGATTACACGCATAGTTGAATCCTGCTGGAACCCCCATTGGGACAATGGATAAGCCTCTACAGATTTAAGCAGGGAAATCAATGCAATGCCGCCACTCGAAGGGGGTGGCATGGATACCACCCGGTAGCCCCGGTAAGTTGCTGAGATCGGATCCCGCCATTTCGCCTCGTAATTTTTCAGGTCTGCGTGGCTGATGATGCCGTTTCCGCGAGCCATTTCTTCAACAATGCGGTCGGCCGTTTCGCCCTCATAGAATCCTGCCCTACCGCGCTGGCTGATCAGCGTTAGCGTATGCGCCAATTCGGGTTGGACCAACGTATCGCCCGCTATCCATTCGACATCCCGCAAAAAGGCGGTCCCACCCGGGTTATATTTCCGGAAACTCTCTTTTCTGCTATTTAACTCTTTGGCCTGCATTTCGGTTACAGGAAACCCACTTTGGGCGAGGTCAATGGCCGGTTTCAATAAGGTAGACCATTCGAGTTTACCGTATTTTTCATGTGCTTTTACCATACCGTCAACAGAACCCGGTACGCCTGAAGCTAACTGTCCGCGCAGGCTTAACTCGGCCACCGGATTGCCTTCCGCATCGAGATACATATCTCTTGTTGCGGCCCCGGGTGCGGCTTCCCGGAAATCCAACGCATCAAAATCCCCATCAGCGTTGCGATAAACCATAAAACCTCCACCACCGATATTTCCCGCATTGGGATACACAACGGCGAGCGCAAATTGGACCGCTACCGCGGCATCAACGGCATTTCCTCCACCCTGCAAGATGTGTAATCCTACTGCCGATGCCTCCGGATGAGCCGACACGACAACACCATTGCGGTAGATCTGTAGATTTCTGCGTCTAAATGAATCACAAGAGATATTGGAAATAACCAAAAAAACCAATAGGTAAGAAAGCCTTGTCTTTCCAAAGAAAGTTTGTAAAAAACTCGTTTTCATCTATTCATTTTCTTTTTAACGGCTGATGAGAGCTCGATGTAAATAATCATTTTCCCTATGTGTCAATATTATTTACATCTCGGTTTCATTACGTTAGTCTTTCCGCTAATTTCTTCATCTCAATTACCGGCGAAAGATGTCGATATAACACATTGTATACAGCATTGCAGATCGGCAGATCGATTCCGTGTTTAACGCTAATCTGCTGGATGCAATTTGCAGCATAATAACCCTCGGCTATCATATTCATTTCCAATTGTGCAGATTTGACTGAATACCCTTTGCCGATCATGTTTCCAAACGTACGATTTCGGCTAAATTGGGAATAAACCGTAACCAGCAAATCGCCCAAATAAGCCGACTCCTTGATATCGCGATCAATGGGATGTACCACATTTACGAATTGGGCCATTTCCCTGATCGCATTGGATACCAATACAGCCTGAAAATTATCGCCAAATCCCACTCCGTGACAAATACCTGCGGCTACCGCATAAATATTTTTCAAGACTGCGGCGTATTCCGTGCCGTAAATGTCGTCGGATATATTGGTTTTTATGTAGCGCGTCTGGATCAAGGAAGCCACCTGTGCAGCAACTTGCATATCCTGTGAAGCCACGGTCAGGTACGAGAGCTTTTCTAAAGATACCTCTTCAGCATGACAGGGCCCTCCAATTACAGCAATCTGGGTGATTGGCACGCGATATTCCTGCTGGAGGTAATCACCGACAATTAAATTCTCATCGGGCACGATACCTTTGATGGCCGACACGATGATCTTACCGGCTAGCAGCTCTGGCGTAACCTCTTTTAGTGCATCTTTCAAAAAAGCCGCGGGTGTATTAAGAATGATCAAATTTGCATGTGCGATTACCGTTTGGGCATTTGTATGGATATGGCGTTTAGGTATACCGACAGTAACCGCACTCAGGTAATTCGGATTATGCCTGAAGGTGCGGATGTATTCCGCGGCATCTTCATTGCGTACCCACCAATGTACGGACTTATCAGCCCCGTTATCGCCCAGCATTTTTATCATTGCAGTTGCCCAACTGCCACTTCCAATAACTCCTACCGTTGGCTTGGTTAAGTCTGTCATATTCGGCAAAAATACCCTTTTTTTGCCGTTTCTGTCCTATTGATCTGGTTTTTTATTCAATACTTCCCATTCTATCGATCAATTCTCTCATGAGTATTACTCAATTTGTACTAATAAGAGCGCTGGGTGTTTGCTCCCCTCTTCGCCCGACTTTCTCCTGACCTTATTCTCCCATCTCGCATGCCGTGCGCAGGGCGTATGCGTACGGCATCTATGGTTTTCCCACATACTGGCCGCATACACCCCGATAAATTCACGGAAGATGGCAAGAGAAAGGCAGAAGAAAAGCAGAAGAAAAGCAGGACTTGTTCGCGCGTCACCCCCCGATATCATCGCATTAGCTGATATCTGGAAAGACCAAGGGATTTCACTTAATAACCTTCATACCGATTCCAAATTGGCAAATTCCAGATAATCCGACTTCATTTAAACAAGTTTGACCTGCCGCATTAAACCAAAAAACTGACTATTTTTAAGCTTGTTTTTGTTTGGCAGAGCTTGAGGGATTGTTCCGCTTTGCTCAGGTACGCCTATTAAACAGAAAAACCCCGCTGTTGCGGGGCTTCGTTTCAGGTGGCGGAGAGTGAGGGATTCGAACCCCCGGACCTATTACAGTCAACGGTTTTCAAGACCGCCGCATTCGACCACTCTGCCAACTCTCCGGCGCAAAAGTACAAACTCTGCGATATATTGCAAATTCAATTATACCTTTTTTTTCATTCCTTGCCCCCAAAATCACCAACTACGTGAAGGACACAGCGATAAATTGAACGGCAACAAACGGAAAATGATTTATCGAATAAAAAAACCTCCCGATCAGTAAAGACCGGAAGGTTTCTATTCGTACGCCAATCAGGATTCGAACCTGAGACCGACGGTTTAGAAAACCGTTGCTCTATCCAGCTGAGCTATTGGCGCTCACGCAAATCGATGCAAAAATAGCTAAACTTGCCTGAATTGCAAAAACAATCCATCCATTTTATGGTTACCTATTGTAAAACGTCATGAGAAGTTTTCTATTTATTCTAGCGTTAATCTTACTTGTTATCTGGGGTATCGGCATTTTTTGGTATGCACTTAAGGGCTTATTCAATATCCTTATCATATTGGCTGCCATTGCGTTCATTATGGCGATATTCAGTAAACCCAAAAGCGCTTGATTCAAGCCTGCGCTGTTGGGCCACCAAAATTCATTGGAAACGGCGGGTCATCCTGTGTGTTGATACTACCGTTTACCGCCTCGTATTTTGCAATATTGTCATCCAATGCGCCTAGTAGCCTTTTTGCATGCTCGGGTGTCAAGATAATTCTTGATTTCACCTTGGCCTTCGGAATACCGGGCATTACACGTATAAAATCGAGCACAAACTCCGTATTTGAATGAGTAATAATCGCAAGATTAGAGTAGATACCTTCGGCAACATCCTCCGAAAGTTCTATGTTCAGTTGGTTTTCCTTTTTTTCCGCCATGTGATTGTTTAGTTAACTATTGTACAAATGATCTGAAATCCTGCCCTGATTTTATTGCCAACAAAGCCTCATATATCAAACGGATCACATTATCAACATCTTCTTTGTGAATCATCTCCACGGTGGTATGCATATAACGCAGTGGCAGTGATATCAAGACGGACGGAACTCCTTCATTTGAATAGGCAAATGCATCGGTATCTGTACCTGTCCACCGCGAGGAAGCCTGACGCTGGAACGGGATTCCTTTTTTTACTGCTGTATCGACCAATAATCGATTGAAATTGATCTGTACAGACGGAGCATAAGATACTACAGGGCCTTTGCCACAGGCCAAATCTCCCTGTGTGACTTTATTAATCATCGGTGTCTGCGTATCGTGTGTAACGTCTGTTACGATAGCCAGATTAGGCTTAATCCGGTGGGCAATCATCTCCGCCCCTCGCAGCCCGACTTCCTCCTGCACGGAGTTTACGATATACAGCCCGAAGGGCAACTTTTTCTTATGCTCTTTCAGCAAACGGGCCACTTCGGCAATCATAAAGCCACCTGCCCGGTTGTCAAGCGCCCGCCCCACATAATACCGATCGTTCAGTACCATAAACTGGTCTTCATAGGTAACCACACATCCCACATGCACACCCAGTGCTTCTACTTCTTCCTTGCTGGTGCAGCCACAATCCAAAAAGATATTTTTCAACGTGGGGGCCTCTTCCTTCTCGCCCGAACGCGTATGGATCGCAGGCCATCCGAAAACGGCTTTGATGATTCCTTTTTCGGTATGAATGTCTACCCGCTTGGACGGTGCAATCTGATGGTCAGACCCACCATTCCGGATTACATAGATCAGCCCATCTTTGGTAATGTAATTCACAAACCACGATATTTCGTCGGCATGCGCCTCAATGACCACTTTATATTCCGCTTTTGGGTTGATTACCGCTACAGCCGTTCCGTAGGCATCGGTAAACGTTTCGTCCACATACGGTTTCAGGTAATCCAGCCACAGCCGCTGCCCCTCCCATTCAAAACCGGTGGGTGAAGGGTTGTTGATATATGTTTCGAAAAAACGAAGGGACTTCGAAGTTACGACAGGAATATGTTGTTTTTCTTCTTTTTTTGCTTTAGCCATGTTAAATTTGAGTAAATGGAAACGAATAAATAGCGTACGGACAAATTTAGAAAATAAATGAAGAAAGTCCTGTTCAAGTTACTTGTCAAGCTCAACAACCGTTTGCTCCCAAAATATGCGGGAAAAGATCCCGCTACACTTACCAAAGGTCAGCGTGCGATCTTGGGATTCCGTTATTGGGCCCTCATCCATTCACTGTGAGGAATGGTGCGGTCAGCCAAGCGAGTTTATTTCAACACTTCCCGGGCAATAACCAACTTTTGGATTTCGGACGTGCCCTCACCGATGGTACACAATTTGGCATCGCGGTAGTATTTTTCTACCGGGAAATCTTTGGTATAGCCATAGCCCCCAAAAATCTGTACAGCTTCCGTCGCGCAACGCACCGCAATTTCCGAAGCATAATATTTGGCCATAGCCGAGTTTTTGGTTACCTCTTTATCTTTATTTTTCAACTCACAAGCCTGCCTGATAAGCAATTCAGCTGCTTCCACTTCGATCGCCATATCCGCCAGTTTAAATGATATTCCCTGGAAATTGGCAATGGGCTGTCCGAATTGCCGACGCTCCTTTGCGTATTTTACAGCGGCCTCTAGCGCACCTTTCGCAATACCTAAAGCCAACGCTGCGATGGAAATCCGCCCACCATCCAACACTTTCATCGCCTGTTTGAAACCTTCTCCTTCCGCGCCGAGTAGGTTTTCCTTGGGCACTTTGCAGTTGTCAAAAATGAGCTCGGTGGTCTCTGAAGCACGCATACCTAATTTATTCTCCTTTTTTCCGTGGGTAAACCCCGGTGTACCTTTTTCAATGACAAATGCCGAAACCCCGTGGGATCTGTTTTTTTCACCTGTCCGCGCCATCACTACAGCAATATCGCTGCTTTTTCCGTGTGTTATCCAGTTCTTCGTGCCATTCACTACATAGGTATTGCCGTCCAAGACAGCAGTAGTACCCATACGCAATGCATCTGAACCCGTGTTTGCCTCGGTAAGTGCCCAAGAGCCAATCCATTCTGCGGTGGCTAACTTCGGTAACCATCGCTGTTTCTGGTCCTCGCTTCCAAAGGTTAGGATATGCCCGGTACACAAAGAATTATGCGCAGCTAACGAAAGGCCGACCGCGCCGCATACTTTGGCCACCTCCACAATGATGTCGACGTATTCGTGATAGCCGAGCCCCGCCCCTCCGTAGACCTCGGGCACCAACACCCCCATAATCCCCAATTGCCCCATGGCTTTAAAGGTATCAACCGGAAAAGTCTGCGCCTCGTCCCATTCCATCACATAGGGTCGGACATTTTTATCCACAAACTCACGTACCATTTGACGCATCATGTCCCGGTTTTCGTCACCCATTATTACTGATTCCGTGTGCATAATATACAGGTATTTATACAATGATAAACAATGCAAACAGAAAAGCAAACCAAAAAAAATACGGTATAACGCGGAATGAAATAGTTTTTGGTATGATTTCGGTTTTTAACAAAAATATATACAGAAAATCAGCATAAAGTCTACATTTGAAACATAGTATACAAAAAAGAAGCAAATCATGATACATACCAAAATATGGGGATTATTGTTTATCCTCTTCATTTCCTATAATGGAACACACGCAGACCAACCGATATCGAAGACAACCAACCGGGTAAACCAGGAAATACACCTGAAGTTCAACCTGAAACCCGGCAATAAATACCTTTTCTCATCTATCGTCAAACAACACATTACGCAAGAAATGATAGGGCAACAGGTGGTTACCACACAAAATATGTCATCTGACTATATTTATGATGTCCAATCTGCACAAGGTGGCACCACGATCATTAACGTCACATTCAGTGCCATTAAAATGGATACCGACGTTGCTGGGGGAATGCAACAGCTTCACTATGACTCAAGTAATCCGGAAGCAGGCACGGAAGAGCTGAAAGTAATATCCAACCTCGTCGGCAAATCATTCCTTATGCACATCAATGAAGAAGGACGTGTAGAGCGGGTGGAAGGATTAGATAAGATCATCGGATCAGTAGACGCGCAGCGCGCCGAAATACTGAAACAGAGCTTCGGCGATTCATCCATGATCCAGAACATGAACCAAATGATCAATATTTATCCAAACCAAACCGTCAACAAGGGCGATGTATGGACAAAAAGCTTCTCAGGTCCGGTAGCCGGTATGTTCCAGTCGACCGTCACTTCCGACTTCGCACTATCCGACATAACCGGCAATTCTGCCATGCTCGCGGTTAATGGACAAATGGGCTTTTCTAAACTAAAAAACAGCGGCAACCCGTTGCTTCAAGGGGCTAAATTCAATTTAAGCGGTACTCAGAAGGGCACTTTGGAAGTAGACATTGAATCTGGGCTACCTATTCAGACTATCCTGAAACAGGATATTAGCGGATCCATCGAAATCCAGGGAATGCAGATACCGATGACCATCGTTTCTGACATTATCATTACTGGCAAGAAAATGTAACAGGTTCTCAATTAATAGCTCACTAACGAGAAAATCTGCTGGCTGTAATCCAACAGCCTTTTTTTACCCTCAAGGAAATCCAAACTGATGACAAATGCGTATCCAGCAATCGTCCCCCCTAGTTTATGAATCAATTGACTGGCTGCGATAACCGTACCACCGGTAGCTAACAAATCGTCATGAACCAGCACACGCGATCCGCGCTTAAACGCGTCCTCATGAATCTCAATGATTGCTTCACCATATTCCAAGGCATATGACTGTGTAACAGTATGATAAGGTAATTTTCCCTGTTTCCGAATAGGTACAAAAGGTTTTCCAAGCCGTTGGGCTAATGACAAGCCGAATAAAAATCCCCGGCTCTCAATTCCAGCTACCACATCAATGAAATCCGGCTGTAACCGGTCCATAAAATTATCCAAGATCGCATTGCAAAGGTAGGTATCTTTCAGGATCGGTGTAATGTCTTTGAATACGATACCCGGTTTCGGAAAATCGGGTACATCCCGTATCACCTCTCTAAGCTGCTGGTCAATCATCAGATATAGTTAAGTACGGCACAATTTTACAAAAAATCTCGTCATTCATAATTTCAATTCGTAATAAATCAGCGAGTGATTGATAGGGACCATGCTGTTTACGAAATTGCACGATGGCATTGGCAAGCTTAGGGCTAATAAACGGATGGTTTCTTAAACGTTCGTAGTCGGCCGAATTCAATTCGATTTTTTTCACAAAAGCGCTATCTACATAAATATGTTCCTTTAGCCTCTCAAATCGCGTGGTATCCATGCCGTATACATCCATCAGTTGTGTTACATGGTGAAATCCTCCCAGAAGATTGCGGAACCGCACAATTCGCGAAGCATATACCGGCCCGATACCGGGCAACTGTTGTAATTCAAGTGAATCTGCCGCATTAAGCTCGATAGATAACCTCGACCGTATTTCTTCTGGCATTGTATTTTCATCCAGCTGCGACTTTGACCTTACCGACGGAATCCGGATATAAGGCTCCAAACGGGTGTAATCGGTGTCACGCAACGCATAAATTTTTTGTAGATCCTCTTTTTTCCAAAACCGCCCACCTTTGGCTTCGTAATTCTTAATCATCCGTATCTGCCCATCCGAAAGTCCCAGTCTCTTCCATTCGGCAACAGGCAATCCATTGGGATCAAAAGTAAAATACTCCGCCACATCGGCCGATGCTCGCTTCCGTTGCACGGGCTCGGATGCTACATGGCCAACAGCCAGACTTTCTCTATTCTCTTCCGCTACGGTAGCCAGAAAATGTTCAATTTCTTTGATACGGCTGTCCATATCGATTGCACCTGAATCGCGATTCCTGGAAAACAAATTGAAGGTCAACCACAAAACAAATAACAACACGCCCAACACACAAATTCCATTTAGTTCCCTGCGACTAAAAGCAAAGTATCTTTCAAACCATTTATACATGATTATTTAGGTTTCGGAAGGTTAACGGCTGCAAACTAAAAAAAACCGGTAAGTTTCTGAACTTACCGGTTTTCGTATGTTACAAGGAATTTTACGCAATACGCATTTCTGCCATTGAGAGAACTTCCTTATGATTACTGGCTTTGGTACGTGTTTTGGTTTTATGTTTATTAATCTGTCTCCGCAGCGATTCAACTGCAAGATCCGTAGCCTCTTCGAAGGATTTTGCCTGTGCCTTGGCAAACAGCTGGCTCCCCGGTATATTCAGTTTAAACTCCGTGATTTTATTTGCTTCATCTTCCACATTTTCCAGTTTTAGATAACACTCTCCGTCAATAATGTGATCAAAAAACTGATCAAGTTTGTTCACTTTCTTCTGAATGAATTGGATTAACTTCTTGTCCGCATCAAACCGGATCGATTGCACGATGATATTCATAGATTCCTCCTTTTTTAAGCCTTTGGATGGGCCTGTTTATAAACTGATTTAAGTCGCTCGACCGAATTGTGTGTATATACCTGCGTCGCCGCAAGCCCGGCGTGTCCCAACAATTCCTTGATTGCATTCAGATCAGCCCCATTGTCGAGCAGTGCCGTAGCGAACGTATGCCTCAATACATGGGGACTTTTCTTTTGCTGCGAGGATATCGCACCGAGATAGTATTTTACAATGTCATAGATCAATCCAGGATATGCTTGCTTCCCTTCTTTAGTAACGATTAAGCAGGTAGAATTGTTATCAAACCGCTGTGTTTTTTTTTCGTTGATGTAAAGTTGAAGTTGCCTCATTAGCGTTTGGTTCAGGGGGACCAGTCTTTCTTTGTTCCGCTTGCCAAAGATAAGGATATTCCGATTGTAGAAATCGATATGCTCGTCGTGAATTTGCAATAACTCAGACAACCGGATACCGGTCCCAAATAGCAGCTCCAATACGGTTTTATCCCGGATGCCTTCAAATGTATCCGGAAATACACCGTCCCTATCCAGCAATGATGACAGTTTATCTTTATCCACTACCACAGGTAGTTTCTTGGGGGTTTTTAATGCCTTCACCAAGGAAAAGGGATTCTGAGACACGTTACCTTCCCGCATCAGGAATTTATAATAGGTACGGAGTGCTGAAAGGCTGCGGTTAATGCTGGCAGGGCTCTGCCCTTCTTCGAGCAGTGCTGCCAAATATGTCCTCGCTTCCCGGTGGGTGACGTCACCTATATCAATATCATGTAGCGCCAGATAAGTTACGAACCGCTGAATCTCATGGCGATAAGCAATCAGCGTATGGTTGGAATAGCGCTTCTCGTATTGAATAAAATTGATAAACCGCTCTATAAACATCGAAAACTACCTATATATTCCAATTGCTGAATATACAGATAGTTTTCAGATGTTGCAAATAAATTGCTTATTTATGGAATCCTTAGATCGTATCCTGATTGAGGCTTTGTTTATAAATAGCCTTCTTAATTTGCGTACGACGGGTAACGGATTTCTTCTCATAGGCCTGACGGGAGCGCAATTCACGCAACACACCGGTTTTTTCGAATTTCTTCTTAAAACGCTTCAATGCCCTGTCCAACGATTCGCCTTCTTTTACATTTACAATAATCATATCCTGTTATACCTCCTTTCGTACAAAAATTTGGATTGCAAAGGTAATCACTTCTTTATAGAAAGACAAGAAATATTTTGATAAAACGGAAATTAAACTGGAATAGTCGGCAAACTGTTACTTCAATGTTTTCTCTCCCTTTCTCCAATGCCAGGGAGCTACTGCTCCGGATTCCGTCCAAAGGCCGCGGCGGGCCTCCCGGGCCTCCTGTTCTTTGGCCATCCATAATGGGTTACGGTCATATACCGTGTAATGCCAGGCCAAGCCTGCCTCCAGGAGGCGCTCATTCAAATTGATGGTATCAGCAATATATACAATCCCTACCACCCTGCCATAGCGGTCTATGTCCATCTCCCGCACCTTAACCGGGCCAGAAGAAAGCAATTCTTTGGTGAAAGCCGTGGCTACCCGGTTATAGGGCTGACCACGTTCAGGACAATCTATTCCATAAAGCCGAATCCGCTGCTGATTTTTTCCGATTAGCAGGGTAAACGTATCGCCGTCTGCCACACGGACAACCCCGCCAGTGAGGTACCAAGGAGCACAGGACTCCCAGAGAAAAAGAAAGAGAATCAACACCCGGAATATCATGGTGCGAAAGTAACTAAAATAGGGAAAAATCTACTGGGCCCCGACAGGGTATCAGTTGTGCAAACCGCATGAAACTTCCTTAATTCCACATGGGATTTTGCGGGAAGTTAGCCACGTGTGCATATTTCGGTCCCAAAGATACGATTGCCTCCTTCCAAAGGTTCTCGCCATCATTGCCAAAGGTGATATCGGGGTTGTAATGGTTGCTGATTACCCATGCGTTTTCATTGAGCTCACCCTCCAGTTGTCCCGGGCTCCAACCCGAGTAGCCGATAAAAAACTTAATCTCATCGTGTGTAATGTCTCCATTACGGATAAGGATCTTCAAGCTTTCAAAGTTCCCTCCCCAATAAATACCATTTCCGAGGCCCACTCCGCTATGCAATCTGTCATAACATTTGTGTATGAAATGAATACTTTCCTGCGCCACAGGCCCACCAAAGAATAGCGGAAAATCAGCTTCAGGAACATCGTCTATAACGTCTTTGAGCTGCAATATTGCAGGCTGGTTAAGTACGTATCCCACGGTGCCTTCTTCTGCATGGTGTTCACACAGTAGCACAACAGCTCGTTGGAAATTCGGATCCAGCATGAATGGTTCCGAAATAAGTAAACTCGCAATCTGGGGAATATTTTTATTGAACATGATTTGTCTCGTTAACGTACTGTAAATGTAATAAAAATATTCTTCATCCGGCCTATTGCTACCATTTCTCCGTTTCCAGCAGATTACTCAGTTTTTTCTCGTCGGTCAAATCGAGGCGCAATGGGGTGACAGAAACATAACCGTTTTCCACTGCCCAGCGGTCGGTACCCTTTTCTGCAGGCTCCAACGGGATCACCGTAAACCAATAGTGCTTCCGATCTATGGGGTCTTTTCCGGGTACGATCTTGCCGTCGTAAAATCGTACCGACTGCCTTGTCCAACATATGCCGGTTGGTTGCGGCGGATAATTGACATTATAAAGCCCTATTTCGTTCGGGTTTCGTAACAGCAGTTTTAATGTTTTTTCAACGTAAGGTGTAAGCACGTTAAAATCCGGTTCAAAATTACCGGCCGGAGTGCTCAGGGCAATTCCCTTTTTTCCCAGCAGCACGGCCTGCTTAGCAGCTGCCAACGTGCCGGAATGCCACATGGAATTGCCCAGATTTGGTCCCATGTTGATACCCGATAGCACCACCTGAATATTATTACGCAAGTGTGTGCCCAGCGCTACACAATCTGCCGGTGTACCGTTTACCCGGTACGCCTCAATGCCTGGAAATTCAATGGGAGATTTTTTATAGGACAATGGGCGGGAGTGTGTAACGGCGTGGCCCATAGACGATTGTTCTACATCGGGTGCCACTACCACGACCTCCCCAAATTTGGCTGCAATTCTTGCCAATGAGCCGATGCCGGGGCTGTATATGCCATCGTCGTTGGTTACTAATATCCGCATAGATAACTGTGTTTAAAGATACATTTTAGGGATGCTAAGTAAACCCTTGTGATTTTAAAACAAGTCTTCCGGATTTTTTGTTTGGACAAGTACGCATAGTCATGCAACATACACAACACATGCAAGCCGCTAAATACGCCCAATTGTTGCACAATCCCAAGGCAGGAGATGGCGACCATATGAAAGAAGACCTAGTTAACGCAATTGTTTCTTGTGGATTTAACTGCGGATATGTCTCAACAAAAGCACAAAGATGGGATCGTCTGAAGACCAAAACCACGTTAGCGGTTGTCGCAGGTGGTGATGGTACAGTAAGGCAAGTATTGAAGCGGTTATTGCGGCGAAAACTATTGGACAAGCGACCGGCTATTGCACTATTCCCAGCGGGTACGGCCAATAACTTTGCGAAAACCTTAGGTATTTCCGCCTCACTCCCAGGTTTGAAACGTGCTATTACAGGTTGGCAGATCAGGAAAATCGATGTGGGAGCCATTGGGAACGTACCTGAGACTAATTTTTTTCTGGAAGGCATGGGATACGGTCTTTTACCAAGATTGATCCGGGAAATGAAAACAGTCGATCTGTCAAAGGTAAAGACCACTGACGAAGAATTGGCTCTCGCATTAAATAAACTAATTGAAATAACCCAAAATTACATGCCAAAACGAGGACTATTAACCATCGACGGAGTGCACTATGAAGATAGCTACCTACTGGTAGAAGTATTAAACATTCAGTCGGTAGGTCCAAATGTTGTGCTTGCTCCGAAAGCCGACCCTACCGATGGCAAGTTGCACGTGGCGTTGTTGAAAGAGGTGCACCGTGAAGCATTCATTCAGTATCTTCAACAATCTCACCGCCCGCGATCCGGCAAGTATCCCAAGGTTCCCTGGCAAACTATCGAAGTTAAACATTCTATTACCATGCGATGTGAACATCGGCTACTGCATGTCGACGATGAACTCATCAACCTGAAAAAAGCTCAGCTTGTCAAGGTCGAAATCAGAAAGGGCATCGTAGATGTTATTGTTTAATCAACCCTAATCTCCCTAACAGAGAAGGCAACGAATCGTCCGGCTCAAGCAGATGAGCCTGCAACCCCAGTAGCTTTGCCGTTTCGATGTGCTGCGGACTGTCATCTACAAATAATGTACGTTCTGGATGGAGTGAATGGGTGTTCAGGACAAATTCGAAGATTTCCCGATCGGGTTTTCGCATCCGTAGTAAATGAGAATAATAATCTTTTTCGAAAAATCCGGCATTGCCGTTCAACCCAAATTCATGGTTAAGGTAAGCCATAATCCAATCGTAATGGATTTCATTATTGTTACTCAACAAGAAAGTACGGTAATTCGTCTTAAGCTGGTGCAACAACTCATGGTGTCCGGACCTCACCCCGATGAGCAAGCTGTTCCATGCCGTATCAATCGCATCATCGGTCAAAGCAGGATTGCCTGCTGCCTTACGGATTTCATTACGGAATTGGACGGCCGTGGTAAGCCCTTTGTCAAATGCGTCAAACAAGGCGTGCTGTGCGCGATGCCCATAAAATTGGTCAACTTCAGCAATTCCCAGGTCGATGAATGACTGACGTAACCTCGAAAAATCGATGTCGAACAGTACATTGCCGTAGTCGAGGATTATGTTCTCAGTATTTTGCATAAAAATTTCAGAATGTATGCGCAAAGATGTAAATTTGCAGCCGCAAAACAATAAGGATTTGCATTGCGCCTATAGCTCAGTTGGTTAGAGTAGAAGACTCATAATCTTTTGGTCCCTGGTTCGAGCCCAGGTGGGCGCACTAACAGAAATGGCTTTTTTCTTGCGAAAAAAGCCATTTTTTTGTATCATTAAGAAGGCGATTTTTTCCAACCGCGCAGCTTGACTCGGCAACCGCCGTTTTAGTCGGGTTTTACTTTCAGGAATTTCTTGTTGCAAAGAATTGTTTTAGAAATCATTACTGAAATAGTTCAGTCGAGGCAGACCTATCAGCCATTTAGGCGGCTGGGTTATCGCAAAAAAGTTAAGCTGAGTAAAAGCTACTTAGCATATTTTTTAATCGAATAAGTCTGATGGATATAGCGATAAAAAAGGCCGCCAGCAAAATAACTGACAACATCAAAGATGTCTGACGTATGGTGATGTGTGATCCGTGGCATGATGTACTCAAAGATATAAGCGGTTAAAACCGGGATCAGGAGGATTTGAAACAAGGGATAGCGGTATGGTTTGGAGGTGCCAAGTATACACAGACTTACCGATTGCGCTACGTGGATAATCAGCGGTACGAATACAAAATCCGTCAACCAGTTATTGAGAACCGGAATGGGATGCCCCGAAGTTCTTGTAAAACGGATTAAAAACCAGCTGATACTATAGAATTGGAAATAAGGGTCGTCCAGCAGGTATACTAATGCACGAAAGAAACTGCGATAAGCATAGCTAAGCCTCCACATACCATTAAGATTAAAAACATATACCAACCAACAGCTTTCTGCTTCTTTTTAAAAGAAGAATCATTGGGATCCGGGGTGAATAAAGTTTCCCGTATTTCGTATAGGTTTCTCGATAACCAACTTCCTGATTTCTTTGCCATAACAACATAATTTATGGCAAAAGTACAATATTTGAAATATTAGAACAAATGTTCTAATATTTTTACCCACCATTCCTATGCGACATCGATCAGCCTCCTATGATAATTTATCTGTCCCAGATGGTAAGCCAAATGTGTGGTCAGATGAACCAAAAAGAATACATAGGTTGTTTTCTTTTCAAATACAAGCATAGGATATTCGTCGTCTATATTTTTTTCGGTTAGTCTGTCCAGTGCCTCGCTGACCACTCCGATAGAGTCATCAATTTGCTTTATCAATTCTGTACGGGGAATATCTTTCAATGCGAATTCCCCGGCACGGTTACGCACATAACCGGTTTTGCCAATTTCAGCGCCGATATAGCTGTTCAGGTTGCCTATAAGATGCAAACATAAGTTTCCTGCAGAGTTTGCTATTCCTTTTTCAGTACGCCAGATATTTCGTTCATCTTGGTAGGACTCTATCTCCGCTTTGAGCTTGTTAAGATCCCGCTCAAATAGTGTTTTCAAAGTTATTATCAAGGATGCTGACATTTTTTATTTTAGTTTAATTTCAAACAAACTGACGGTTGCATTATCGTAGTGTGCCGGAAGTCCTTCCGTATTTCTGAGCTTTAGAGGTCCCAGATATTCGAATCCGCATTTTCCGTAATAAGCAATCAATTTTGTATTATCTCCCACGGTATCCATTCTTATAAATTTCTTATCGTTTTCAGCTGCATAGTCCTTTGCCCAATTTACAATTTCAGCCACTAGATTTTGTCCTCTGAAATCAGGATTCGTCGCTATCCGGTGAATGTAAACGGAAGGATCTGCATTCCGCTCTTCCCATATCTGTGGATCATCGAACGTCGTCGCCCAGACACAAGCAATCCTGCCATCGATCTCCAGTTTCCATTGTCGTTTCTCGTTGATTTCGTTTTCCACCAGCGCAAGCTCGAACTCCGGCCAGTGGACCGTAAACCTCGTTTTTTGAAAGTCCGTTGCTATCTTATAAAGCCTAAAAATTTCGTCAATATCAGCTTTTGTACTATTATTTATCATCATCATCATCATCTTGTCCTGTTATTTGTATCGGTTACTTTGAATTATATTGTTCGAATTCTCTGATGTCATGGTATCCGAAAATTTCGATTTCCGGATGGGCTTGCATCAACTTACGGATTTTCTCTACGGTATCCATGCGCATCTTATTATCGTCTGCCCTTATCTCCGCCAGTTCATGAACAGGGTGGTCCATATCCGACAATTCTTCCCGTAGATAATATGCATCTGCTACATAAAACAACCATCTGTCACCGTTTTTTATAGCAACCCCGCAATGGCCCAATGTGTGTCCGGGAAGCGGTATCAACAATATTTCGATGTCTAGTGCAGTAACTACTTTTCTGGCTTCGAAGCCGAACCACAGCCTATCTGATGTCCCATAGGTTTTAATGGCCGGGTTATGCTGCAACGGTATTTTCAGGTATCTCGGATTCCCCGACATATAATTTTCATATTCCTCCCTGCCGACATGCACCGTCGCATGGGGAAAATCGGCAAGTCCACCGATATGGTCGTTATCCAGATGGGAAATGATGCAATCGGCTACCTGTCCGGGGTTTAATCCCAGACGTTCAATTTGCCTAACAGCGGTTTGATTTTCATCAAATCGATATCCTGTTATTTTAACAAGTTCGTGTCCTATCCTTTCTTCGGGCAGCTGGCTGTCAAGAAGACCGATGCCGGTATCGATCAGCGCCATCCGATCTTTTTGCTTCAAAAGCTGGCAATGTCCGCAAACATTATCAGCATACGGAGACACGATCTTGACACAGTTTAAGTGGTAAATTTCTGTCATAACTATTTAATTTGCTCATGGATCAAAGCTGCTCTGTTAGCGAGTTCTTATCTCCGAGAGGTAAAAGTAAGTGCTTTTTTTGTAAAAATAGAACAATTGTTCTATTTTTACAAAATGAAAACCAGCGATAAGATATTGGATGCCGCGAGAAGCCTTTTCAACGAAAACGGAATCCGAAATACGACAACGAGACATATAGCCAGTTCGATGTCCATCAGTCCGGGTAATCTTCATTACCACTTTAAGCATACCGAAGATATCGTGATAGCGCTTTTCCGGGAGCTTACCAACTGGTATGACGGGATTGTCGATAAGGTTCAGGAACTTCCAATGGAACGTCTCGAAGATCTAACCCCCACATTAGAACTTATATACGAGCAGGTAGACAAGTTCCGTTTCTTTTTTATTCATTTTGTCGAGATCAGTATCTGGATACCGGAAATAAAAAATGGCTACGGGAAATTGATTACGAAGCGCGAGAACCAATTTAAAACGTGGTTGCAGAGACTTCAAGATCAGGAAGTTTTGTTTCCGCTTGACGATCTGGTGGAGGAACAGCTGATAAAAAATTTATTTATCGTCGGAGACTTTTGGATATCCCATAATGCATTGTTCAAGCAGTATACTGGCGAGGAGGCAAAGCGGGATTTTGTTTCCACGATGCTCTCTATACTTTCTCCCCATTGCAAAAATGTACGATAGCTAACCAGTGATAATACTAAATAGAATATTTCATGAGGAACAGAAATCAAGCTATTCTTCCATATAATGACAGAAGACGGTCAAAAGCGACACAAATTGAACATATGTTTGACAGGATTGCTTTCCGATATGATCTTTTGAACAGGATTATGACATTGGGCATCGATAAAAACTGGCGTCTCAAGGCTGCAATATGTGTCAAGAAACACCACCCAAATGCATTGCTGGATATAGCGACAGGAACGGGAGATTTCGCATTCCAGTTGGCACGGCTCATGCCGACATCGAATGTGATTGGAGTTGATTTTTCTTCAAAGATGATTAAGGAGGCTTCGCGGAAGAAAAGTGAAATTGCAAACTCGGACAATGTGGATTTTGCTATTGCAGATGCAGAAAATCTTAAATTCAAAGCAAATACTTTTGATGCGGTTTCCTGTACGTTCGGTGTTCGCAATTTCGAAGACCTCGAACGAGGATTGAGCAATATGTACCGCGTTTTAAAACCTGGGGGCATTGGCGTAATTTTGGAATTGTCAGAGCCGAAAAACCTTGCCGTAAAACTATTTCATGAACTTTATTTTCATCGTTTCGTCCCTGTTTTAGGCAAGGTCATAACCGGAGAAGGTAAAGCATATAGTTACCTGCAAAAATCCGTAAAGCATTTCCCTGATAAAAAGCGTTTTGTGGAGTTACTAAAGAAAGTGGGATTTACAAGCGTGAAGGCAAAGTCACTATCGTTTGGTATGTGCACCATGTTCTGCTTTTACCGATAAATGTTATTTTAAACATGGGCAATATTAAGTGGATGACATTAGAGCTACTGCAGAAAGCATTTTCCGAGTTAGGATCTGATGGACATTACATTTATATGCCAACCAACAAAGTGGAATATTATCCTACAGAACCTTATCGTTCACACTATTATGGCATCGGACTTATACAACAAGGTGAAATTAGATTTTATACCGACCTAACCGAACATTACGTTTCTGGTCCCGCTATTATCTTTACGGGAACTTCATCGATCAAACGTTGGGTTACCAGAGACACGCCTTGCGAGATGGAGTCGCTACTGTTTTCCGAAGAATTTCTTCAAGAGAAATTGATAGAGTCCAATATTCTCCATGCGTTTGCATTATTCGCTAACAATGGCGGCTATGTAATAAACTTAGGGCAAGAAGATTTTGCAATATTCAAGAAAATGTTTGCTGTTTTAAAATCAAGAGAATCTTCGAAATCTCACTTTCACAAGGAAGTTGTGCGTGGAATTGTCTACAGTATGATCAATGAAATTGGTCATTTGTACTTAAAAAACCCTCCAAACATTGGTCATACAAAGTTGCTGGTTACTAAGTTTAAGGAAGCCGTTTTCACCTACTATAAAAAAAGCAGAGCCGTATCATTCTATGCAAATCTGTTATATGTTCATCCTAAGCACCTTAGTCAGACGGTCTCATCAGAGACAGGAATGCCTGCAAGTGAATGGATACAGCATGTTGTAATTCTTGAAGCGAAGATATTATTACAAGATAACAGACTCAGTATTTCAGCGGTTGCGGACGCGCTCAACTTTCCCGATCAAAGCACGTTCGGGAAATATTTTAAAAAATATGTGGGGATAAGCCCCATTCTATACAGGCAAAGGTTAACCTCATAACCTTACCTTTTTGCCAACTAACCTGCCGTTCACCCCTTTTTGTAGCCCTCTGTAGGGGGTAATTTTGCCAATTATAACTACTTAGGTCGTTGAGCCTGTAGTTATCTAAATCTTTTTACAATCAATATATGGCAAATCAATCGATCATTAAATTATTCGTCCCGTGTATACTCGCGGCGACTTTGGCCTGTAATAATAGCCAGCAACACGTACAGGATGGCGTTTCGCTTGAAGAATATCCTGCCTATACCTTAACACCTCAAGCAACCACAGTATATACGGATTTTCCCGTGAGTTTGCAGGGAGTTCAGGATATTGAGCTACGCGCAAAAGTAAATGGTTTCATTGATGGTATTTTCGTAGACGAAGGCCAGTACGTAACTAAAGGGCAACTGCTATTCCGCATATTTGCCCCGGAATACCAAGAAGAGCTTGAACGATCGTCAGCGGCGATAAAAAGTATGGAGGCAGAGTTGGCGGATGCCCAGTTACTTGTTGATAGGACTAAACCGCTCGTTAATGAAGGGATTATGGGGAAATATGAACTGGAATCTGCTCTGCAAAACCTTGCGAATAAGAATGCCCAGCTTTCCCAAGCGAAAGCAATTAAGAACACTGCAAGCGCGAATGTAGCGTATTCTCAGATCCGTGCACCGTTTGCCGGTGTGATAGGGCTGATACCCTATAAAACAGGAAGTCTGGTCAGTAGTTCGTCCATCGAGCCATTATCTCAACTTTCGGATATATCCAAAATACACGCTTATTTTTCTATAAACGAAAAGCAATTTATACGCCTTTTGCATGAAGCTAAAAATAAATCACTTGTTGATTATCTTCAACAGCAAGCGGAAATAGCGCTAATCCTACCTGATGGCAATCAATTTGACCAAAAAGGCAAAATAGATATGATAGGTGGTCAGGTCGACCCTAAAACCGGAAGCATAAATTTGCGCGCTGTTTTCCAAAATCCAGACGGCATGATAAGAAGTGGGAACAGCGCAACCTTAAGAATGTATGAAAAAGTCCAAGAAGCCATATTGATTCCGCAAAGGGCTACTTATGAATTACAGGGCAAGAAATATGTCTATAAAGTGGACAACGAGGGCCTCGTATCAAGTGCGCCGGTTAGCATAATGGATAAGATCCCGTCGAACGAGTATTTTATTGTTTCCAGCGGGCTTCAACGAGGAGAAAAGATTATTGCCGAGGGATTGGCAAATGTAAAAGAGGGAACGAAAATAAAGGCGGTAAATAAATAGGGAGTTATTATGTTAAGAAAATTTATAGAAAATCCCGTTTTGTCAACCGTTATATCGGTTATTATTGTCATACTCGGTATCTTAGGGCTGCTATCGCTACCTATTACCCAATATCCGGAAATTGCTCCCCCGACGGTTCAGGTTGTTGCAAACTACCAAGGAGCGGATTCGGAAACCGTCATGAAAAGCGTCATTGTGCCTTTGGAAGAAGAAATCAATGGAGTTGAAAAGATGGCCTACATGAGTTCTAAGGCAAGTAACGATGGATCCGGTGTGATTACCATTGTATTCGATCAAGGAGCCGATGCCGATATGGCAGCAGTTAATGTGCAGAACCGGGTAAATCAGGCGATGAGCCAATTGCCGGAAGAAGTTGTCAGATATGGTATTACGACAACAAAGCGTCTGAGCAGTGAGATATTCAGTTTCATGTATTATAGTGAGGATGAGCACTATAATCAGGTATTTTTAGAGAACTATGTTCGGATTAATATCCTGCCCAAATTAAAACGTGTCAATGGCGTAGGTGACGCTTCCATTTCCGGAGGAAAAGAATATAGTATGCGGGTCTGGTTGAAACCAACTGAAATGGCTTCCTATGGACTGGCCCCGTCCGATATAATTCAAGCTCTTGCTGAGCAAAACGTAGAGGCTGCTCCGGGAAAGATCGGAGAAAATAGTGGACAGACATTTCAATACTCCCTAAAATACACCGGCCGTCTGGAAAATGAAGATAAATTCGGGGATATCGTTATCCGAGCTACCGAAGCAGGGAGGTTTTTAAGGTTAAGGGATGTAGCTGATATAGAAATGGGCGCGTATTCAAACGCTACATCGATCACCGCTTACGGAAAGGCAGGTACCTACGTAGCCATAAATCAGACCGCAGGATCAAACGCTCATAATATTATAAAAGAATGTGAGCAAATCCTACTTGATGCCGAAGCCGAGTTGCCTAAAGGAACGAAGTTTGTGGTTTATGCCAATTCCAATGATTTCCTACTAGCTTCCATCAGCAAATTGATTTCCACGTTAGTGGAGGCTTTCATTTTAGTCTTTATCGTTGTACTGCTATTCTTACAAGACTGGCGTTCCACCCTAATTCCTGCAATTGCAGTTCCGGTAGCCTTGATTGGGACGTTTTTCTTTTTGAATATTTTTGGTTTTACGATCAATTTGTTGACACTTTTTGCCTTGGTGCTTTCTATCGGTATTGTCGTAGATGATGCGATTATTGTAGTGGAAGCGGTACATACCAAATTGCATCATGGAGCGAGTTCTGCAAAACAAGCTACAATAAACGCGATGCATGAGTTGACGACGGCGATTATCTCCATCACCTTAGTCATGGCGGCTGTTTTTGTGCCCGTAACATTCATTGATGGATCGGTCGGAATTTTCTATAAAGAGTTCGGCATAACGTTAGCAGTCGCTATATTGATTTCTGCTGTTAATGCCTTGACGCTTAGTCCCGCATTATGCGCTATGCTTTTGAAACCGGCCGTAGAAGAAGACGAAAAGAAAAAAGGATTCGCGACACGTTTCAAAACAGCATTTAATAAGGGGTTTGACCGGATGACGGATCGTTATCTAGGGATACTACATTTCTTAAACAAGTGGAAATGGTTGTCATTGGGAAGCGTAGCGTTATTTGGTGCACTTTTTTATTATCTCGTTAAAAATACGCAAACCGGATTTGTACCTAATGAAGATAGCTCATCTATTTACGCTAATATTATTTTAAATCCATCCACGTCTTTAGAAGAAACTGAACGGATCACCGATCTGGTGGATAGCGTGGCAATGACCATCCCAGAAGTGGAATATTCTTCACGGTTAGCAGGTATGGATTTTTTTAGTGGCAACGGCAGTTCATACGCAGTCGTCTTTATTAAGCTGAAACACTGGAGAGAGCGCCCTCGCAAAGAACAGGACATTAACCACGTCGTACAAACCCTGTTTGCCAAATCAGCATTTATCAAAGATGCCAATATTGTATTCTTTGCCGGACCTACGTTGCAGGGCTTCGGAAGTAACACAGGTTTCGAAGTGCAGCTACAGGACCGGACAAACGGTGCATACGGTGCATTTGAGAAAGTTATCGGCAATTTCCTCGGTGAATTAAACCAACGCCCCGAAATTATGTATGCAACCTCGTCATTCAACACCAACTTTCCGCAATATGAAGTGACGGTAAATGTAGAAAGAGCGAAAGAGGCAGATGTATCTGTAACGGAAATACTAACGACGTTACAGGGCTATTTGGGAGGAATCTATTCCACCAATTTTAATCGGTTTGGCAAACAGTATAAGGTCATGATACAAGCAGGTCCAGATGCGCGAAAGAACAGGGAGGCCATAGAACAGCTTTATGTGAAAAGCAATGATGGGAAAATGGCGCCGATTATCAGTTTTATAGATCTGAAAAAAGTCTATGGGCCGGAATTCCTTACGAGGTTCAACCTTTTCAATGCTGCTTATGTCAATGGGGCGCCTAATCCGGGCTATAGTTCAGGGGACGCGATACGTGCCATAGAAGAGGTTGCATCAAAGACATTGCCAAAGGGGTACGGGTTTGAATATGCCGGACTTACCCGCGAGGAAAGTCTGAGCGGAAACCAGACCGTTATCATCTTCATCCTGTCCTTGCTTTTCGCTTACTTTCTCTTAAGCGCGCAGTTCAAAAGTTACATTCTGCCATTTTCCGTTTTATTATCGCTACCAATAGGATTATCTGGAGCGTTTTTATTTGCACGGATTTTTGGTATCGAAAACAATATTTTTCTTCAAATCAGCTTGATTATGTTGTTGGGCCTATTAGCGAAGAATGCCATTTTGATTGTCGAATTTGCCCTGCAGAACAGGCGTTTGGGACAAACCATCGTAGACGCCGCAATGGAAGGTGCAAAAGTGCGGCTACGTCCTATTCTAATGACATCTTTCGCTTTTATTTTCGGCCTACTACCGCTTATGCTAGCCACTGGAGCTGGCGCTTTAAGTAATAAGTCAATAGGAACGGCTGCTGTCGGCGGTATGCTAATCGGTACGGTTATCGGCGTATTGGTGATCCCATCCCTTTTTATTCTTTTTCAGTATTTGCAGGAAAGGATTTCGGGAACAACAGTTCTTAATGATGGTAGTAACAATGCCAAGAGGCATTACTAGACTAAAATTTATTTGAAAATCATGAAGTTACAATTTATATACCGATATATTATATTCTCAATTTGTACAATTGTCTACACATCATGTATGACAAAGAGAACATATGAAAAGACTGCACAGGTAAACGCGTCATTGTATAGGGACGTCAATCTACAGGACACGGCAAATATAGCCTTGTTACCTTGGCAGGATTTCTTTGGTGATAAACAATTGCGGAATTTGATTGATACAGGTTTAAAGAACAATCTAGACCTAAAAATTGGGTTGGAGCGTATTAGCAAAGCCAGGTCTTTGGTATCACAATCAAAAGCCGCCTTTTTGCCCGACTTATCATTAAATGGACAAGTCGCACGTTCTCGCATGGCTTTCCCACAAAGTTTTGGATTTGTAGATAATGCAATCACCTATGAATTGGGGTTAAAAACATCGTGGGAAATTGATGTATGGGGAAAATTGAAGAATAGCAAGAAAGCAATTTTCTTTAGGTTGATGCAGGAGGAATCTACACATCGTGCAATCCAAACGCAACTAATTGCCGAGATTGCCGATTTATATTATCAGCTCTTGGCATTGGACGAACAAGTTGATATCCTTAACCATACCATAGCCACCAGGCAGGAGGAAGTAATCGCAATGAAACGACTACAAGAATCCAGTATTGTAACTGGTGCTGCTGTTGCACAAAGTGAGGCTGCTCTTCTGGATGCTCAAAACATGTTGCCCTCCGTGTACAGACAAATCAGAATGAGGGAAAATGCGCTAAATGTTCTTTTAGGAATATCTCCACGTAGCGTAGAGCGTAGTTCGTTTACGGTTCAACCATCTTTCCCATCTGTTGACATAGGTGTCCCGCTACAATTATTGCAGAATAGACCGGATGTCATGGCCGCTGAATTTGAAATAGCATCGTATTTCGAGAATATTAATGTCGCCAGAAAAGCCTTTTATCCGACTTTGACAATTCAGGCTGCAAGTGGATTCACGAACTTTGGTTTTTCAAATTGGTTTACGCCATCGGGTTTCTTTGCGAATGTTGGCGGGGGATTATTGCAACCGGTTTTCTCAAAGCGACTTAACAAAACTAGGCTTGAATTAGCAAAATCCGATTATCGTGAGAAAGTGCTTGATTTTCAGAAAATACTCCTATTAGCTGGACAAGAGGTTTCAGACGCATTATATAGCTACCAGTCTGCATCAGAACAAGAAACAAAACGTCAAAATCAACTTGAAAAATTACAGGAAGCATTGGGCTATACGCAAAAATTGCTTCTGTACCATAGTTCAACAAATTATACCGATGTCCTTGCTTCTCGGCAGGCGTTGTTATCGGCACAGATGCAGATGAGTAATGAACGCCTTTTAAAATATCAATCGCTTATCTATTTATATCGATCTTTAGGTGGCGGATGGAGAGATAGAGACTAAAAGATAGCTTTTTTATGAGAGTTGACATATATCCGTTTTAATGGCTATATACACCGTTGACCAGGAGATGTGGACGTTCCAGGGAAAAAATGTTCAAAAAGTACTCATTATAAAAATAGTGTAAAAAAGACATAGGATTTGCGACGGTACTTTTTTGAAACATCAGCCTTCCATCGGAACGATAAATATGTATCTTAGTGCCCATCATTGTTTTAAACCACTATAATTCCGCCGGATGGAACAAGCAATCAACGCCGTCAATAACATCATTTGGAGTAATGCGCTCGTAATTCTATGTCTGGCCGTAGGCATCTACTTCTCATTTGCCACGGGATTCCTGCAAATCAGATACTTAAAGGACATGGTCAGGTTATTGTTCGGCGGCGGTGCATCAAAAACAGGTGTATCTTCTTTCCAGGCATTTGCGTTAGCGCTGTCTGGTCGGATAGGTACCGGCAACATAGCCGGAGTAGCCACGGCCATTGCCATGGGTGGCCCAGGCGCTGTATTCTGGATGTGGCTCATCGCTTTTCTGGGCAGCGCTTCGGCCTATATCGAAGCTACATTGGGCCAGATATATAAAGAAGTAAAAGACGGGCAATATCGTGGCGGCCCAGCCTTTTACATTGAAAAGGGATTGGGTGTCAAATGGTATGCCATCGTCTTTGCGGTTGCAACGATATTGAGCACAGCCTTGTTCCTGCCCGGTGTACAGAGCAACAGCATTGCCCTGAGCTCGCTGCATGCATTTGACATCCCCGTTGAATACACGGGCATCGCCGTGACGCTGTTGTTAGGACTTATCATCATCGGTGGCGTAAAACGGATTGCTAAGGTGTCCGAAGTAGTGGTACCCTTCATGGCAGGAGGATATATTTTGTTAGCATTGGTAATCATCGCCTACCATTTCAACCAAATACCCGATGTATTCGCCCTGATCTTTAAATCAGCTTTCAATTTCGAACCGGCATTTTCCGGCGTAATCGGTATGGCTATCGCTTGGGGAGTGAAGCGGGGCATCTACTCTAACGAGGCTGGACAAGGAACGGCTCCGCATGCAGCTGCTGCAGCCGAAGTGAGCCACCCCGCCAAACAGGGATTGGTACAGGCGTTCTCTGTATACGTTGATACGCTCTTTGTTTGCACAGCCACCGCTTTCATGATTCTGTTTACCGGAAAATATAACGTACAAAACCCAACGGGTGGCTATATCGTGGAAAACATCCCCGGTGTGGAAATCGGGCCCGAATATACCCAACACGCTATTGCCTCCCATTTCCCCGCAATTGGCGCAACGGCAGTAGCAGTTGCACTGTTTTTCTTTGCGTTCACTACGATTCTCGCCTATTACTATATGGCCGAAACCAACCTGAGTTACCTTGATAAAAAGGGCCGGCAAAAATGGGCAGTGTGGGGACTCCGTGTTCTCATCATAGCGGCCACATATTACGGAACCGTGAAGACAGCCGCAGTTGCCTGGACGTTAGGCGATATCGGTGTCGGACTGATGGCCTGGCTAAACCTCATTGCTATCCTGTTACTGCGCAAGCCCGCCCTCCGTGCATTGAAAGATTACCGGAAGCAAAAGAAAGCAGGAAAAGATCCGGAATTCCACCCACTGGAACATGGCATTGAGCGTGCTGATTTTTGGCAGAAGCCTATGCACGATCGTGGTAACAAAGGTTAATCCGCGCCGAGCGCCATTGCTCTCCCATTCGGATGATCCACATAGGAGTTTGAGAAAAATTGCCTGTTCAGGAACCTGGGTATAGGAAAGTGATGATGGTAGAGTCGATTTAAAAAAGCCAGTACCACGTGCATTAGCAGAAAACACTACCTTTGCTTGCTGGATCACAACAGTATGGACAGACGGCGCAAAAAGCTTATCTACCGCCTGAATCAGTGGCGGATGCAACAGATTTCGAACCGAAATTTCCTCATCATCGTTGCGGTGTTGGTCGGTATAATCGGTGGTCTCGCCGCTGCAGCGCTAAAAGGGCTGACACATTCGATAGCAGCATTCCTCCAAGACGATGTACAGTGGCAATACAAGTATTACCTTTACTTCTTCTTTCCACTCATCGGGATTTTATTGAGCGTGCTATACGTTCGCCGGTTTATCCGAAAAGGCAAATTCGAACATGGCATGACACCAATCATCTATGCTATATCCCGGAAATCGAGCCGCATAGAGCCACATAATGTTTATTCGCAAATTATTACCAGTGCATTGACCGTTGGTTTCGGTGGATCAGCCGGATTAGAGGCGCCAATAGCCTACAGCGGCGCTGCAATCGGTGCCAACGCAGGCCGGTTTTTCGGATTGAATTACCGCGAGGTAACGATGCTGTTGGCCTGTGGCGCTGCAGCAGGTATTGCGGGTGCCTTTAACAGTCCCGTTGCGGGGATGATTTTTGCAATTGAGATTCTGCTACCGGAGTTCTCGATTCCGGCATTTATTCCGCTATTAATGGCTACCGCAACAGCTTCGGTGATATCGAGGCTGCTCTATGCTGAGCCACTTTTCCATTTAGTCACTGATGATTGGGAATTCCAGGCGCTCTTTTTTTACTTGCTGCTTGCAGTTATCATCGGCGGATTTTCAATTTACTTTGCCAAGATCAGCACTTGGGCTAAATCGGCTTTTGCCCGTATCAAAAACCCCTATCAGAAAGTAGCTGCTGGTGGCATATCTTTGGGGATCCTGATTTTTCTTTTTCCTGCGCTTTACGGCGAGGGCTATCTAACCATACAGCAAATCCTCGACGGCCGCATGGACTCGTTGCTGGCTAACAGTGTCTTCGCAGATTACCGACATATTGAGATATTGGTGGTCTTATACGCCATCATCACCGTATTTGCCAAATCATTGGCCTCGCTTATTACGCTTAACAGCGGAGGCAACGGCGGCATTTTCGGTCCGAGTTTGGTAATGGGTGGTTTACTTGGATTTGCTTTCGCCTACGGCATCAACCTCACGGGATTGATTGATCTTAACGTAGCCAACTTCGTTGTAGCCGGCATGGCGGCAGCACTCAGCGGCATTATGCATGCGCCGCTTACGGGAATTTTCCTGATTGCGGAAATAACAGGGGGGTATGTCCTGATGGTACCACTGATGCTTGTTACGGCCATTTCCTATCTCATTAACCGGGCCACTGTCAAGTATTCTATATACACGAAAGTACTAGCTGAAAAAGGGGATCTTCTTACACATGAAGACAAAGACCGCACCGTGCTGAGCATGATGAAGCTCCGTTATGTCCTTGAACGAAATTTCACGGTATTACAGCCCGATGAACGGCCAGCCGACCGTCGGCATGACATCATCCATACGAAGCGCAACATTTTCCCCGTCGTAGACGGCACCGGTAAATTGCTTGGCATCATCTATAGCGAACGCCTATTTGAAATATTACTGGGCGAAAATCCGGAAAAGGAAAACAAAACCATGAGCGAGCTTGCTGAAAAGCCTGTAGACATTGTACGGATGGACGCAAATATGGAGTCCGTCATGCAAAAGATGAATCGTGAAGATATCTGGATACTACCCGTGGTAGACGCCGCCGGCAATTATCAAGGATTTGTCTCTAAATCAGCCGTATTTAATAAATACCGTGCATTGCTCATGAGGCAGGGCGCATACCTTGAATAAGAAGAAAGGCACCTACTTACGCAGGTGCCTTTCCTTTTTCGGGTGGATAATCGGGCTCGAACCGACGACCCCTAGAACCACAATCTAGTGCTCTAACCAACTGAGCTATACCCACCGTGTTATTGGACTGCAAAAATAGCAATTAAACAACAATCCAACAACAAAATTAAAAAAAACTCAACCGATCAAACTTACGCTTCTCTTTACAAAGTTAGTAAGCTCATTCCCTGATAATAATCCGCGTGAAAGCAACGCCAGATCAAACGCCTGTTTAGCTAACTGCTGTTGTTCTTCCGTGTTTTCGTCAGAAAGGATACGTTTAATCAATGGGTGGTTGCCGTTAACGGTTACCTTGTAGTTGTCAGGCATGGAGCCATAGAAGCTCATCCCCCCTCCTGTTTGTGCCATGTCCTTCATCCTCCGCATAAACTCGTCAATTGTCACAGTAACGGGCAGTTCGCTTTCACTGAGCGCCTCGACATACACTTTCATGTTATCCCGGCTAATAGCCTTCTCGAAAAGCTCAACCGCTTTCTTGCTTTCTTCTTCGGTAAGTTGCAACGTTTTGGTATCTTCCTTCTGGATCAACTTATCGATTACATCGGCATCTACACGCTTGAGTTGTGTCTTTTCTCCTTTTTGTTCTATATAAGCTACAAAATGACTGTCTATCGGCGAATCCATCACCAACACATCATACCCTCTCTCCTTAGCGGTCGTGATATAACCGTCCTGCTGCGCGGCATCATTCGTATATAGGTATATTACATGACCATCTTTATCCTGCTGGATATCTTTTACCTTTTCCGCATATTCCTTCAGTGTATAAATTTCACCCTCCGTGTTTTTCAACAGGCAAAACTCATTTGCTTTTTCAGCAAATTTATCGTCACTGAGCATGCCGTATTTGACAAACAACGCGATATCGGGCCATTTCTCTTCAAAACCCTTCCGATCTGTTTTAAATAGCTCAGCCAGTTTATCCGCTACTTTTTTTGTGATATGGGCATTAATTTTTTTGACATTACTGTCCGCTTGCAGGAAACTCCGAGACACGTTGAGCGGGATGTCCGGCGAATCGATCACACCGTGGAGCAGCATTAAAAACTCGGGGACAATGTCTTTTACCTCATCGGTGATAAATACCTGCCGGGAGTATAGTTTGATTTTGTTTTTCTGTATTTCGAAGTTCTCCTTGAGCTTCGGAAAATACAGGATACCCGTCAGGTTGAACGGATAATCCACATTTAAGTGAATCCAAAACAGCGGCTCATCCAGTGAATACGGATACAGCTCCCGGTAAAAGGCCAAGTAATCCTCATCCTTTAATTCAGAAGGGGCTTTGGTCCAAGCAGGCTGCGTATTGTTGATGATGTTATCAACTTCCACTGATTTATACTTGGGTTTGCCCTCTTTATCCTCACCATCCGGCTCGCTGGAAGTGCGCGTACCAAAGCGGATGGGAACTGGTAGGAATTTACCGTATTTGTCCAGAATTTCCTGCAATCTGCCTTTATCCAAAAACTCTTCCGAATCGGCATTAATATGCAAAATAACATCTGTACCGCGTGTCGTACGGTTTCCTTCGGTAATCTGGTAGGAGGTGCTACCATCGCATACCCACCGGGTGGGCTCGGCTCCTTCCTGGTAAGACAACGTCTGGATTTCTACCTTGTCTGCCACCATGAACGCGGAATAAAAACCCAGCCCGAAGCGGCCGATAATTTCATTCGCATCCTTGGCTTCTTTGAATTTTTCCACAAACTCTGTAGCACCTGAAAAGGCGATCTGATTGATGTATTTTTTCACCTCTTCGGCAGTCATCCCAATACCCCGGTCGGATATGGTAATGGTTTTGGCTTTCTCATCGAATGCCACATCGATCGTTACATCCCCCACTTCGCCTTTGTACTGACCCAATGAAGCCAGCCGTTTCAGTTTCTGCGTCGCATCAACCGCATTAGACACCAGTTCCCGCAGGAAAATCTCATTGTCTGAATATAAAAACTTCTTGATTACCGGAAATATATTCTCGGTATGGATGGATATATTGCCTTTTTCGTTCATATGATAACTCTAAAACACGTAAATTTACTAAAGAATTGTCGGTCGCCCTTAATACAATATGTGTTCCATTACCTTATCCAGTCAGTATGACAGGACAATCTGACAAAAAAAGAGGCTGTCTCAAAAGTAATTTCTTGAGGCAGCCTTTTTGTTTCTGCAAGTTTGTTATTCCGGCGTTTTCCACAATATCGCTTATATCCTGTT